>ERZ857965.2663-NODE-2663-length-14589-cov-3.834320_pt1 | contig 14589 bp, 16 predicted proteins | sample MGYA00519758_ERZ857965 | MGnify/ENA primary metagenome ERZ857965 (study PRJEB31778, sample SAMEA3449381) | human gut metagenome | biome: human gut; feature: human-associated habitat; material: faeces | place: United Kingdom | collected 2010/2012 ... | reverse complement strand
GAAAACGTAAACAGACTGAGGCAGTTTAACCTTGATACGCTGTCACTTCCCGAAGCAAAGCCTGCACCTCCGCAGGAGTCTGCTCCTGATATGAGCAAAATGATGGAGTCCTTCGGCCCTATGCTTAATATGCTGATGAACCAAAAATAGTAATGAAAAAAGCTCCCGGCTGGTGTATAATATATTACAGATGTAAGTTGGGAGGTAAATTATGGCTTTAGTTACTACAAAGGAAATGTTTGAAAAGGCCCTCAAGGCAGATTATGCCGTAGGCGCTTTCAATGTAAACAATATGGAGATTATACAGGGCATTGTTGAAGCCGCTCAGGAGGAAAACGCTCCTCTTATTCTGCAGGTTTCGGCAGGCGCAAGAAAATATGCCAAGCCCGCATACCTTATGAAGCTGGTTGAGGCGGCTGTTTTAGATACAGGTCTTGATATAGCTCTTCACCTTGACCACGGCGAAGATTTTGAAATATGCAAGAAATGTGTAGACGACGGTTTTACATCAGTTATGATTGACGGCTCCAAGCACCCGTTTGAAGAAAACATACGCATCACAAAGGAAGTTGTTGAATATGCTCACAGCAAGGGAGCTGTTGTAGAAGCGGAGCTGGGCAAGCTTGCCGGTATCGAAGACGATGTAAACGTAGATGTCAGAAACGCAACCTTTACAGTTCCTGAGGAAGCTGCTGAATTCGTTGAAAGAACAGGCGTCGACTCACTTGCCATAGCAATTGGCACAAGCCACGGTGCATACAAGTTCAAGGGCGAGCCAAAGCTTGACTTTGAAAGATTAAAGACAATCCACAAGCTCATTCCGGATACTCCACTGGTACTTCACGGAGCATCAACAGTCCTGAAAGAATTCGTAGACAAATGCAATCAGTACGGCGGCAATATTCCGGGAGCGCAGGGAGTTCCTGAGGATATGATTAAAGAAGCTGCAAAACACGGAATATGCAAGGTAAATATAGATACAGATTTAAGACTTGCTCTGACCGCAGAGGTAAGAAAGTATCTGAGCGAAAACCCTGCTGAATTTGACCCGAGAAAATATCTGGGACCTGGCAGAGATGCTATCAAATCAATGGTATCTCACAAGATAAGAAATGTCCTGAACGCATCAGGCAGAAGATAGACAGTGCAAAAAACCCTAAAGACCGGCGAGAGCCGGTCTTTAAATGCATAATGCTTTAAAGTCAGATTAAGCTTCCTGAGCTACAATCTTATCAAATTCTGCCACTGCGATTTCAAACTCTGCATCATCAATGTCAACGAGGTCGTATTCATCTTCGCCTACTTCCTTGTAGCCGTAGATATATACATCGTCTGTACCATCATCAGGTATTAAAGCGATATATTCCTTGCCGGCAGCTTCGAACACGCCCATAATTTCACATTCAACCTCATCACCATCATCAAATTCAAGTGTGATAAATTCAGCTTCTTCATCTATGCCATCATTGTATCCCTTTGATTTGTTATCTGCCATTTTAAATCCCTCCGAATTGTTAATTTCTTAGACTTTACTATATATTATCTGTGAAAATATTTCAATATATTTTGAGCATTTTTTTCTGTTATTCCATCAACTTTAACAAGTTCCTCTGCCGCAGCCGCTTTTATTCTGTCAACACTGCCAAAATATGCAAGAAGGCTGTTTCTTTTGACAGGGCCTATACCCTCTATTTCATCAAGTACAGAGGTAAGCATATTCTTTGTTCGAAGCGTCCTGTGGTAGTCTATTGCAAACCTGTGAACCTCCTCCTGAATATTTCCTACGTATTTAAACAGCAGCGGACTGTCCTTTATCTGTATCGTACTGAACTCTCCGTCCTTTTCATAGACAAGCTCCTTGGTTCTGTGGCTGTCGTCCTTTGCCATACCAAAGGCGGGTATGTCTATCTGCATAGCCCGAAGAACCTTGTTTGCAGCGGCAACATGCCCCTTGCCTCCGTCTATAAACAGCATATCCGGGTATGTGTTAAACGCGGCATCGTCTGCCTGCGCTCTTTTAAATCTCCTGTACAGAACCTCCTGCATACTGCCGTAGTCATCAGGTCCCTCAACGGTTTTGACCTTAAATCGTCTGTAGTCTTTTTTGAGCCTGCGGCTTCCGTCAAACACAACCATGGCTCCTACCGAATCCACACCGTTGATGTCGGAAATATCATAGGCCTCCACTCTGTAGCCGTGAGGGCCGTTTTTCAGACAGGAATATACAGCATCTATCTGTTTTCTGAGTGAATCCTCCCGCTCAGCCCTTGCCTCCGCTCTGTCATCTATTGTCTTGGCCATTTCAACAACGTCTTTTCTGGCAAGGTCAAGTATGGCTTTTTTCTCGCCTTTAAGAGGCATAAATACAGAAGTCTTCCTGCCCCATAATTGCGACAGATAATCTGACAGGATATTCGCATCGGAAAGCCCCTCCTCTGTGAGAATTTCTTTTGGCCCCGAAGTCAGTTCTCCGTAATACTGCTTGATAAACGAGCTTATCATCTCACCGGAGCTTTCCTCTCCCTCCGTATGCATCTCAAAATTTTCTCTTCCGCTCAGCTTGCCGTCCCTTACATAGAATACGACTATAAATGAGTCCTCTCTGCCTTTGAGTGTCAGAATTATATCCATATCCTTGTCACTTCTCAGCACAACTCTCTGCTTCTCATTTATAGCCTCAAGCGCCATAATGTTATCTCTGTATTTTGCAGCAGTTTCAAAATCAAGCTGCTCTGCCGCAGCCTCAAGCTTTGCTTTCATTTCATTTACAAGAGGTTTTGTACTGCCTCCGAGAAACTCTGCAACTTTGTTTACAGTCTCTCTGTATTCATCTTTGGAAACATAACCTGTGCATATGCCCCTGCACTGCTCTATGTGATAGTTGAGGCATGGTCTGAAACCCTTGGGGAACCTCTGAGCGGAGCATTTTTTGAGTCTGTAGATTTCACCCAGCAGATCGACTATCCTGTTTACTGCGCCTGCATCGGAATAAGGCCCGAAATATCTGGCGCCGTCGTTTTCGACACGCCTTGTCTTGAGTATACGAGGATAATCCTCTTTCATTGTGATTTTAATATACGGATAGGTTTTGTCATCTCTCAGAAGTATATTGTACTTAGGTGAATATCTCTTGATTAAATTGCACTCTAAAATCAGAGCCTCCATTTCGGTTGCGGTGGTTATATATTCGAACTCCGCAATATGCGACACCATGGCCGATACCTTGCTGTCCATATTCTTCTGGCTCTGAAAATACTGCCTTACTCTGTTTCTGAGGGATACAGCCTTGCCTACATATATTACTTCGCCAAGTCTGTCCTTGTGTATATATACTCCCGGTGAATCGGGAAGTTTTTTGAGGTTTTCTTTAATATCAAACATATCATCACAAAAGGTCATCGTGTTAACGATGACCGTATTTTCTTTCTCTTGCTATTTTCATGGCCTGTCTCTGTCTCTGCTTCATACGCTTACGCCTGTTCACAATTCTGATAATAACTAGCACTATCGCAATAAGCACCAGAACAATAGCCGCTATAAGGAGGGCCAGCTTGCCTGGATATGCCACGTGACCGTTGTAGAGGAAGCTGAACATTCCCTCTTCAACCTTGTCTGCCGTAACTATATTCGTTGTGGTAACAAGCTTCTTGTTCTTATATAACTTGACCTGACCTACTACCGTACCCTTTGCAATCGGCGCCACTATTTTATCATTCCAAACAATGTCTTTAGTGACAATGTCCTTGCTTTCACTTTTTTTGAGGTTTACCGCAGCATAGTAATCTGTAACGGTTTTAACCTCATCAGGCTTGCCACCCTTAACCTTGATGGTTTCTACGGCTTCTCCCTTGTCATACACAGTATATGTAGAATAATTTGCAAATCCGTACTCAAACAGCGCTATTGTGTCCGCAAACCTGCCGAAATCAGATGAATGCATCACAACCGAAATCAGCTCTGTGCCGTTTCTCTCTGCTGCTGCGCACAGACTGCCCAGCGCTACAGGAGTGAAGCCCGTCTTGATACCTATGGCGTCTTTGTAATACGGCTTGCGGTATTCACCGTTTACAACTATATCATTGTACTTGTCCGACAAAAGTCTGTTGGTTGTGTACAGCGGTCTTTTTTTGTTCTTGTTGGTTTTTGGAACCGTATAGCTTGTCATTGAAACGATTTCTCTAAAGGTTTCGTTTTTCATCGCTTCCTTTGCAATCATTGCAAAGTCATAGGCTGTAGACACATGTCTCTTGTCGTCAAGTCCGTTGGGGTTGACGAAGTTTGTATTCTTTGCCCCCAGCTCCTTTGCCTTGCCATTCATAAGATTTGCGAAATCCTTGACGGTTCCCGACATAGTCTTGGCAAGAGCCACAGCGCAGTCGTTGGCAGATGATACAAGCATCGCCTTTAGAAGCTGCTCCACCGTAAATTTTTCGCCCGGATGCATATATATGATGTTTCCCTCTGTATATGGGGTTTCATCGTCTATGGTAACAACCGTATCCATATCCAGATTTTCTATTGCAAGAAGCGCCGTCATTATCTTGGTCATACTGGCCGGCGCCATCTGAACGTCTTTGTTTTTGGAAAACAGAATTTCTCCTGTCTTTGCATCAATTAAAATTGCAGTTGTTGCCTCAAGCTCAAGCGCATCTTTTGACGATGCGCCGTAGGCACATACCGAAGTCCCCAGAGTCATAGTAAGGGCAACTATAACAGTTAAGGCCACAGTCAATAGTCTTTTCATAAGAAGTGTACTCCTTTATTTTTCAAAGAAATAGTCGGCAAGCTCATAGCCTGATCCGAATTTTGAGCCTGTGGAACCCGAGGTTTCATTAAAGGCTCTTGTATCATCATAAGGTTTCTCGTCCGTACTGTCATACAGAACAAACGGTACAGGCTCAGGTGTATGAGTTCTCACAGCTATAGGAGTTCTGTGATCCGGAACTATGAGAAATCTGAAATCCTCACCGTCTGCCTTGAGTCCCTCTACTATCGGCTTTACTATTTTGTCGTCTATTCTTTCGAGGGAAAGAACCTTGCCCTCTGCATCTCCCTGATGACCGCATTCGTCAGGTCCCTCAAGGTGAACATATACGAAGTCTTTGCCCTCTCTGAAAGCTGCAAGCGCCGCATCTGCCTTGCCCTCATAATTGGTGTTGAGCGTACCTGTACTGCCCTCTACGTCTATTGAGTCAAGTCCTGCGCATATTGCAATGCCCTTAATCAGATCCACCGCCGAAATAGCCGCTCCCGTAATTCCGAATTTATCTTTGAAAGATGAAAGCTTAGGCTTCCTGCCCTCACCCCATATCCACATTGAGTTTGCAGGGTTTAATCCTCTTGCAATTCTGTCTTTGTTTACAGGGTGATCTTTGAGTATATCGTAGCTTTTTTTCATCATATTGATGAACATATCGGCATGCTCGCCCTTAGGCAGATTGTCGCCGACTCTCTGTCCCAGCACATCGTGGGGCGGTGTAAATTCAAGCTCTGTAGTACCGTTTTTCCATATCATGCAGTGTCTGTAGCTTACGCCTGTGTAAAGCTGGATTTCATCGTTCTGAAACTCTGCCTGCAGGGCTTTGATAAGCTTATCCGCCTCCGGAGTTGTGATTTCTCCGGAGCTGTGATCGGTTATAATTAAATCCTCGTATTCGCCCTCTCCTGTCAGAGTTATTACATTGACTCTGAACGATACGTCTGTATCCTCCATATCAATTCCTATTGATGCAGCTTCAAGTGGTGATCTGCCTGTCAGATATACCGCAGGGTCATATCCCATTACTGACAAGTTGCCGGCGTCGCTTCCCGGCGCGCAGCCTGTTGGTATTGTCTGTACCATGCCCACCTGTCCTTTTGCTGCAAGCTCTTTAGTGTATTTCATATCTGCCGCTTCAAGAGTTGTTTTGCCGCCAAGAGCCTCAATCGGCTCTCCTCCTGCCCCGTCAGCAAGCACTATCAAGTATTTCATACTGCCTCCATTCTGTATATGAAAAGCCTTTCCGTACAGAAAGGCCTTTGAAAAATACTATTTGTTTTCTGCTTCAAATTTCTTCATAAAATCTATAAGTGTGTCTACGCCCTCCATCGGCATCGCATTGTATATGCTTGCTCTCATACCGCCGATTGATCTATGTCCTCCGAGGTTTACAAGACCTGCGGCCTTGCCCTCTGCAACGAATTTCTTGTCGAGAGCCTCATTGCCTGTAACGAATGTAACGTTCATAAGCGATCTGTCCTCTGCCGCTTTGACAGGGCAGTTGTAAAGTGTGCTCTCATCAATGTATTTATGAAGCTTTGCAGCCTTTTCTCTGTTTACTTTATTAAGCTGTGCTATGCCGCCCATAGCTTTGATGTTCTTGAATACAAGACCTGCCACATAGATACCGAAGCATGGCGGTGTGTTGTATGCCGAGTCGTTGTCTGCGTGAATTTTGTAGTCAAGATATGTAGGGCAGGTTTCAGGTGCATATCCGAGAAGATCCTCTCTGATAATTACTATAGTAACGCCTGCCGGTCCCACATTCTTCTGAGCGCCTGCATATATGAGGCCGAATTTTGATACATCTATCTCCTCTGACAGTATGCACGATGACATATCTGCTACAAGAGGAATGCCTCCGGTGTCCGGAATGTATGAATAGTGGGTGCCGTAAATTGTATTGTTGTAGGTGATATGAACATAGTCCGCATCAGCTCTGAAGTCCTCTTTTTTAACTTTAGGGATAAAGTCATAGGTTGTATCCTCTGATGATGCCGTTATCTGTATATCTCCGAATTTCTTAGCTTCTTTGTATGCTTTTTTTGCCCAGCTTCCTGTGATAATGTAGTCTGCTTTTTTGGAGTTTCTCAAAAGGTTAAGTGGTACCATTGCAAACTGCAGTGTACCACCGCCCTGCAGGAACATTACCTTGTAGTTCTCAGGAATATTCATTATATCTCTTAAATCCGCTTCCGCTTCTGCAAGTATTTTTTTGAACTCTGCCGATCTGTGGCTCATTTCCATTACCGACTGTCCGCAGCCCTGGTAATTAGGCAGATCTTTTGCAGCTTCTTCAATTACGTTAAGAGGGAGCATTGATGGACCTGCTGAGAAATTATATACTCTGTCATATTTACTCATTGTTTTGTCCTCCCGGTTAATTAGTCTATTTTAACCATTGTACCACTTTACTAAACTCCAGTAAAGTGGTATACTTTTATTATTATTTAATTTTCGAGGTGATACAATGTTTAAAATAGCAACACTTAATAAAATTTCACCGGTAGGACTTTCACATCTTACCGATAACTATACTATTACCGAAAACGTTGATGAAGCAAATGCAATTCTGGTAAGAAGCCAGGCTATGCACGATATGGATTTTTCGGACAATCTGCTTTCAATCGCAAGAGCCGGCGCAGGAGTAAACAACATTCCTCTCGACAGATGCGCAGAGGAGGGAATTGTCGTATTCAACACTCCGGGAGCCAATGCCAATGCCGTTAAGGAGCTGGTACTTGCAGGTATGTTTATGGCTGCAAGAAATATCCCTGAGGCTGTAATATGGGCCAAGAGCCTTGACAGCGATGTGCTTAAGGCATACGAGAAAGGCAAGGGCCAGTTTGCGGGAACAGAAATCGCAGGCAAAACTCTGGGAGTTATCGGCCTCGGCGCAATAGGCATCAAGATTGCAAACGCCGCAGAAGCTCTGGGAATGAACGTTATCGGATATGATCCGTTCCTGACTGTAAATGCGGCTCACAGAATTTCAAATACAGCAGAAATCGTAAACGATATGAAAGATATGCTGGGCAAATGCGACTACATAACAATTCACGTTCCTGCTACAGACTCAACCAAGGGTATGATGAACAAGGAAGTGTTTGACCGGATGAAAGACGGCACTATCTTCCTTAATTTCTCAAGAGACAAGCTGGTAAACGACGCTGACCTTATGGCTGCAATAGACTCAGGCAAAATCAGAAAGTATGTAACCGACTTTGCAACAGATGAGCTGCTTCACTACAACAATGTTATAGCTATTCCTCATCTTGGCGCTTCCTCGGCAGAGGCGGAGGACAACTGCGCTACAATGGCTGCGCTTCAGACTATGGACTACATCGAAAACGGCAATATCGTAAATTCCGTTAATTTCCCTGCTGTAAGCCTGGGAGCAAAAACAGGCACAAGAATAGCTGTGCTTTCAAAGGCAAACGACACTATTATTTCAGATGTAACGGCAGCGCTCAATGCCAAAAACGCCGTAATTTCAAACATCATCAGCAAGACAAAGGGCAACTTTGCATATACGCTGGTTGAAACCCCTGCCGCAGTTGACTCACTTGAAATTGCAAATGACAGTGTAATCAGAGTAAGAATAATCTAACTATCTATACAGCAATACGCCGGCTCACACCGGCGTATTTTTCATGGTTTTTATTGCATACTACAGCGCCGAGGTGCAAATAATATATAAGAATAAGTATTAAAAAGTGCAAACAACTCTTGAAATTACTTGGAAATTGGTGCAATTTATATTATAATGTACTTAATCAAGCGCCGGGAGGTTTGTATATGGAACGAATTGCATTACAGAAATTAATAGACTGGAACAACAGCAAACGCAGGAAACCCCTTATTGTCTGGGGTGCAAGACAGGTCGGCAAGACATATCTTGTCAAGGATATTTTTGCAGAAACCTGCTACACAAACAACTACATTTATGTAGACTTTAAAAAAGAAGATGAAATTCGTGACTTCTGCTCCCAAACTGCCAATGCAGAAAAAATCATTGAATATATTTCATTGCTCCGAGGGAAACAGATAAATGAAAAAACTCTGCTGATTTTTGACGAAATACAGGAATGTCCTAATATCATTTCTTCACTCAAATATTTCTGTCAGGATTTTAGAGAAATTCCTGTCATTGCAACAGGCTCAATGGTGCGTATAAAACTGCAGAGAGAAACCCGCAAAAGAGGCCCAAAAGATAATAATAAATTCCTTTTCCCTGTAGGAAAAATCAATCAGATAACTGTTTACCCGATGACATTTGATGAATTTCTGATGAACAGCAACTCAATGCTTTACGATGCTGTAAAAAAAGCCTATGAAACAAAGCGGCCCCTTAATACACAAATTCATAATCTGGCAATGGAACAGGTATACAAATATATGCTTATAGGCGGTATGCCTGAAGCCGTAGAGGCTTATATTGATGACGGAGATATTCTGGAGGCAAGAGAAATTCTAAAAGTTCTGTATGACAATTACCTTGCTGATATGGAACTGTATCAGGCAAGCCGGGAAGCTGTTTTACGTTCACGCACCCTGTTTCAGAATATTTACAGGGAATTAAATAAAGAATCAAAGAACTTTTCACCGGGGCTAATTGAAGAAAAAAGCAAGACGAGGGATTTTGCAACCTCTATCCAGTGGCTTACAATGGCTCACATTATCAATCAGTCTTTCCAGCTCAAAGAGCATATAACAATGCCTCTTATTCCCGATAACGACAGCAATTTCAGACTGTTTCTCGGTGATATAGGTATGTTTTCATACCAGAGCGGAATAAACGCCGCATCATTCGTTTCAAAAGAAAGAGAAAACACCTTATCCGGGATCTTCTTTGAAAACTTTGCTGCCAACGAATTAATCGCAAAAGGGCACAAACTGTTCTATTGGCGCGGCAAAGCATATTCCGAACTTGAATTTATTATTGAATCGGACAACAAACTATATCCTGTCGATGTCAAAAAAGGCAAAGGAACACTTAACTCTCTTGAAAAATTTGCAAACCACAACAAATTTGAATTTGCTATTAAAGTATCAAGCAACAATTACGGCTTTAACCCTGAGCAGAAACTGCTCACTATACCGTTTTATTTTATGCCGTTTGCAGCAACCGACCTTGCTGCAGGGACAATGGAAATATAGCGTAATACTCAAAAGGTGCAGCCTGCGGATTATAACCCGCAGGCTGCGCCTTTTGTTTAATTATATTTTTTTATCTTTTATCAGACCTTTTTTATTACTCCGTTTATTTCCTCGCGCAATATGCAAAGTCGTAAAAATACTTTTCAATAAACGCTCTGTCTGTTTTATACTCATTTTCACCCACAAAATAATCGCACATAACTTCCCGCAGTCTAAGGAGTTCTTTAAATATACCACGATGTTCTGTTCTCTTGGACTGCGCTCCCTGTATGGACAGGTCTAAAAGTTCAAGTCCACGCTCAAAGGCTTTCATTTCTTTTTCCCTGTCACCCTTATCTTTTCTCTTTGCAGCCCTGCCAAACTCACTTCCTATGTTTGCAAGCTGCTGTGCCAGTGTCATCGTCTGCCATCTTCCTGCCGCAAGCTCCCTGTGCTGATATTCTCCTAAATTTCTATCCATTTTTCAACAACCTCTAAAACTTTATTTCTGATGTTTTCATCTTCTACATATCTTGAGCGGTTATTCTGCTTCGGACGAATATTGATAAGTGAGTCAAACTCTACAAATTCCTCAATGTCATCCTCATCTGTGAGAAAGTTTATCCCCCACAGATTACGTTGCTCAGAGCCCTCATCAATCAAAGCTCCCTCGATATCGGCGTGCAGCTCGGCATCAACCCCTATTATCTGCTTTTCGATGTCCACAACCGCCTTAATCATATCCTCAAAATATCCGCTATCCATTTTGTTTAACTCGTCCCTGCTGATTTTTTTAGAAAGTATCTCCATTTCTGTTCTCCCTCGCTCTTTTTTCTCAATAATCATTATATCGTTTTTTACAGCAGGTCGCAATATTTTCCCATGCAAAGTGCGGGTTATTTCGCCACTCCCCATAAATATTAATCTCCACAAAACCTGAGCCAAGGCGCAAATAATACCTTAAAAAAAGCCTTTAAAGGTACAAATAACTCTTAGAACCACTTGGAAATTGGTGCAGATTAGTTGTACTGTATCAAAGAAAAGCACAGCAACACTTATCTGAAGCTGTGTTTTTTATCTAATGTAAAATTATATTTCATCAGCGGTTTCCGCCAGTACATTTCCGTCCTTGTCATAAACTGTATAAACCAGCCGCCGTTCTCTTTCATATGCATTCGGTACTGCAAAAAGATATGCCGAGATACCGGTTTTGTTCAGCCGGAAAGTTTCCGACCTGTCTATACTCTCCGTACCGTCATCGTTACAGAGTATTGACTTGAAATCCATTTTCACCGCATTTCCTCTGTCCACAACACCAATAAGAAACTCATCGGTATCAAATTCCGTTGCAAACATAACCATACATTCCGGCTCGTCCGAAGCGCCTCCGCTGCCGTTATACTACCTCCTGCCAAAATCTACAGCCTTATCGTCTGCCCGTTGATTGTAACAGACTCTATATCATCAATGTCAACCACCTTGCCAAACTGCATGCTGCACACTCTGCCGAATGCTCCGCTGCTGCTTCCGCCTGACACACTTGTATCTGCAAGGTTTTCACCTGATTTAAGTGTAACTGCATCTATACTGATATTCTCCATAATCACATTGCGCCCTCTGGTGAAATCAGCTCTTACCGATATCGGTGATATTTCAATCCCTTTGAGCCTGCATCTGCCGCCTGCCACTTTTATAACCCGGCCTGACGATATCCTGCGGCTTACAGGCGTATAGTCAAGGTCAATGGACACTTTCCATTCTTTACTAATCAGCACTTCATCATCCGTACTGCACAGGTCTTTAAATGTAACATCAAAGTTGCCCCTGTTAACCTTATCTGTGCGAAAGTCCATGGAAACTGCGGCATAAAGCGCCCCGTCATCAACTATATAGTCTGTGTACCAGCCTCCTGCCACAGGTTTTTTGGTTTCAACATATACATTATCAAAGTACACCTTGTTAAGATCCTTTATGTCCAGCATATCCGCATCTTTAATATCAACTCTGTAAAGCACATAGGCGCAGTGTCTGTCACCCATTGCCTGCACCGCAGTTATCTTTACTCCGTTTGTCTCAACGCTTTCATCAAGGTTCTGAACGGCTTCTCCCATATCAACGGACTGTCCGTTTTCAAACAGTCCTGCAAGTCTGTAGTCAAGCCCTGTGGTTTCGGCAGCAAACACGCCGCAGGCAAGCAGCGCTGTAACTGCCGCGCACACCCACACAATTCTAAGTCTTGGAGTTTTCTTTTTAAGTCCCGCAAGCTGCAGGGCCTTCTGCTTAATTCTGTCTGCGGCGTCCTTTTCGAGGGCGCTGTTTTCAATCACTTCCGCTTCGCGTTCTGTCACATATGTGATATTCTCACTTATTTTCATATTAAATACCCCTTTCCAGCAGCTTCGCTTTCAGCTTTTCTTTGTTTCTTGCAAGCCTGTTTTCGACCTGCTTCAGCGAAAGATTAAGCTTTTCTGCAATTTCCCTGTTTTTGAAGAAGTAAAAATATTTTAAAATGAAAATGCTCCTGTCCGGCTCATCCATTTCATCTACGCTGCGGTGTATAATCTGCTCCTGCTGTTTTTTCATAAAAACATTTTCGGGAGTTTCTATATCTATATCGTCCCATTCATACTCCACAGGCGCAGTTTTGGCAGCGTCAAGAGCCGCGTTTCTCGCTATGCCGTATATATAGCTTTTGAGTGACCCCTTGCCGTTATAGTTTCCGGCATATTTCCACAGCCTATAAAACACCTGCGATACAGCCTCTTCAATATCCTCTCTGTTTTCAAGTACAGAGCTGCATATGGTTCTGACCGCGCCGCCGTACAGGTCAATGGCTGCGGCAATGCCCTGCTCCGGTTTTTTCTTTATAAAGGCTATCAGTTTTTCATCAGTCATATTTTCCTTCCTCCATATACCTATACCTGACCTTTTACTGTTTACACTCATATTTTTTTAAAAAACCGGCAGAATTTTTTAAAGAGCTATAGTCAGAGCTATCATAACCTGCGCTATGTAATAGGTAATAAGGTTTGCGGCATTGTACCAGCTGCGTTTGATTTTGCCAAACTGGGTAAGTATATATAATATATCGCTTATCATAAATATGAAAGCTCCCGCCGCAAGCAGCTTTGTAAATTCCGTTGCTCCTGTCATAATCAGAAGCCCTGCCGCAAAGGAGAATGTCGAAATCATAATAATGAAGTAGATTATGCCAAGGGGTTTAAGTTCTTTTTTGACATCTATCTTTCTTAACAATATTGTAATTATCGTCAAGCACAGCACAAGTGACATTGGAAGCGCCGCTATATATACTCTGCTGCCGGAGATTAAGGCTGCCGCAATATATACCGCGTGACCTGCAAAGAAGAATGCTGTTCCTGTCTTGAGACACATTTCATCGTATTTTGACGATACAAATCGGAGATTGAGGAAAAAGTCACCTGCGCAGCCCAGCGCAAGGCCTGCAATTATGAGGTGGGCGTAGGTTCCGCCGCCTGCAAGCTGCGCGCAGTAAATCCCAAGGTACACAAACACCAGAGATGCCAGCGTTTTGAGAATTACCGCCGGTATGTATTTTTTCATATAGTCCGTAATTATAAAGGCTGTGTCTATTGCAAAGCCTGTCACTATTATCGCCGTCAAAGTCATATGGTCCCTCCTAAAAAACAAACTGTATCATAAGCATGTAGCAGACTGTTCCCGCAAGTATGGAAAGCAGCATATTGTGCTTCCATTTGTGCAGCGCAACTACCAGAAATATCGATGCCAGCTCAGGTATTCCGTGGCTTCCGCCTGTAAATGACACGCCTTTGAGGCAGTATATTACAAGCATGCCCATTATCGCATAGGGCAGCACATCGCCAAGATACAGTATGGCTGCCGGCGGCTCTTTTCGGAAGATTATAAACGGAGCAAACCTTATGGCTATTGTAACTACCGATGCAACGCCTATAACTGCCAGCGCATATATATTATCTGTCATCTGTTTCCTCCTTTGTTATCCATCGTTTTTCTATGAGAAGCAGCGCCGTAATTCCTGTCATTGCAGGTATCAGGAAGCTGTCCGGTCCGAATATGAGAAGCGATATAACCGAAATACCAAGTCCGGTAACTGCCGGCAGGTGCTGCTTTGTTTTTTCCCACTGCTCCACAAATATTACTGTAAACAGCGCAGTCATTGCAAAATCTATCCCTGCGGTATCAAAGGTTATGGCGCTGCCTATAATCCCGCCTATGATGCTGCCTGTCACCCAGTAAATCTGATTAAACAGCGACACCAGGAAGCAGTATTTTTTCTCGTCCACATCATCAGGCAAATCGGGCGAGCATACCAGCGAAAATGTTTCGTCGGGCAGCGCGTATATAACGTAGGGTTTGACTTTTCCTATGTTTTTGTATTTTTCAAGCATTGCAATCCCGTAAAACAGATGTCTCAGATTAACCATCAGAGTCATAACCGCCGTTGTCAGCAGGCTCGCCCCTGAGGTTATAAGGTTTATGGTTACAAACTGCATTGAGCCTGCATATATGCCTACGCTCATAAGAGCCGCCCACCACCAGCCGTAGCCCTTGCTTTCGAGGAGAACGCCAAAGGCCGTGCCTATTACCAGAAAGCTTGCCATTATTGGAATTGTTACTGTGAACTACTCCGACTTATAGAAGTCGGAGCTTCCTGCTTCAACCACTACTGC
>ERZ857965.2659-NODE-2659-length-14614-cov-3.883783_pt1 | contig 14614 bp, 11 predicted proteins | sample MGYA00519758_ERZ857965 | MGnify/ENA primary metagenome ERZ857965 (study PRJEB31778, sample SAMEA3449381) | human gut metagenome | biome: human gut; feature: human-associated habitat; material: faeces | place: United Kingdom | collected 2010/2012 ... | reverse complement strand
TTCCCGTCAGCGTTGAGTCTGCTGATGAGGGACAGGAGCTCTTCCTGCGTCGTCGAAGCGGGCAGGCGGTGCGCCACGGAGTTGATGCCGATCTCCCGGCAGGCCTTTTCCTTGTTGCGCACGTACACCTGGGAGGCCGGGTCCTCGCCGACCAGAATGACAGCCAGGCCGGGGGCCCTCACACCCTTCGCAGCAGCTTCCGTAATTTCGGCGCCCAGTTCCGCGCGGATGTCCTTGGCCGTTTTCTTTCCATCAATGAGAATCACGTTACCCACCTTTTGCCATGTAAAAATGTGACCGCTTTCAGGGGAGCGGCTCCCCGGGAAGTCAGAAAAAACAGAACGCGGGCCTGTCTCATCCCGGAAAAACGGCGGACAGGCCCGTGTCCCAGACTTAGTTTTCTTCAGGATAGTAGAAGTCGGCCAGGATGGGGCCGTAGTACTCGGAATTGTCGCCAAGCTCTTCCTCGATGCGGAGGAGCTGGTTGTACTTTGCCACGCGGTCGGTGCGGCTCGGCGCGCCGGTCTTGATCTGCCCGGCGTTGAGGCCGACGACGAGATCGGCGATCGTGGTGTCCTCTGTTTCGCCGGAGCGGTGGGAGACGACCGTGGTGTAGCCCGCGCGGTTGGCGAGCGCTATGGCATCGAGCGTTTCGGTCAGCGTGCCGATCTGGTTGAGCTTGATGAGAACGCTGTTCGCGACGTGCTTTTCCAGACCCATCTTGATGCGGCGCACGTTCGTGACGAAAAGATCGTCGCCGACGAGCTGCACGCGATGGCCGAGCGCGTCGGTGAGCATCTTCCAGCCCTCCCAGTCGTCCTCCGCCATGCAGTCCTCGAGCGAGATGATCGGGTACTTATCGCAGAAGCTGACCCACATATCGACCATCTCCTGCCGCGTCATGGTGATGCCGCGCTTCGGGAGATGATAGCAGCCGTCCTCGGCCTTGAACCAGTCGGAGCAGGCCGCGTCCATGGCGAGCATGAAGTCCTCGCCGGGCCGGTAGCCCGCGAGCTCGATGGCCTGGACGATGGCGCGCAGGCCGTCCTCGTCGCTCTTGAGATCGCCGGGCGCGTAGCCGCCCTCGTCGCCGACGCTGGAGGTGTGCAGCACCTTGGAGAGCGTGTGGAACACCTCGCTGCACCAGCGCAGCGCTTCCTTCCAGCTCTTCGCGCCGACGGGCATGATCATAAACTCCTGAATGTCGGCCGCGGAGGACGGCGCGTGGACGCCGCCGTTCAAAACGTTCATCATCGGCACGGGCAGTGTCTTGGCGTTCACGCCGCCGATGTAGCTGTAAAGCGGCAGCCCGAGCGCTTCGGCGCTCGCCTTCGCTACGGCGAGCGATACGCCGAGCATCGCGTTTGCGCCGAGACGGGTCTTGTTCGGCGTGCCGTCCAGCTCGATGAGGATCTTGTCGATATACGGCTGGTCGAGCGCGTTGAGGCCGTTGAGCGCCTCGGCGATCTCGCCGTTGACGTTTTCCACAGCCTTCTGCACGCCCTTGCCAAGATAGCGGGACTTGTCCCCGTCGCGCAGCTCACAGGCCTCGTAAATGCCGGTGGAGGCGCCGGACGGCACCGCCGCGCGGCCCACAACGCCGTTATCGAGCGTCACCTCGACTTCGACCGTGGGGTTGCCGCGGGAGTCGAGAATTTCTCTTCCGAGAACGTCAACGATTTCAAAATACTCTTTCATGGAAAACTCCTTTCCTGCAGAGCGGGAAGCTTATTTTACGATCAGGCTCTCGCCGGTCATCTGCGCGGGCTTTGCAAGACCCATGAGATCGAGCATCGTCGGGCAGAGATCGCACAGGCGGCCCGGACGGAGCTTCACGTCCGCGCCGGAGACGATCAGCGGCACGGGGTTGGTGGTGTGGGCGGTGTCGGGGCTGCCGTCCGGCTTCATGATGCGGTCGGCGTTGCCGTGGTCGGCGGTGATGAGGATCACGCCGCCCATCTTCTTCACGGCCTCGACGATCTGTCCGACGCACGCGTCCACGGTCTCCACGGCCTGGATCGCCGCGGCCTTGACGCCGGTGTGACCGACCATGTCACAGTTGGCAAGGTTGCAGATCACAACGTCGTACTTGCCGCTCTCGATGCGCTTCGCGCACTCGTCCGCGACCTTATAGGCGCTCATCTCCGGGATGAGGTCATACGTCGGGAACTCCTTCGGGGACGGGATGAGGCAGCGGTCCTCGCCGGGGTAGCAGGTCTCGGTGCCGCCGTTGAAGAAGAACGTCACATGGGCGTATTTCTCGGTCTCGGCGATGCGCAGCTGCGTTTTGCCGAGCTTTCCGAGATATTCGCCGAACGTCATTTCGATCTCCTCCGGCGGGAAGGCGACGGAAACGTTGGGGATCGTCGCGTCGTACTGCGTGGTGCAGACATAGTGCAGCGGGAAGAAGCCGTTCGGACGCACAAAGCCGCCAAACGCGGGATCGACGAGCGCGCGGGTCATCTCGCGGGCGCGGTCGGGGCGGAAGTTGATGAAAATGACGCTGTCGCCGGAGCGGATGCAGCCGTTTTTATCGCACACGGTCGGCACGACGAACTCGTCCGTCACGCCCGCCTTGTAGCTCTCTTCGACGGCGTGAACGGGGTCGGGATCCTGCACGCCCTCGCCGCAGACGACGGCGCGGTAGCCCTTTTCCACGCGGTCCCAGCGCTTGTCACGGTCCATGCCGTAAAAGCGGCCCTGGATCGTGGCGATCTTGCCGGTGCCGAGCTCGGCGCACTTTTCCACAAGCGCCTTCACATAGCCCGCGCCGGAGGTGGGGGCAACGTCGCGCCCGTCGAGCAGGGCGTGGACATAGACCTCCTTCACGCCGCGGCGCTTGGCCATTTCGAGCAGCGCGAAGAGGTGGTTGATGTGGCTGTGGACGCCGCCGTCGGAGAGCAGCCCCATGAGATGCAGCCGCGCGCCGGTGCGCACGCACTCGTCCATGGCGGACTTATAGGCGGGATTTTCAAAGAAGCTGCCGTTCTCAACAGCGTTGGAGATGCGGGGGAGATCTTGATAGACGACGCGGCCCGCGCCGATGTTCGTGTGGCCGACCTCGCTGTTGCCCATCTGTCCGGCGGGCAGACCGACGTCCAGACCCGAGGCCTGGAGCTGCGTGTTCGGGCACTCGGCAAAGAGCTTGTCGAGATTCGGCGTTTTTGCGCAGGAAATGGCGTTTTCCGGGCCCGCCGGGGCGAGACCGAAGCCGTCCATGATGAGAAGAACGGTAGGCTTTTTGCTCATGGCTTACTCCTCCCTGCAGCCTTCGCGGATGATCGCGGCAAAGTCGTCGACCTTGAGCGACGCGCCGCCGATGAGACCGCCGTCGATGTCCGGCTGGGCGAGAAGACCCGCGCAGTTTTTCGCGTTCATGGAGCCGCCGTAGAGGATGCACACCTTGCGGGAGACGAGCGCGCCGTACTGCGCGCGGAGATTCTCGCGGATGTTGAAGCAGACCTCCTGCGCCTGCTCGTCGGTCGCGGTGAGGCCCGTGCCGATCGCCCAGATGGGCTCGTAGGCGATGACGACCTTCTTCACCTGCTCGGCGGCCAGACCGTACAGCGCCGCCTTGACCTGATAGGAGATGCGCTCCATCGTGAGATCGCGGTCGCGCTCGGAGAACGATTCGCCGACGCACACGATCGGGGTGATGCCCTTTTCGAGCAGGGCGCGGACCTTCGCATTCACGAGCACGTCAGTCTCGCCGTTGCATACGCGGCGCTCGCTGTGGCCGACGATGCAGTATTTCGCGCCGAGATCGGCGATCATGTCCACGCTGATCTCGCCGGTGTGCGCGCCCTTATCGAACTCGGAGACGTTCTGCGCGCCGATGCCGATGCGCCGCGCCTTTTCGCGCGCGAGCGCGGCGAGATGCGTCGCCGGGACGCAGAGAACGACGCTGCACCCGTTCATGCCCGCGGGCAGCTTCGTTTTCAGCTCCTCGACGAACGGCTTTACGCCCGAGGGAAGCTGGTTCATTTTCCAGTTTCCGGCGATGATGACTTTTCTGTATTTCTTGTTCATAGCGGTTTTCTCCCTTCGGTGAATACGCGCAAAGGGGCGGAACCCGCCCCTTTGGTGAAAAATTACTTGTCGAGCAGGCAGGCCACGCCGGGCAGCTCCTTGCCTTCCATGAATTCGAGCGACGCGCCGCCGCCGGTGGAAACGTGGGTCACCTTGTCGGCATAGCCCATCTTCTCGATGGCGCTGGCGCTGTCGCCGCCGCCGACGACCGTGACGCCCTTGCACTCCGCCATCGCCGCGGCGACGGCCTCGGTGCCCTTGGCAAATTTCGGGAACTCGAAGACGCCCATGGGGCCGTTCCAGATAACGGTACCGGCGTTCTTCACGGCCTCGCCGAAGAGCTTCTGCGTCTCGGGCCCGATGTCCAGACCCATCCAGCCGGCGGGAATGGCGTCCGCGGCGACGACCTTGCTCTCCGCGTCCGCGGCGAACTTGTCGGCAACGACGACGTCCACCGGCAGCAGCAGCTTCACGCCGGACTCTTCCGCCTTGGCGAGCATGTTCTTGCAGTAGTCGATCTTCTCCTCGTCGAGCAGGGAGGCGCCGGTCTCGTAGCCCTTGGCCTTGAGGAACGTGAACGCCATGCCGCCGCCGATGACGAGCGTGTCGGCCTTCTTGAGCAGGTTTTCGATCACGGCCAGCTTGTCGGCGACCTTCGCGCCGCCGAGAACGGCCACGAGCGGGCGCTTGGGATCGTCCATCGCGCCGCCGAGAGCGGTCAGCTCCTTCTCCACGAGGAAGCCGCAGTACGCGGGCAGATAGTCCGCAACGCCGGCGGTGGAGGCGTGAGCGCGGTGCACCGCGCCGAACGCGTCGGAAACGTACACATCCGCCATGGAAGCGAGCTCCTTGGCGAACTCGGGATCGTTTTTCTCCTCGCGGGGATCAAAGCGGGTGTTCTCAAGCAGCAGAACCTGGCCCGGCTTGAGCGCGGCGGCCTTCGCCTTGGCGTCGGGGCCGATGGTATCCTCGGCGAACTCGACCGGCTTTCCGAGCAGCTCGGCAAAGCGGACGGCAACGCGCTTGAGCGTCAGGTTGGTCTTGGCGTCGGGGTCCTTTTTGGGCTTGCCGAGATGGGAGCAGACGATCAGCGCGGCGCCGTCGTCCAGCAGGTACTGGATCGTGGGCAGAGCGGCGCGGATGCGCTTGTCGTTGGTGATCTCGTGGGTCGTCTTGTCCAGAGGCACATTGAAGTCCACGCGCAGCAGCACTTTCTTGCCGGCAAAGCTCACGTCGCGGATGCTCTTCTTTTTGTAATTCATATCCTAGACCTCCTAATAATAGTTTTTTCCTTCTGAGCGCATTGTAGTACACCGATGCGCATTTTGCAAGTGAAATGTGTTGGTTTTCGTTCATTTCTTACGAAAAAAAACCATGTTCTTTCAAACAAAATGTTTCGTTGCACTGCGCGGTGTTTTGGTGTAAAATGCCAGTATCAGTATTTGGCGCATTGCCGGATATTATTCGGGAAGGAGAAAACCTCATGAAATCGCTTCCGATCCTTTATATTGTCGTGCCCTGCTACAACGAGGAAGAGGCTCTGCCGCTCTCGGCGCCGGTCTTTCGCAAAAAGCTCGGCGATCTGATCGACGCGGGCGCCATCGCGCCGGAAAGCCGCATCGTCCTCGTGGATGACGGCTCGAAGGACGCCACGTGGAGCATCATCCGCTCGCTCCACGAGAGCGACGCGCATTTCACCGGTCTGCGCCAGATCTGCAACCGCGGCCACCAGAACGCCCTCACCGCGGGGCTCATGTGGTCGCGCGCCCGGTGCGACATCACCATCAGCATCGACGCCGACCTGCAGGACGACATCGACGCGATGGACAAAATGGTGGAGAAGTATAAAGAAGGCTGCGGCATCGTCTGCGGCGTGCGCGCCTCGCGCGCGACCGATACTTTCCTCAAACGCACCACCGCCCGCGGGTACTACGGATTGATGAAGCTCTTCGGCTCCGATCTCATTTACGACCACGCCGATTACCGTCTCATGGACACCGCCGCGCTCGAAGCGCTCTCGCACTACCACGGGGACGATCTTTTCCTGCGCGGGCTTGTGAACCGGCTCGGCGCGAAGGTCGGCACGGTCTCCTACGACCGCCGCGCCCGTGAAGCCGGGGAGAGCAAGTATACGCTCAAAAAGATGCTCAAGCTCGCGCTCAAGGGCATGGAGTGCGGCCGCAGAAAGCCGGAGCGCACCAGCCGCTCGGACGACGCCGTTATCGCCGAGGTGCTGCATGCCTGACTGCCGTCTCTGCCCCCGGCAGTGCGGGGCAGACCGCGCGGTAAGCGCGGGCGTGTGCCATATGGGAAGCGCCGTGCGCGTGGCGCGCGCCGCGCCGCACTACGGCGAGGAGCCCTGCATCAGCGGCGAGCGGGGGAGCGGCGCGGTGTTTTTCGCCGGGTGTCCGCTCGGCTGCGTATACTGCCAGAACTATGCGCTCAGCCGCGGGAGGATCGGCGAAACGGTCTCCGTCGAGCGCCTCGCGGCGATCTTCGCCGGGCTGGAAGAGAAGGGCGTGCACAATCTCAATCTCGTCACCGGCACGCAGTTCACGCCGGAGATACGGGAAGCGCTCGCCATCGCAAAGCCAAAGATCCCGGTCGTGTGGAATACGTCGGGATATGAAACGGTCGATACCGTGGACACGCTCGCGGAAAGCGTGAGCGTCTTTCTGCCGGATCTTAAATATACCGACCCGGCGCTTGCCGCGCGCTATTCCCGCGCGCCGGACTATCCGGCGGCGGCAAAAAGTGCCATAAAGCGTATGGTCGAGCACACGGGCGCGTTCGAGCTGGACGAAAACGGCCTTCTCCGCCGCGGCGTTATGATCCGGCATCTCGTGCTGCCGGGGCAGATCGAAAATACGCGCGCCGCGCTTTTCTGGATCGCGGACACGTTCGCGCCCGGCACGGTGCTCGTGTCGCTCATGGCGCAGTATACCCCCTGCGGGGATCTCAAAAAATTCCCGGAGCTGCGCCGGACGCTCACGCCGGAGGAATGGGACGCCGCGCTCGCGGCGTTGGACGAGACCGGCCTCTCGGACGGGTATGTGCAGGAGCTCTCCGCCTCCGGCGAGGAAGAAATTCCCGCCTTTGACGGCACGGGCGTCATATCCTGAATTTCCGGCGCATATACTTTCTCTGTAAAACAATATTGCGGAGAAGGGGACATGCACCAATGAAAAAACTATCTCGGAAAATCGTATGGCTGCTGCTTATCGTGTTCGTGTTCACGGTAGGCAGCGGCTTTTCTGTGCGCCGGAGCGCCGCGCTGCCCGGCGTGGGCGAGCAGCTCTCCGGCTTTCGTGTCGAAAAGATCGAGCGGCTGGATACGCCCGGCGGAAAGGCCGCATATCTTACGCACGAGGCGACCGGCGCGGCGGTCGTATACATAGAAGATACCGGCGCGTCCCCGGCACTCACGCTCATGGCGCGCACAACGGACGGGCTGCGCCGCGTGACGGTCACGGCAGACTCGGCCGCGGAGTTTCTGCGCGGGGCAAAGGAGAGCCTCGGCGCATTTTTCGGCGCGGAGACGGAAGCCGTGTCGGACGCGGAGGCGGCGTACCGCGCGTTTCTCACATATCTTCTCCCCGGCAGCGACACGGCAGGGAACGGCGCGGGGCCGGTCACGGCGGAGAATATGCTCGCGGTCGTCTGCGCCGATGCGGACGGGGCGGAGGATATCCTCTCGTGGCTGGACGGGGTGTTCTCCGCTGCCGATGCCGGGGAAGCGCTCGCACCCGACGCGGCCTACTGCCGCATCGAAAAGCCGGTGAAGGAAACGGTATCGCTTGCCGGGGAGGGAACCGGGGGCGTATATTTCGGCATCGTCTGCCCGCGCGCGGGCGAATGGACGCGCGTCCGGCTCGCCGCGCTCGCCGCGGCGCTGGAGCGCACAGGGTCGCTGCTCGATAAGAGCGTGTGCGCTGCGCTGCCGGATACGGAGACCGTATGCGGCACGGCGTCGGCGGGCGCGGATGCGGCCATCTGGTTTTTCGCGCCCGGACTGGAGGAAAAGGATGCGGAGGTGTTCCGCGATGCGGTGCTCGCCGCGCTGCGCTCGGCGGCCGGGGGCGGATTTTCCGATCCGGCGGTGGAGACGCTCTCCGCCGCGCAGCGGCTGGAGGAGCTGACGTTCCCGGAGCGGGACGATCTCGGCGCGGCGCTCTGCGAGGGCTTCGCCGCGGCGTGGGCGCAGGGGGATGCGTCCGGCTATCCCGCACAGCTCCGCGCGCGGTGGAACGCGGCGGCGTATCTTGCGGACGGCTCCTGCGCGGAGGCCGTGCGGGAGGAGCTTCTGGAAAGCACGCGCACCGCGCTCGTGACGCTCATGCCCGAGCCGGCCCGGGAGCCGGAGCCAACGCCGGAAGCCACACCGGAGCCGACGGAGGAACCTGCCAAGGAAAACCCCTCCGTCTCGCCCGCGGCGAGCCGGCACCCCTGATAGGAGAGCTGCGGGGGGGGAGGGGCGGAAAACTATCTTGCCTCCCCTGACAGGGGAGGCGGCAAAAACAAAGTTTTTGACGGAGGGGTTTTATCATTTCAAGCAAAAGCGTCAGCGGGGCAACCCGCTGACGCTTTTGCCGTTTGTTAAAAAGACAACCACCGGCTATGCCGGTGGACATAAAGAGTTCCACTTATGGATAGAAAAAGAAAACCTCCAATGATAGAGTAGTGTCAGGTTCGCCAACCGACAACAGACAAAATCAAAGGAGATTATCCAAATGGATAAGGATAGTATAGCACATAGTAAGTGAAACTGCAAATATCACATAGTGTTTGCGCCGAAATACCGAAGAAAGGTATTCTACAAAGAGAAGCGTGCAGCGATAGGAAAAATACTCCGGCAACTATGTGAATGGAAGAGTGTGAAAATCATCGAAGCGGAAGCCTGCCCGGATCACATTCACCTGTTCGTGGAGATACCGCCGAAGCTGTCGATATCAGGATTTATGGGATACCTGAAGGGGAAGAGCAGCACTATGCTGTATGAGCAATTCGGGGAACTGAAGTACAAGTACCGCAACAGAGAATTCTGGTGCAGGGGGTATTATGTGGATACGGTGGGAAAGAACGAGACCCGAATTGCGGAGTATATAAAGAACCAACTGAAAGAGGACGAATTAGGTGAACAGATGACGATAGCCTCTATTGGCCCGTTTACGGGCGGCAAGTAACAATCCCTGCGCAGCTGGCAGACCGTATTGCACGTTTACGCGTTACGCGAGGAACAGAGGGCTTTGTCCGCATAGGAAGAACCCCCAGTTTTACTGGGGGGTTACTTTTTCAAAAACAGCTTGCATGCAAAACTCTCACGCATAGATCGTTTGTATATTTTGGCAGCAGTTTTGCTTTACGCTTTCCGCTCAGTGTCAACAGCTTAAGGGCTTGGGATTATCCCAAAATCGCCATGTGTCCGGATAGCGGCTGTGCTTGCTATTATCTCAAATCTCAATATCCGTAGATCGTGATGCCCCCGCGGCTCGGTTGAGCCGCGGGGGCGGTTTCCTTTTTTTATTTTACTCTTTCCAGCCGGCTGCTGCGCGGCGCTTTGCCGCCGACGATGAACGGCACGGTCTCCACGACGAGCGAGGATGTGTCCAGCCCGTACCAGCGCACCTTGGAGCCGGCAACGCGCCGGATGGCATACTTCGTGTTGAGCACCAGCTCGTCAAGGAAGGAAAGCTCCGACTTGGACGGCACGGCCTTGTGCAGGAAAACGAATTTAAAAGAGCCTACGTCCGACTTGCCGTAGATCGAGTATTTCCGCTCCTGCGGCGGCAGCTCGCCGCTCTCGATGAGATCGCGCACGATCTGCCGGAGGCACACGTTCACGCGCTGGTGGCACTTGAACCCGAGATCGAGCCGGACGCGGAAGATGTAATCCGTGCCGTAGGTCTCGACGCTGTAGCGCCTCGTGTCCGGCTCGTCGGTGACGTTCATGCTGATGAACCAGTACGCCGCGGCCCGCTTGGGGTCCTTGTCGAGGATGGAGTAGAGAATGTCGCGGTCGATGGTATCCATGTCCCCGGCCTTATCGAGAAAGACGAGGTTGTCCGCGAGCGGCGGGAGCGAAGAATCCTTATGGAGGGTATCGAGATTCGGGAGATAATCGCCGACCGGCAGGCGCGTGGCGTACTCCTGCTCGAGCTGCGTGCCGCGCCGCCATACGACCATGATGAGAAAGAGCACGAGCGCCATGAGCACCGCGACATACCCGCCGAGGGCGAATTTGCTCAGCGACGAGAGGAAGAACACCGCCTCGATCGCGCCGAACACGAGCGCGATGCCGACCGCGAGCGCCTGCTTTTTCTGGATGCTCCAGAGATACACCGCGAGAAGGAGCGTCGTCATAAGCATCGTCACGGTGATGGCAAGACCGTAAGCCGCCTCCATGCGCGCGCTCGTTCGGAAATAGAGCACTACCGCCGCGCAGCCGAGATACAGCACCGTGTTGACCGCGCCGATGTAGATCTGCCCCTTCGTGTCCGAGGGGTAGCGCACCTCGAGGTGCGGCATGAGATCGAGCCGGATGGCCTCGGACACGAGCGTGTACGAGCCCGTGATGAGCGCCTGCGAAGCGATGATCGCCGCGAGCGCGCCGAGCGCGACGGCGGGGGCGCGCAGCGCCTCCGGCAGCATCTGGAAGAACGGGTTCATGTCGGGAATGGCGGCGAGCGTGCCGGAAGCCGTGTGTGTCAGTATCCACGCGCCCTGGCCGAGATAGTTCAGTATCAGGCACGCCTTTACAAACGGCCAGCTCGCATAAATGTTCCCGCGGCCGACGTGGCCCATATCGGAATAGAGCGCCTCCGCGCCGGTCGTGGCGAGGAACACGCTGCCGAGGATCATAAAGCCCGCCTTGTTATAGGGCGAAACCAAAATGCGCGCCGCGTACACCGGGTTGAACGCGCGCAGCACGCCGGGACGGTCGAAAACGTGTAGCAGACCCATGATGCCGAGGAACGAGAACCACGCGAGCATCACCGGGCCGAACGCCTTGCCGATCCTGCTCGTGCCCGCCCACTGCACGGCGAAGAGCGTGCTGATGATGACGAGGGTGATAAGGATGACGCGCGCCTGCCCGCTGCCGAGAAAGCGGCTCATTGCCGGGATGCTGCGCAGGCCCTCCACCGCCGTCGTCACCGTGACCGCCGGGGTGAGAACGCCGTCGGCAAGGAGCGCCGCGCCGCCGATCATCGCCGGGAAGATGAGCCAGGGCGCTACCTTTTTCACCAGCGCGTACAGCGAGAATATGCCGCCCTCGCCGTTATTGTCCGCGCGCATGGCGATGAGCACATACTTGACGGTCGTGAGCAGCGTGATCGTCCAGATGATGAGCGAGAGCGCACCGAGGATAAAGTCCTCGTTCACGTGCGCGATGCCGCCGTTGCCCTTGAGGATCGATTTCATCACGTACAGCGGCGATGTGCCGATGTCGCCGTACACAATGCCGATCGTCACAAGGAACATACCGAAGCTGACTCTTTTCTTTTTCTCCATGGCTATCCCGACTCTCTCCTTTGGGGAAAAAAACGCCGCGGCGGCACAGGCCGGCGCGGCGCGCAGTATTTCTGCCTTATGCAAAAATACTTTAGCATTTTCTTTACACGATATCAAGAAAAACTAACGGAGGGTGTATATGCATTCACACTCTTCTGCGTACCAACCCGTGACGGGTACAGCCATCCGCTCCCAGGCGGATCGGGCGCACTGGTAATCGAGATTTTTCTCTCTCCGTGCAGAAAGCGCCGGAGCGCGGCAATGCCGCGCTCCGGCGTTTGTTTTTCTTTATTCCGTTCGTCAATCGCGCAGGTCGGTGCGGCGCAGGATCTCATAGCCCGGCGGCGTGACGCGCGAAAACTCTATGCCCACGATCCCGGCGGTAAACGGCGCGAAGGCCACCGCCATTTTGCGGCACACGGCAGGCAGATCTGCCTTCGGATCATACAGCAGCGTTGTATGCGGCAGCCACACTTCGTCTGAGCCGGTCCATTCGTTCAGACTGCTGCCATAGACCTCCGCGATGCGCCGGTGGAGCGCCGCGAGCGTGCCGGTCTTCTCCGCGAGCGCCGCCACGATGGACGTTTCTTCCAATACCGCGAGATGCGTATATTTCACCGCGAACCGTGAAACGTCTTTCAGCAGCGCGGCGCAGAACGCCATGAACCCGGCCTCGTCCTCGCCCATATACGCGGCGAGCGTGATATGCCCGTGCAGCGGTTTCCCATCGGCATCGGGCGCGGCCGCCTTTTGTATGGCCGTCAGCTTTTCTGTGGAGCGCTTATCCAGCTTTGCAATAACGCACAGCATAAAGCATCAGTACACGACCACGAGCGTGCCGACGGTGATGTTGTTGTAGATCGTCGCAATGGCGTCGAGCGGCGTGTTGACGCAGCCGTGCGAGCCGTCGGTCAGGTAAATGTCCCCGCCGTACTCGGTGCGCCACGAGGAATCGTGCAGGCCGATCTGGTCGTCAAACGGCATCCAGTATTCCACATGGTCGTTCCACGTCGGGCCGACGAGGTAGGTGTCCGTCGTCATGCTCGCAATGCGGAAGCAGCCGCGGCGCGTATCGTCCCCGGCGGCGATGTTGCCGGTGACGACCGGCGTTTCCACGAGCAGCTTGCCGTCTACATAGTACCACATGTACTGGTTATCCAGACTGATCTCCACAAAGGTGTCCGTGAAATTATAAAACCAGTACTCCTGCTTCCAGTACCACGAAGTATCGTAGCTCGGCGTAACGGTCGCGTCGGTTTCGGCCTCCAGCGCCGCGGCGATGTCGGAAGCAAGCGCGTCACGGTCGAGGATCCAGCCGGTATCGCCGACGCGGTAGTAGATATACGGGCGGGTCTTTTCGGCGTTGTGGAATTTGGCGTAAACGCCGTCGAGCGCGTATTCGTCCGCGAGCGCGTCCGAAAGCGCCTTTACCTTCTCCGGCACCGGGGCGCACACCGTCTGCCCCTCGGCGTCCGAGAGCGTCACATCGCTCATGCGCCAGATATCCTGCGGCGTGAGCGTATAGGTGTTCCCGTCCTGAAAATCAAGCGTCACTTCCGTGGCGAGATAGGCGTCGATCGCGGCGCGCTGCGCGAGAAGCTCCGGGCTCTCCGCCGTAACGCTCTGCCGGATGACGGCGTTTTTCGCCTCGATCACGGGGCTTTCCTCGCGCAGATCGCGCACCGCGGGCAGCTGCTCCGCAATGGCGGAAACGCAGTTTGCGAGATTTACGAGATTGCCCTTCGAACCGGGATCGACCGTGTAGCCGTCCTCGCCGAAAACGATGCGCGCGTCCACCGGCGCCTGCCGGGGCGTTTCGTCATAAAGCACACGGGAGAGGAGCTCGCTCGCCGCGGCGGTGTCCGAAACGGCGTAAACGCCCGTCTCCAGGCTCCGCTCGCCCTTCGTCATCCAGCCGAAGAGACCGGCCTCGGCATGCTGCGCGTCAAAATACTCCTCCAGCGCGGCGGTGAAGCCGTCGGTGTCCACGAAGCTCTCGAGCGGCAGCGCGACGACGGCATCGCCCTGCGCGTCGCGCAGCTGCGCCGTGTGCGACTTTGCCGTGCCGAGCAGAAACTCCGCCGCCCCCGCTTCGGACACGCCGCTGCAGTCGTACCCGTTGATGACCGTGCCCGGCAGAAACGCCGAGCGGTAATACACCGATACGCCGCCGAGCGCGATGACCGCGAGCAGCACGAGCGAGAGCGCGATCACGAGCGCTATGCGCGTCTTTTTGTTTCCCCGTTTTTTCGTTGCCGTTTCTTCCATTGGAACCGTAAACCCCTCCGAAGCGTTTTCATCCTGTAAGACGGCGCAGCGCTGCCGAAAGTTCTCTTTCTGATTTTCTGTTTCGTTCATTTTTCTCCGCTCCGATTCTCCGCCGCGGCGCTCTTTGCGAGCGCGGCGGTATTGATGAGCCGCACACTGTCGCGGCAGCAGTCGATCCAGCCCTCGGCACGCAGCCGCGAAAGCTCACGGCAGAGGGCGCTCCGGTTCGCGCCGAGATAGGCGGCAAGGTCCTCCCGGCGCATGCCGAGCGAGAACGTGTTTCCCCCGGCGTCCGCGGCGGCGTCAAGAAGAAACGCCGCGATCCGCGCCCGGAGCGAATGCCGCGCGAGATATTCCGCCCGGCGGCGCAGCCGCCAGTACTTTTCCGCGATCTCCGCGAGCAGGTTTTCCCGCAGCAGCGCGTGCCGCTCGCACGCGTGCGCGCACGACGCCATCATCGCCCGGTACGGCAGGAAAAGCGCCGCGGTATTCTGCGCGGCGATCACGTCCACGGGGCTTTTCTTGTCGCGCGTCGCCATGAGCACATCGCCGACGAGCGCGCCGGGGCCGTGCACCGCCGTGAGGCTCCGCTCGCCGGAGGGCAGAAGGCTCTCTGCCCGCACGCCGCCCGAGAGGACCACCGCGCATGCGCTTACCGCGTCGCCCGTGAGCCAGAGCGCCTCGCCGCGCTCATACCGCCGCTCGGCCGCGCCCAGACATTCTGTCAGCGCAAAAACGTCGCTAGGGGCGATGCGCGCGAACAGCGGGCAGCGCAAAAGCGCCGATCTTTCCGTATCTGTCATGCGTC
>ERZ857965.2657-NODE-2657-length-14619-cov-3.160945_pt1 | contig 14619 bp, 15 predicted proteins | sample MGYA00519758_ERZ857965 | MGnify/ENA primary metagenome ERZ857965 (study PRJEB31778, sample SAMEA3449381) | human gut metagenome | biome: human gut; feature: human-associated habitat; material: faeces | place: United Kingdom | collected 2010/2012 ... | reverse complement strand
AGCATCTGCCGCATCGCCCAGATGGGGCGCGCTGCCGGTATGCACCTCGTTATTGCCACGCAGCGCCCGTCCGCCGATGTCATCACCGGCCTTATGAAGGCCAACATCCCGAGCCGCATCGCGTTTGCCGTTTCGAGTGCGCTTGAATCGCGCATCATTCTCGATAACCCGGGCGCGGAAAAGCTCATCGGCATGGGCGATATGCTCTATGCGCCGCTCGGCGTCGGAAAGCCGCTTCGCGTGCAGGGCGCTTTCGTCTCCGACGAGGAGCGCGAGCAGGTCATCGACTTTATCAAACAGGGGACGACGCCGGAGTACGACGATGAGATCCTCCGCCAGATCGAAAAGGCCGCCGCCGGAAAGGACGCGCCGGAGGAGAAAGACGAGGACGGGCATTCCGCCGCGCTCGACGATAATCCGTTCAGCGGCTGCGATGAGCTGCTGCCGCAGGCGGTGGACGTTATCCTCGATACGAAGCAGGCGTCCGTCTCCATGCTGCAGCGGCGGCTGAAGCTCGGCTATTCCCGCGCTGCACGGCTTGTTGACCAGATGGAAGAGCTCGGCATCGTCGGGCCGTTTGAAGGCTCCAAGCCCCGCCAGCTTCTCATCACCCGTGAGCAGTGGCAGGAGATGAGCATGTCCGGCCGCACGCCGATGGAGCAGCTCATCGAGGAGCAGAAGGATGATTTCTCCGCGGAGGAGCGTCTATGATCCTTTCGGACGGTGAAGTGCGCGCCATGAGCGCGCTGGCGCTCGCCCACATGGGCGACGCCGTGTATGAGATCCTTGCCCGGCGGGAGGTTTGCCGCTCCGGGAAACTGACCGCCGGTGAGCTGCACCGGCAGACCATCCGGTATGTATCCGCCCCGGCGCAGGCGCGCGCGGCGGAAAAGATCCGCCCGCATCTTACGGGCGAGGAGGAGGCCGTATACCGCCGCGGGCGCAACGCGCACAGCCATGCCGCACCCCGCGCCGCGACGGAGGCCGAGTACCACGCCGCCTCCGGGCTGGAGGCGCTGTTCGGGTGGCTCTATCTCCGCGGACAAAACGAGCGGATCGAAGAACTCTTTGCTATCATTTTGGAGGAAAACAATGCCTCTGGACGCCATACTGCTGACGGCGCTGCGCCGTGAGCTGGAAAACTCCCTTCTGGGAGCAAAGATCGACAGGATCAGCATGCCGGAAAAGGACGTGCTGATCCTGTCCGTGCATTCCCGCGAGCAGGGAAGCCGCCGTGTGCTGATCTCCGTTCGGCCGGGCAGCGCCCGCATTTCTCTCACGGAGCAGACCATGGAAAACCCGCCGCAGCCGCCGATGTTCTGCATGCTGCTGCGCAAATATCTGATCGGAGCGCGCATCACGGCGCTGGAACAGCCCCTCGGCGAGCGGCTGCTTATCCTGCGGCTGGATACCGTGGACGAGCTGAACTGCCGCGGGGAGAAAACGCTTGTGCTTGAACTCATGGGCAAGGGACTGAATCTCCTTCTGCTGGACGGCGACGGGCATATATTGGACTGCATCCGCCGTGTGGACTATGAGGACCCGAACCGCCGCGCGCTGCTGCCGGGACTTTTCTACACGCTGCCGCCGCGGCAGGAGAAGCCGTCGTTTTTCCGGACGGAGAGGGAAGAGTGTGAGCGGCTGCTCGCACACGCCGACCGGACGCAGCCGCCGGATAAGTGGCTGCTCGATACGTTCGGCGGGCTATCGCCGCTTCTCTGCCGCGAGCTCTCGCTCGGCGGCTGGGAAGGGCTCGGCGCCGCGCTCGACGCGCTTCGGGCGCGGTTCGATACCGGAGACTTCACACCGGTGATGATCTCCATCGACGGCATGCCGAAGGACTATACGTTCCAGCCGGTGTATCAGTACGGCAGCCGCGCCGAGCTGACGGAGTTTTCGTCGTTCAGCGAGCTTCTGGATACGTTTTACCGCAAAAAGGATCAGCAGGAAAATCTGCGCCGCCGCAGCGCCGATCTCACGCGCACGGCGAAAACGGCGCGGGATCGTCTCCTGCGCAAGATCGCGGCGCGCGAGCAGGAACTGCTCGAAACGGAAAAACGCGAGGAATACCGCCGCCGTGGTGATCTCATCACAGCGAATATGTACCGCCTGAAGCGCGGCATGCGCTCCTTTGAGGCGCAGGATTACTATGAGCCGGACTGCCCGACGGTCACCGTGCCGCTGGACGAGCGCAAAACGCCGCAGCAGAACGCCGCTTACAATTATAAGCTCTACAACAAAGCGAAAACCGCAAACCGGATGCTCACGGAGCTGATCGCCGCGGCGTGCGAGGACGAGGCGTACCTGGAGAGCGTGCTCGACGAGCTCTTCCGCGCCGAGTGTGACCGCGATCTCGCCGACATCCGCCGCGAGCTGGTGAACGCCGGATATATCAAAGAGAAGACGCAGGGCAAGCGCCAGAAGCAGCCCGCAGCGCGAAAGCCGCTGCGGTTCGTATCCGACAGCGGCACGGAGATCCTTGTCGGCCGCGGCAACGTGCAGAACGACGAGCTCACGCTCCATATTGCCCGCCGCACCGATCTATGGCTGCATGTGCAGAAGCTCCCCGGCAGCCATGTGATCGTGTCGCAGGCGGAGGGCGAGGCGGACGAGGAAACGATCCGGCAGGCCGCGGCGCTCGCCGCAACGTATTCGCAGGCGAAAACCGGCGGTAAGGTGGCTGTAGACTGCACGCAGGTGCGCTTTGTGAAAAAGCCCTCCGGCGCAAAGCCGGGGCGGGTGATCTACACGGATTACCGTACGATTATCACCGCCGCCGACGAAGCGCTGGCCGAACGGCTGCGAAAAGACTGAAATACAGAAAACCGGCAGGGGAGACCCTGCCGGTAAGCGTTTCAGCAAGTATGTTTCTGAAAATCATTCTTGCGTATATTCGTGAATTCGTGTTCGCACTTTTTCCAATTTGGCGTGATCCGGGATATACGCTTTGCGGGGCTTTACAAAGTTTTGGCTGCCCCGCTTCTCGTCCGGGTAGCGGGGGATAAGCTGGATGTGATAATGATTGTTGAGACCGTCGCACATGGTACACAGGTAGACCCGCTCACACCCATAAACTTCGCAAAGGATGTGCATGAACCGCTTCGCAAATCGAATGATCTTCTCATTGATGTGATCGGGAGCTTCGCTCATGTCGTGATAGTGTTCCATAGTGGAAATGCACATATGACCGGCCGCTCTCGGGTTGCCGACAAAGAAGCATTCAATATCTTCATCCTCATAGAGCATCTTATCCGAATTGTCGCCATAAAGCGCACCGCCGTTTTCTCGGTCGAAACAGGTCGGGCAGATGCCCAAATCGGTCAACTCCCCGGGAGAGAGCTTCAATAATTCTTCTTTATTCACAGTCAAATCCTCGTATATACGCTTCCTTATGCTTTAACGACAGCATACATCAGGCAGTTAAAATCAGGAAGGGAGCTTGTGATCCCTTTCTCAATGATGGTCAGACCGTTTCTTGCTAACTCATTTTCCAATGTATTCCATGATACCATCCTGCACGATGTTCCGGCGACCATCATTTTGCCCGAGTCATGGTTTCTCTCCTGTAAGGTAAATGCAGTGGAAATGTCGCTCTGCATTTCAAATTCTCCGTCGCCCATGGTATAGATCAGAGCCTTTCCCTCTGCGGTCAGGTGGCTGCGGATAAACCGATAAAAGCCGTCTCTGTCCTCGTCAAGCACCAGCATATGAACGACGGCTATGGCAAAGATAAAATCAAACGTTTCATCCAGTCGGGCGGATAAGCAGTCCAAAACGCTGAAATGTTTTTCGTACCGGGGCATCTGCCGCCTGCAATACGCAATGGCTTCTTCGGAAATGTCCGTTGCCATTAACGGAAAACCATGTTCCAGGACCGTCCTGGAATCTCGGCCTTCCCCGCATCCGATCTCAAGGAGTTTGTGCTCCCGACGGATTTTATACCGGTCAATCACTTCCATCACGATAGGCGTATTTACATCGCTTGACCAACTAACACCGTTTGCATGGGCGGTTTTGTAGCGCTCCTCATAGGCGGCGTAGTATTTTCTATTGTCTATTTTCATTATATGTACCTGCTATCTATGATCGTTTTCACAATTATAACACATCGACCATATACGTTACAAACTTTTTAAGTCAAGAGGTTCTCCGGATTATGCTGCATCAAAAAGCATTTTTTCGGGATAAAGCCATTTGAGCAGTCATGAATAGACCGTTTGCACGGCAAAGGCGATCTTTGCGAAGAAAAGAAGCGATTTTCCACCCTTGAACACCCAAAACCGGCAGCACCCAACCGAAGTTGGATGCTGCCGGTTTTTGTCAGCCGCGCTGGTCCAGAAGATGGAGCGCCTTTAGGAAAAGCTCCGCCGCCTGACCGCGCGTAAGCGGCGCTTCCGCATCCATTCCGACCGGCAGAAGACCGCACGCCACAAGCTCCTGTATGGCGCGTACTGCGGCGCTCTCTTCGCTGCTCGCGGACGAGAGCGGCGTGATGCGCAGCGCTTTGGAGAGCGTCTGCGCCGCGGCGCCGAGCGTTACCGGTGCGTCCGCGTCGAAGGAGGCTCCGCCAAACGTCGGCACGGGGCAGCCCTCGGACACGGCGGCATCGACATACTGCTGTATCCACACGGGGGCGGCGGTGGCGCTGCTTTCTGCGGAAACAGTCGTTTCCACCGGCTCGATGCCTGCCGTTTCCATGCAGAGCGACAGAAACTCGCCGCAGGAGACCGTCTCCTCCGGCTCAAAGAGATATTGTCCGCACACGCACCGGCCGGTGAAGAGTCCTTCTTCCGCGAGGACGCACGCGGCGTACTCGCAGGAGAGACCGGCGGTATCGGCGTAGCCGGCGCCTTTCCCGGCCTTGCGGATCGTGATGACGACGGTAGCTTCCTGCGAAACATTGCCTTTCGGATCCGAGGCGCAGTAGCCGAAGTAATCTCGCCCGCGCTTGCCTTCGGCGGGGGTGTAGACAAATTCGCCGTTTTCTTCAAGCGTCAGCGTGCCCTTTCTCGGCTCGGTCGTAATGCGGAAGTGTACCTCTTCGCCCTCCGGATCAAACGCTTTGAGCTGCCCGCCGACGGATATGCCGCGGTAGGTCATGATCTCCAGATTTTCCGCGATGGGAGCGCCGTCCGCTGCCGCCGCGGTGAGCGAGCCGGAAAACAGCAGTACGCAGAGCGAAAATAGCAGAATTTCTCGTATTTTTTTCATGGTTTTCCCTCCGGTAAAGAAGTCATTTCCTATTCTGCCGGATTTCGGGTGAAATATGCGCAGCCGGTCGGAAAAGGCTGTGAAAAAATACTTGCAAAACCGGACAGGATATGGTATCCTCTTATGGCTCGTGCCTTGGGTACGTCATATCAAGGCGGTCCGCTGCCGCAGTGCTTACGCGGTAAGAACGTCTCATGTAAAGGAAGGATCATCATGGATCTCATCAAAACTCTCACCGCGAACTACATGAAGCCGGAGCTTCCGCAGATGAACGTCGGCGATACCGTGCGTGTCACTCTGCGCGTCAAGGAAGGCTCCCGCGAGCGCAACCAGGTGTTTGAAGGCACCATCATTGCCAGAAAGCATGGCGGCATCAACGAAACCATCACTGTCCGCCGCATTTCCTACGGCGTCGGCTGCGAGAAGGTTTTCCCCGTGCATTCTCCCAGCATCGTCTCCGTGGAGACCATCCGGCGCGGCAAAGTCCGTCGGGCGAAGCTGTACTACCTGCGCGACCGCGTGGGCAAGGCTGCGAAGGTCAAGGGCCTCATCAACTGAAGTCCGGCCGCATAGAAAAAGGACGCCTCATCGAGGCGTCCTTTTTCCCTATTGCTGACAATTGCATTATGTAGTATAATGCCTGTAATTACAATACCGGAAGTGTGCTCTTTATGAATGAAACCTGGCCTGAGATCAAAAAGAGAAAACTGAAAGAACGCCGCGGCGAGACGTTTGACTGGATCCAGTCGCTCGTGGTGGCGCTGTTTGCCTGTGTTCTGATTTTCACGTTTCTTGTCCGCGTGGTCGGCGTTGTCGGCACCTCCATGCTCAACACGCTGCACCCCGGCGACCGCATTCTCGTCTCCAATCTTTTCTATACGCCGAAGCGCGGCGACATTATCGTGCTGCGCAAGGAGAGCTTCAACAGCGAGCCGATCGTAAAGCGTGTGATCGCCACCGAGGGCGAAACGGTCACGATCGACTTTGAAGGCGGCATCGTGTATGTGGACGGCGTGGCGCTGGATGAGCCCTATACGCTTGAGCCGACGCACCGCCGCATCGATTTCGGTGATTCCGTCACCGTGCCGGAGGGATGTCTCTTTGTCATGGGCGACAACCGCAACGGCTCTACCGACAGCCGTGATGACCGCATCGGCTGTGTGGATGAGCGCTTTGTCATCGGACGGGCGTTTTTCCTGCTCGTTCCGGGCGGCGATTCCCAGCACGGAGAAAGCCGTGACTGGAGCCGCATAGGAGTGATCGACTGATGGCCAACGAAACGATCAACTGGTATCCCGGTCACATGAAAAAGGCGACCCGCATGATGGAGGACAGCCTCCGTCTTGTGGATGCCGTGGTGGAGCTGCGCGACGCGCGCATCCCCGATTCCAGCCGCAACCCGGATGTGGAGCGCATCGTCGGCAGCAAGCCGCGGCTGATCGTGCTCAACCGCGCGGATCAGGCGGACGCCGCCGCGACGGCGCTCTGGAAAAAAGCGTTGACCGGCGAGGGTGCGCTCGCGCTGGAAATGGACTGCAAAAGCGGGCGCGGCGTAAACGCCTTTCCTGCCGCGGCACGCTCTCTTCTGAAGGAGAAGATCGAGCGCGCCGAGGCAAAGGGACAGGTGGGCAAGGCCCTCCGGTTCATGGTTCTCGGCGTCCCGAACGTGGGAAAATCGAGCTTTATCAACCGGCTTGCCGGGCGGAAGGCCGCCGAAACGAGCGACCGCCCCGGCGTCACGCGCGGCAAGCAGTGGATCACGCTCAACGGCGGCATCCTTCTGCTGGATACGCCCGGCATCCTCTGGCCGAAGTTTGAGTCGCCCGAGGTCGGGTATTCGCTTGCCTGGACGGGCGCGATCAACGATAACATCCTTGACGTGGAGCTTGTCGCCTGCCGGCTGCTCGAGCGGCTGCGCGAGCTTTACCCCGGCGCGATCGAGGCGCGCTATAAATTCACGCCCGACCCGGAAGCGCCCGGCTACGAGCTGCTCGAAGCCGCGGCGAGAAAGCGCGGCTTTCTCATTTCCGGCGGCGAAGTCAATACCGAGCGCATGGCGCACGTCCTGCTCGATGAATTCCGCGAGGGCAAGCTCGGGCGCATGACGCTGGAAAGGCCGTGACGATGGAACACCCCGAAATGGATATGTATGCCTACGAGCGTTTTCTCGCGGACGGCAAGACGCCGTTCTGCGGTGTAGACGAGGCGGGGCGCGGCCCGCTGGCCGGGCCGGTGTGCGCTGCGGCGGTCCTTCTGCCGGAGGGGCTTGTGATCCCGGGGCTGAACGACTCGAAAAAGCTCACGGCGAAAAAACGCGACGCGCTCTACGACATCATCTGCGAGAGCGCCATGGCGTTCGGCATCGCATTTGCCACGGTCGAAGAGATCGAAGCGCTGAACATTAAAGGCGCAACGTATCTCGCCATGAACCGCGCCATTGCGGATATGAAGCCTTCGCCCGTGCTCGCGCTCGTGGACGGAAATGATAAAAACGAGCTTGACATCCCGGCGATCAAGGTAGTCAAGGGCGACAGCCTGTGCGCTTCGATCGCGGCGGCCTCGGTGCTTGCCAAGGTCACGCGAGACCGGTATATGGATGATATGGACGCACTCTATCCCCAGTACGGCTTTGCCAGGCATAAGGGCTACGGCACGGCGGCGCACTATGCCGCGCTGCGCGAATGCGGCCCGTCGCCGATCCACCGTCCGACGTATCTGAGGAAGATGCATTGAGCGGCACCATGCTGCTCGGCCGCTACGGCGAGGCGCTCGCGGCGGAATACCTGCGGAAAAAGGGCTGCCGCATTCTTGCCATGAATTACCGTACCCGCCTCGGCGAGCTGGATGTGATCGCCGCCGACCGGCGATATGTGATTTTTGCGGAGGTGAAGCTGCGCAAAAACGCCGCATTTGCCGAGGCGCGTGAGTTTGTGACCTTTGCCAAGCGGCAGAAACTGGCCGCCGCCGCGGAGGAATGGCTGCAAAAGAATCCGCAGAAGCTGCAGCCGCGGTTCGATGTGATCGAAATATATGCCCCGGACGGGGTGGACACGAAACAGCCCGACATCCGCCACTGGGAGAACGCTTTCACGCTGGATTAAAAAAATATGTACGGGGCGAAAGCCCCGTCCGGTCAGCAGTTGCAGCGGTTCTCAAACGTGGCGCAGAACGTCTCCGCCTTGCGCTGGGCGTCCTCGTTGGAAACGTTGATGTGGGAAGCGGTGCACTGGTCCGCCGCGGTGTGATACTTGCAGTCTTTTACGCAGCAGTCGATCTTGCAGTTCGTTTTTTCGTTCATGTTTTTATCCTCCCTTGTTGGATTACGGGGAGTAGTTTCTGCGTAAATTCCCGCTTTATTCGGAGAAGGGAGGGAATATGTCCCTTTTTGCCATTGGAGATCTGCATCTCGCCATCGGCGAATCGGACAAGACCATGGAAGCCTTCGGCGGACGCTGGATCGGCTATGTGGACAAGATCCGCCGCGGCTTTGATCTGCTGCATGAGGACGATACCTGCGTCATCTGCGGCGATTTCTGCTGGGCAATGAGTCTTGCCGAGGCGCTGCCGGATTTTCAATTCCTCAACAGTCTGCCCGGAAAAAAGCTGATGGTAAAGGGCAATCACGACTACTGGTGGACGACCGCGGCAAAAATGAACGCTTTTTTTGCGCAAAACGGTTTGGACACCATCTCTTTGCTGCATAATAACTCTGCGGAATGGGAAAATCTGGCGCTGTGCGGCACGCGCGGCTGGTTTAAAGACGAAGAGACCGGCACGGAGCATGATGCCAAAGTCCTCCGGCGCGAGGTCGGACGGCTGGAAACGTCGCTCAAATGCGCCGGCGAGCGGGAGAAGCTCGTCTTTCTCCATTATCCGCCGCTGTATCTTCATTATACCTGTCCGGAGATACTGCATGTGCTTTCCGAATACGGCGTGCATGAGTGCTGTTACGGCCATATTCACGGCTACGGCTGCCGCAGCGCGTTCATCGGCGAGAGCGAGGGCGTCCGGTACCGTCTTGTTTCCGCAGATTTTCTTGATTTTGTTCCGTATAAGCTCAGATAATCCGTTGCAATTTGCATTTTGATTTGCTATAATGTATCGGCTTGAAATTTGCATATTCAGTCCCGGCTGAAATATAGAGAGGAGTAACCCCCACATGATTGTCAAGAACAGCAAGAAAGAAAAAAACACCGTTACCTTTGATGTCGAGCTCGACGCCGCCGAGTTTGAAAAGTATGTCAACGGTGCATATCTGAAGGCTCGCAGCCGCATCATGGTCCCCGGCTTCCGCAAGGGCAAGGCGCCCCGCATGGTCATTGAGGGCATGTACGGCAAGGACGTGTTCTATGATGACGCCTTTGATAACGCCGCGAACGACGCTTTTGCGTTCGGCGTCGCCGAGGGCAAGCTCGAGACCGTCGGCCGTCCGACCATGACCGATTCCAAGGTCACCGAGGAGAACGGCGCGCTTCTGAGCTTCAGCACCGACGTTTACCCCGAGGTCACCCTCGGCCAGTATAAGGGCCTTGAGGCGGAGAAGCCCTCCGTTGAAGTCACCGACGAAGAGGTTGACGGCCACATCGAGCGCCTGCGCAAGCAGAACGCCCGCCTCATCACCGTGGAGCGTCCCGCGCAGGACGGCGACACCGTGAACATCAACTACGCCGGCATGCTCGACGGCATCCCGTTCGACGGCGGCACGGCGGAGAACCAGAATCTCGTTCTCGGCTCCAACACCTTCGTTCCCGGCTTTGAGAGCCAGCTCGTCGGCATTTCCGCCGGCGAGGAGCGCGATCTTGACATTACTTTCCCGGAGAACTACGGCCACGATCTCGGCGGCAAGGCTGTCGTGTTCCACGTCAAGTGCAACGAGGTCAAGTTTGAAGAGCTGCCCGAGCTGGACGACGAGTTCGCGAAGGACAACGACTTTGACACGCTCGCCGATCTCAAGGCCGACATCCGCGTCAAGTCCGTTGAGGAGAAGGAAAAGGCCGCGAAGAACGCCTTTGACGACGCCCTCGTCGATCAGGCTGTGGAGAACATGACCGTTGATATGCCCGAAGGCATGATCGAAGAGCGTATGGACGGCATTGTCCGCGAGTACGCCCAGTACATGGCCAACCAGGGTATCCGCATCGACGATTATCTCAAGATGATCGGCACCGATATGAAGACCTTCCGCGAGAGCATGCGCGCCACCGCCGAAAAGCAGGCCCGCACCGAGGTCCTGCTCGCCGCTGTTGCCGAAGCCGAGAATGTCCAGATCTCCGAAGAGGATCTGCAGGCCGAGTATGAGAAGCTCGGTGAAGCCTACGGCATGAAGGCCGAGGACGTGGCAAAGGCCATCGATGTCGCCGGTCTGACCGCTGACCTGCGCCGCGAGCGCGCTATGAGCATCATCTCCGAGAGCGGCGTTGCCGTGGAGAAGAAGGCCGAGGAGCCTGCCAAGACGGAAGAGGCGCCCAAGGCCAAGAAGAAGCCCGCTGCGAAGAAGGCCGCCAAGACCGAAGAGACCGAGGGCGAGGAAGCTCCCAAGGCCAAGAAGACCACCCGCAAGAGCACCAAGACCGAGGAGAATACGGAGGAGTAATCCGTTTCCCCGCTATCCGCTGACATACACGGGAAAGGGCATACCGCCCTTTCCCGTATCATCGCATTTTAACCCCGCAAAGGAGGATTTATATCATGAGTCTCGTACCGTATGTTGTAGAACAGACGTCCAGAGGAGAACGCTCCTATGACATTTTTTCCCGCCTGCTGAACGACCGCATCGTATTTCTCGGTGAGGAAGTCAACAGCACGTCCGCCAGTCTCGTCGTGGCACAGCTTCTGTATCTCGAAGCGCAGGACCCCGACAAGGACATCCAGCTGTATATCAACAGCCCCGGCGGCTCCATCACGGACGGTATGGCGATCTACGACACGATGCAGTATATCAAGTGCGACGTGTCCACCATCTGCGTCGGTATGGCGGCGTCGATGGGCGCGTTTCTGCTGTCCTCCGGCGCGAAGGGTAAGCGCATCGCGCTGCCCAATGCCGAGATCATGATCCACCAGCCCGCCGCCGGAACGCAGGGCAAGGTCACCGATATGGAGATCGATGTGGAGCGTTTTCTCAAGATCAAGGCGCGCATGAACCGGATCATGGCGGAGAACACCGGCAAAACGCCGGAGCAGATCAAAGCCGACTCCGAGCGCGACCACTGGCTTCTGGCGGAAGAGGCGCGCGAATACGGCCTCATCGACAAGGTCATTTATAAAAGATAATTCAGGGAGATCGAATGGCAAGATCAGACGATAGAAAGATCCGCTGCGCTTTCTGCGGTCGGACACAGGATCAGGTGGATAAGCTGATCGCCGGCAACGGCGCCTACATCTGCAGCGACTGCGTGCGTCTTTGCATGAACATCGTGGATGAGGACCTGCCGCAGCGCACCGATCCGGGAAAGAGCGCGCCGAGCGCGCCGTCCGTGGACGACCTTCCGAAGCCGGCAGAGATCAAGAAATTCCTCGACGAATACATCGTCGGGCAGGAGACGGCGAAGATCGCGCTTTCCGTCGCCGTTTACAACCACTATAAGCGCATTTATTACAACCAGCAGTCCGATGTGGAGCTGCAGAAGTCCAATATTCTGCTCATCGGCCCCACCGGCAGCGGCAAAACGCTCTTTGCGCAGACGCTCGCGCGCGTGCTGGATGTGCCGTTCGCCATTGCCGACGCCACCACGCTCACCGAGGCGGGCTATGTCGGCGAAGATGTGGAGAACATCCTTCTCCGCCTTCTGCAGGCGGCGGATTTTGATGTGGAACGCGCCCAGCGCGGCATCATCTATATCGACGAGCTGGACAAGATATCCCGCAAAAGCGAGAACGTTTCGATCACGCGTGATGTCTCCGGCGAGGGTGTGCAGCAGGCGCTGCTGAAGATCCTGGAAGGGACGATCGCCGCGGTCCCGCCGCAGGGCGGACGCAAGCACCCGCAGCAGGAGTTCATCCACATCGATACGACGAACATTCTCTTCATTTGCGGCGGCGCGTTCGACGGTCTGGACAAGATCATCGAAAACCGCATGGACCGCAAGAGCATGGGCTTCGGCGCGGAGATCACGAGCAAGAAGGAAAAGAACCTCGGCGAGATCCTCGCGCAGGCGCAGCAGCACGATGTTATCAAGTATGGCATCATCCCCGAGCTGGTCGGCCGCCTGCCGGTCATTACGCCGCTCAACTCGCTCGACAGGGAAGCGCTTGAGCGCATCCTCACCGAGCCGAAAAACGCCATTACCAAGCAGTATACAGCGCTCATGGCGCTCGACGGCGTCAAGCTTGAGTTTGACCACGCAGCCATCGAGGCCATCGCCGATAAGGCGCTCGAAATGGAGATCGGCGCGCGCGGCCTGCGCAGCATTCTCGAAAAGATCATGACCGATATCATGTTCCGCGTCCCCTCGGACAAGAGCATCAAGCGCGTCATCATCACCGCTGACTGCGTGAAGGACGGCAAGCCGCCCGTAGCGCTGCGGAACGATAATTCAGACAGTGTGTAACCAAACGGAACACATGGCAGACAGCGGGGCACGTCCCCGCTCGTTTGCTATGGAGGACAACATATGAGCGAAAATACCAGCCGAATCATGACATTGCCGACGCTCGCGCTCCGCGGCGTTTCAGTATTTCCCGGAACGGTGCTGCACTTTGATGTGGAGCGCCCGATGAGCATTGCCGCGCTCAACGCCGCCATCGGCACCGACCGGATGATCTTTCTTGTAGCGCAGCGTGACATCGCCTGCGACACGCCCCGCGCAGACGATCTCTACACGGTCGGCACGATCTGCCGCCTGAGCCAGATCCTGCGCGCGCCCGGCGGCGGAAACGTCAAATGCATCGTTGACGGGCTATACCGCGCGAAGCTCCTGCGCCTCACGGCGGAGACCCCGGCGCTTTGGGCAAATGTCCGGGTGCTTGCCGATAAGCCGGTCGATGCGGACACGCTCGAATGCACGGCGCTTATCCGATCGTGCAACGACCTCTTTGCCGAGTACGCCTCCGCGTCGGGAACGATCGGACCGGAGACTCTGCTTCGTGTAGCGGACCGGAAGGAGCCGGGCTTCGTCTCGGATTACATTGCACAGAACGTCTTTCTGCAGCCGGCGGAAAAGCAGCTGCTTCTGGAAGAGTGCTCGCCGCTTCAGCGGCTCACCATGCTCTGCGATATGCTGCACCGCGAGCTGGAGATCATGGATATCCAGCAGAATCTCCAGTCCACGGCGGCGGAGCGCGTGGCGAAAAATCAGAAGGACTATTTCCTGCGCGAGCAGATGCGCGTGATCCAGGAGGAACTGGGGGAAGCGTCCGAAACGGACGATCTCGACGAATACCGCCGGAAGATCCTTGATCTCGGACTCGATGCGGAGATCGAGAAAAAGCTTCTCAAGGAGCTCTCCCGTCTCGCCAAGCAGCCGTTCGGGTCGGCGGAAGGCGCTGTGCTGCGGACCTATCTTGACGTCTGTCTCGAGCTTCCGTGGAACGAGAGGACGAAGGACGTCACCGATATCGCCCACGCGAAAAAGGTTCTGGATGAGGATCACTACGGTCTTACGAAGGTCAAGGACCGCATATTGGAGTATCTTGCCGTGCGGCAGCTCTCCGCGCAGGTCAAGGGCGGCGTGCTCTGTCTCGTAGGGCCTCCGGGCGTCGGCAAAACGAGCATCGCCATGAGCATTGCCCGCGCCACAAACCGGAAATGCGCCCGCATCTCCCTCGGCGGCGTGCACGACGAAGCGGAGATCCGCGGCCACCGGAAAACCTATGTCGGCGCGATGCCGGGGCGCATCATCGCCGGCATTCAGCAGGCCGGCTCCCGGAATCCCGTGCTCGTGCTCGACGAGATCGATAAGCTTGGCTCGGACTACCGGGGCGACCCGTCCGCCGCACTGCTCGAAGCGCTTGACGGCGAGCAGAACGGCTCCTTCCGCGATCATTTTCTGGAGATCCCGTTCGACCTCTCCGAGGTCTTGTTCATCACGACGGCCAACACCGCCGACACCATCCCCCGCGCACTGCTCGACCGTATGGAGGTCATTTCCCTCGGCAGCTATACCGACGAGGAAAAGCTCCAGATCGCCAAGCAGCATCTGCTGCCGAAGCAGCGGGCGAAGCACGGCCTTTCCGGAAACCAGCTGCGTGTTTCGGACGATGCCATCCGCGAGATCATAGCGCTCTATACCCGCGAGTCTGGCGTGCGCATGCTCGAGCGCGAGCTGGCCGCGCTCTGCCGGAAGGCGGCCCGCGGCATTGCCTCCGGGGAGAGAAGGTCTCTGCGGCTGCGCGCGGGCGAGCTCGAGCCGTGGCTCGGCCCCGTCAAATTCAAGCCGGAGGTCAACTTCTCGACCGATTCCGTAGGTCTTG
>ERZ857965.2651-NODE-2651-length-14640-cov-2.943778_pt1 | contig 14640 bp, 17 predicted proteins | sample MGYA00519758_ERZ857965 | MGnify/ENA primary metagenome ERZ857965 (study PRJEB31778, sample SAMEA3449381) | human gut metagenome | biome: human gut; feature: human-associated habitat; material: faeces | place: United Kingdom | collected 2010/2012 ... | reverse complement strand
CTCAGGTTGGAAAGCTGGAAAATCATCTTCATACAAGAAACACATCTCAGAGATAGCCCAATTCTTTAATGTATCAACTGATTACCTGCTTAATGATAATGAGGATACCGATAATTCTATCCTATCTAACATAGAATCACTTCCAAATGATAAGGTATATATGATACCTGTTTATGAAAGTGTATCCGCAGGATTTGGAGCTTATGCTTGCTCTGATATTGTTGATTATATCCCCTTATTCATCAAGAACTCAGCTGATGCGGCTGATACTCTTTGCATTAAGGTAACTGGCGATAGTATGTATCCTAAAATTGAAGATGGCGATATAATAGTTGTCAGAAAACAATCCAGCGTTGACAGCGGACAAATAGCAGTAGTTTTGATCGATAATGAAGACGGCGTTGTAAAAAAGGTTGTCTATGACAAGAACTCTGTTGAGCTTATCAGTATCAATCCTATGTACCCTCCACGCTATTTTGTTGGTTCTGATATTCTCCGACTTTCTATTGTCGGTTTGGTAAAACAGATTATTAAGGATATATAAGTTTCATCTGGTTCTCCTTCCTCACATACAAGATATACAAGCAATTATCAAATTCTTTTACCGCTTCCCTATTGCGTTTATGTTGATGCAATAGGGATTTTCTTGTTGTAAAACTTTTAAGGCAGTAAACTCTAAATTTGACATTTCTCGTAATATGTGCTATAATGTAATACTAAGATTTTTTCTTTTATGTAATTTCTTGGTATGGTTATATTATAAATCAACTAAAGTTTATTGTCAATAGAATAAAGGTTATTTTGTTTACTTAGCCAATAAATGGGAGTGATTTTTGTGAATATTGGTGAAAGAATTATTAATGAAGCTGAAAAACAAGGCTTAAATCAAAAACAACTTGCCGTTGGATTAGAAGTTTCTGAAACATCTATTGGTAAATGGAAAGTCAAAAATCAAGATATTAAGTTTCAGAACGTTGTTAAAGCATCTGAGTTTTTGAATGTTTCGCTTGATTACCTTGCTTATGGTACAGAAAACACCCGACTTTCCCCTATTGAACAAGAATTAATCAATTCTTTCCGTAAACTATCATCTAATGAGCAGCAGAGAATAATCGGCAGATGTGAGGAACTGATTTCTTCTAAAAAAGAGACGAATCCTGAGATCATCGAAATTGCAGCGAGAAGCAAAAAAGGGAATGTTCCGAAGATTTCTACGGATGAATTTTAAAATAAAAATCAAATATATTATAAATGAGGTTGCTTAGTATGACAGATGAATACAAGGATGAAAAAAGTGGTCAGTTAGATTTTTATAATACATTCTTACCACGTATAAATAATAATTTAAAAATAGAAGATATTATATCGGATAATAATGATGGTGTAATTAATGGAAATTTACTTGAATTTAAGCTTCACATAACTAATTTAGATATCGTATTATTTCAATGTATTAAGTATCTTTCATCCTTAAGAATTAAAGGGAAACCTGTTCCTTCTAATATTTTAATTATTGATCTTAATGCTCATTTAGTTTGGAAGTATAATTCTGCAAATTATTTATCATTTGTAGAACAAGTTTATATTGGAGGTGCATCAAAGAATAATAACGATTTTATTGGTGATGTTCCTAATCAAATTTTAGATTATAATAAAGGAATCGACGCAGAAAAATTAATTTCAATACTTAAAGAAAATAATTTTACTAAGATTCATATTGATGAAAATTGTATTGTAGGATGGGCAACATCTTTTTATAAAAAAGTTCCTACTGCCCGAAAAGAAGATTTTATTGGAGATAACACTGGGAAACATAACACAATAGGTGAAATAAGAAATCCTGTTCATTTTAAAAATTATATTTATCCTTATACTGGTGAAACTAATATTAAGTTTAATTACCTAATGGATAAATTAAATGATATACTTCAAAAAAAAGAATTGGGAGCATATTATACTCCTAAATTATATGCTCAAAAATCAATTGAATTAGTGCGTAAAGCGATTAAACGTGTTCCTAAAGGCAATGATTATGTTATTATTGATAGATGTGCTGGAACAGGAAATCTTGAAGCTGAATTAACAACTGAAGAATTAGGACATTGCATTGTATCTACTATAGAATATTATGAGTATAAAGTATTGCAAGAGTTAATTGGCGATAAAGTATTACATATGATTCCGCCAAAAGAAGAAAAAGATACTTTCAACGCAGGTCTCGTTCAAGGTTCAAATGCTTTAACAGAAGAATATTTAGAAAACCCGATTATTAAACAATATTTGGAAGACCCTAAATATACAATTATATTATTTGAAAATCCTCCATATTCGGAACCAACTTCTATCGAATATCATAAAAAGAATGCAAGTCGAAAGGCTTCTTATTATGTTATAAATGAAATGAAAAAAGAAACAAAAGGCGCTACAAGTAATGATATTGGAAACGTCTTTATTTGGTCTGCTTTCAAATATTACCTTAGACAACCCTCTGATAGTTACATTGTTTTTTCTCCTGTAAAATATTGGAAAGCACAACATTTAGTTAGTAAAAAATTTATTTGTGGATATGGATTTAATAGAAAACATTTCCATGGTAATACCGATGCGTGTATTATGTGTGCCTTATGGGCAAACATTGAAGATAGAACAACATCACAAATAAATTTAGAAGGTTTTGACATAAAAAACGATGAACTATTACCTATTAAAACTTTATTGCCAGTAAAAAAGATTAATACATTATTTAGCGAAAAATATTACGATAAAACCAAACATAATACCGATATTACAAATGGTATCTTAGTGGGACTAAAGGGATTGGAGGCGCCATCAAATGTTAAACATCGCATAAAGCCCAAATATTCGCCTACTATTTTAGGATATATGGTGGCAGATAGTTCTGGCTTTGAAAATCCTGATACTCATTCGTCATTACTTGTTGCAGGGCGATATAATGGAAATGGTTTTTATTTGCGTAAAAATAACTATTTAGAAAAGCTTCCAATGTTTTGTGCTTCACGTTATATAACTTATAATAGTGAATGGACGGAACGTTCGAGAATTATGAAGTCCGCCGATGGAGCTGAGTCCTTCTATAAAGATGTAAATGACGGAAAATTAACAAACTTTTTATTAAAATGCTTGTTATTTACTTGTATCGAATCCCAAAATCATATGAGATCATTCACTGGCAGTGATGGACATTTTTACCGTAATGAACTATGCTTAGATACAACAAATGGAGAAACCGTTGCATCAATAGATATCGCAAAACTGAATAAAAATATAAGAGAAACAACTATAATTAAACAATGGAATAAGATTTTAAAATATGCAAAATCTACTCAAAATTATAATTCTGCATTGACATACGGTATTTATCAAATTTCAGTAGAGTTAGACACATCTCATAAGGATGAATATGGAAACACGATTTATGATTATAAGGAATTACATACTGCTATACAAGGATTAAAAATTCTTACCAAATCATACTTTAATTCGGAAATTGTACCGACACTTTTTAAATATGAATTTTTAAAATAATCGCCCAAACCAATATCCCATAACTCATAACCCAAAGTCCTTCTTACCTCACCCGTAAGAAGGACTTTTTATTCTTTATTACAAAAACCTCTTGACAATTGCAAAATAATTGTATATAATGTAATAAAAGATATATCCACAAGTAACCAATTTAGATTATTTATCAATTAAGGGGTGTTTAATATGTGTATAATCTATATTATGTTATACATTTTCGCAGGTATTTGTGAAGAGATCGGTTTGAAATTAAGAAAATAGGTTTAAAATCAATAGTAGATGCCAAAAATTTTTTCTATAAATTTCCACAAACCTCTTGACAAATCAGAATTAATATGCTATAATATAATAATATAATTGTGAAATACAAGATATCTTGTATCAATTAACGCAAATTGAAACTATTAGATGTCCCTCATGTTGAGGAATGCACAACCTACGGTTAGTCCTCTAATCGTAGGTTATTTTATTGTAAGGATGATATATAATAAGCAAAGCCCTACTCTTAATTGAGTGGGGCTTTTGTATGTAGTATGTTGATATGTTGATAGCATAAACAAAGTCACCCACCTTTTTCAGATGGATGACTTTCTACAACAAACAGGCAATTAAGCCACATCGGTACTAAGACCGACCTACAATCAAATAAACCTGTATCAAATAAAAAAGTGGCAAAGCGCATACAACTTTGCCACTTAAATGCTTGCTTTTGCAAGATAACCTAAACGGTTATATAGCCCCGTGTTTTTTCACACCAATACTAAGCTGTCGTATTCTATACAGTGAATATACTTTTCAATTACTCAATTACTTAGAAAACTATATATTCAAGGCTTAAATGCTCTTCTGTTTTAAAACGAATATGGTGCATCACTTGTCGTATCATTTCAAATACAATTTGTATGCCTTACATATACATAATACCATAAAAAATGGCATTTGTCAAGTGCTTTCTCATAAAAAATTTATTGTTTTATAAATTGGTGTACTATATAGTGTCATCTCTAAAACAACGTAAAATAAATAATTGAACATCTTTAAAATTATCAAATAAGAATTTTATTCTACTTTTTTCGACAATTATCTTGACAAATTCAAAAAAGCTTTATATAATATAGGTGGGGAAATATACCATATTTTCTATACGAATATTACATTTTGACTTTAATGAAATTTGAGTTATTTCTTTATTTTTTAATTCTCTCTAAAAAAGGCGATATATGTCATATTTTGAAATTTATTGCATATTCTTTAAAATAGTAGGAAGATCAATATATGGGAGGAATTAAGTATGAATTTTTTGCAAGAACTAGACCGAGTTTTTTCAGTTTTAACAATCATTTGGACAGTTGTGTCAGTATCAATCGGTTTCTTAGCAGCCCGCTGGCTGTACTTAACTAAGCACAGAAAAATCAGAAAAATTTTATCATTAAAAAAATGTAACTGCAAAATTGTTTTATCCAAATATGATAATCGAGAAGTAAGAAAAGGTGTTTCATTATCAGTTTGCCCTATTGGAGACATACAAGCTGCAATTAATGTGACGGATTTGATTTATGAAACAGGACTTTATTCAAATCAACAATCAATTATATATGAAGGAAGATATAGTGATGATATTACAAATTATAATATTTTCTGTATTGGCGGTTTTTTAGCAAATACCTATTCAGGTAGTCTATTTGATCAATTTTTCCCAAACTTTAAAATTTTTGCTACTTCTGATAAAATTACAAAAGCTTCTGAAGATGCAAACCAATTTCTTTCACGATATTTTCAACAAAGCAACGATAAAAACGGTTTTTCTTGGGGTAATTCAGAAATGCAAGAATTTACTATAAATGACGATGAACGATATGCTATAATTGTTAAATTAACAAATTATGATTTTCCTAATCAAAAGCACGGAACAGTACATATATTATTTGGTGATGGGGTAGAAGGCACTTTGGTTATTTCAAAATATCTTCTTTTTAATTATAATGAATTATATAAAATGGTAAAGAAACATCCTAATCATTATTTTATAGCATTTAAATTGAAAAAAGAAACTATGATTATTGATCCTAATAGTTTCAAAGATTTAACCGATGAAATGTTTAACGATAATAATGATTGAATATAATAACACCTCGACCGTATTTACAGTCGAGGTGTTATTTTTGCTACTTTATTCTATTGTCATTTCTTTATCATAGTATATCTGTGCCATACGTTGTTCTACTGAGCGATTTATAATAGCGATTAAGAAAGGCGTTAGATTAGTCAATCTGAAAGCCTGTGTAAAGAAAACAAAACCTTTTTCTTTTATTATTTTTCCTATTAATTCGTCAGCAAACGATGAACTAATCGTATTTATTCCTTCAAAGTCAAGATTTATTCGTTTTTTATCATTATTTACGATATTCATTACCATATTTCTGACCTTTTCGGCAGATTTACGTGTTCCTGTTCCTCCTGACATCTCAGATATCTTTATGTTTACAATATTTTCATCCGTGTCTGATTCTAGATTTTCAAGCCACAAATCCACACTGTTATAGGCACAACCTGAACTATTTGTTAATGCTGAAGTAATATCGATATCTTTAGAATAATCCAGTTGGAAATCTACCGTTGTTGTTCCATTGAATTTTCCTAAATTAAAACCTCCTCGTTTGGCGGTTTCTATAGTTCCATTTGTGTTCTCATATGTAGCTCCGTTAGAGCTTATCTTTAAAATTCCATTAGACTTGGTAATAATTTGTGATAATCCCCACAGACCATTACCTTGTCCTATACTTGTATCTCTCGTAACTTTTTCCTGTAAAGCCATTGTAATTGCATCAATAGGCGTTTGAGGATGATGTTCCGATGAACTTTTCAGAGAATTATATATTCCTGTTCCATAATCAAATATACAGAAACTAAGTCTTTTAGCACTTTGATGTATTTGACCCATAATATAACCACAGCCTACTCCTGAATGTTGAAGCACATTGTCCATTACTTCGTTAATACACCACTCAATGCTTCCGATAACGCCATCTGCTATAATTTCTGATTGACGAAGGCACAACAGATAATTATTTACAAGAGTATTAACCTCAACATCACTATCAAAAAACCATACAATGTCAAAAGGTGAATTTATCTGATAACTATGTATATAATCCTTGGCAACTAAAGGATTATTCATATGAGTATGTTCTATATATCCATTTAGTGGAAGAACCACTTCAAAAGTCAGATCTTCTTTGTTTTTATAATATTGAAGCAAAGCTGCTATAGGAACACAAGTATTGGAAAATATTCCATCGTCTTCAATTATAAGTTTAAAATCTTTATATCCTTTTTTAATTCCGTCTAAAATAGACCAATTCAAAAACTTGATTACAGATGAAGTTTTTGTTTTTAAGTTAATTTCTTTAGCGTAATCCATAATATATGTCTCTCCATTTACATTATATTCTGCTTTAAAATTATTGCTTTGTAAAATCATTTTGGTTATCATTTTTACACCTCTATTTTATCATATTATTTTTCCAATTTCAATGTTTTTTCAAAAATTTTGTTAATTGTAATATATCTTTTGCCTGATTTTATATCTTCCTTATTGGTAAATAATAATTCTAACCATTTGTTTTTATTACCTCCTATTATATTTCATAAGTATATTATATCACAAACAAATCGATTTGTCCATCGTATTTTATTGCTTTTTAAGGCAATGATGTTTATATTTTCCGCTCATATATTCCGCATGATCTTCCATAATAGTTATGGGTGATCTTTTTGGATTATAGTAACTACATCAGGGCGAGAGATGCTGCTTGGCGCTGTCTTATTGACTGTGGCATATCATTTCTTCCGACCAGGCTATCGGTAATATGTCATCATTACAATGTTGATATTATAAAAAATTCCGACTTATCTGATCATGAAATGCGGTTATCTCATGGTCAGAGAGGAAAGCTTATTTTTTCCAAAGGCAAGCATTATATTATTGTTGATGATTCTGAAACGCATCAGGCTCAGCGTTACACCATTGCTCATGAGCTGGGGCATTTGATTATTCCGACAAGTGATGAATATGAGGCTGAACGCTTTGCTATTGGCATTTTGGTGCCTGCTTGCGTTTTATGGGGCTGCAACATTCATTCCGCTGAAGACATTGCTATGATATGTGACATATCTCAGGCTTCCGCTAAGATACGTGCTGAACGCATGGAAACACTCTATAAAAGAAACAAGTTTTTGACTTCTCCGTTGGAACGGCAAGTTTTTGACAATTTTTCCGAATTTATAAAGTCTATTTCTTCCGAAAAACATTAGCCTTTTACTCATGATGACATTTTTATTGGTAAAAATCCAAAAAATTTCCGCTTAGATTTGGGTAATAAAAAAGGACGTCTGAAACAAACATCCTTTTAGCATCTTTTTTATATTCCTTTTTTGTGCAGAAAAATCTATAAAAATACAGACTTTTCTCTTGACAAATTTGCGTATATACTGTATAATAATAAATGTAGGGAACACATTGGATAGACGATAGTTCCCGACGAATTAATGATTTTAAGTGTTAATAATCCGCCTAACTGGTACTTAGGCGGATTACTTCTTTATACGACTAAAGATAAAATCAACCAGTGTAATAACACAGCTGATAATATTTATAATAGTATCAATAGAAATAATTTCCACTCTCCTTTGCAGTTATTCCACAAAGGTTTGTGAATTTCGACCTCCTTTCCAACCAATGTGGTGATGGTCGGGAGGTTTACCGCCTACTCTATACGTCCAAACTCTTCAAAACAACGCCAATGTATTCCCTACTGCTTGTATTATACCATGCTTTTCCAAATATGTCAATATATTTATTGTTCCGACAAATAAAAATAATCGTCACCTGATCAAAGATGACGATTATTTTTTATATTTTTTATATTGATATTATTTTCCGAGGAACTCATTGACTGATTTTTCTATAAGTTCTCTTCTTGCCTTTATACTTGAAGGGCTGGTTGTATGCTCACGGACAAGCGATGCGTATGCTTCAGGCATATTTCCAAAGAACTTTTCCACCCACTTTGCAAACTGCTCGGGTGTATCGAATTTTTCCAGGTATGGCAGGTATCCGATGAAATGTGTGGGCTTGAACATCAGTTTGATCACGTCTGAATTTTCCTTCTCTATTGACATGATCTTATATGTTTCAAACATAAAGTCGTATGATGTTTTAAGCTGTTCCCTTTCGTCTGCATCAATACTGAGGACTTTCATAACCTCATTAACGTGAGCTGGTGTTAAATTTGGTTCGTCCTCAAAGAGGGCTATCCACGATCTGATTATAATTTCCTGCTGTTTGAGTGCTTTTCTTTCCGTTGAGGTGAGCATTACATTAAACAGCTCGTGGCTGGTAAGCTCCTTAATATCTTCCATTCCCTGCTTATAGGAACGGGCGATATCGAATTTACTCATTGATTTTCCGTTATTAAGTCTGCGGAAAATAAGAGATTCCTGCTCGGGTGTAGCATTTTCCATTATAGAAACATTCAGAGTTGTATCAAGTATCCAACTTTGGAGTTTGGGAGGAAGCTGTTTAAAACGCTTCCCTTGAAGCTTGACTGGTTCTCCGTTGAGATATATGTCAGGCTCGTTTGTCAGTCCCGTGAGGGCAAAATCTCCGTCTATATAATGGATTATGGTTGTTCCTCTTTGCTTTCCGTCAAAGATTTTCAGGAGAGTATTTCCGTTGGGGAGTTCCCTTACACCTGCAATAAATGGGGACTGTGCATCGGTAATCTTCAGTAAGATTGAATGGATATAGAGTGATTTTCGGGTATTGCTCCACACCTCTCCACGCTGCATATCGTCCGAGAAATCCACCTCGGGAACATCCTCATAATACATATTATAAAGGGATTTAACACTTATGCCTTTTTGATACATTTTGAATTTATCCATAAAAATTCCTCCTGACAAAATTGTGAAAATGATAAAACGCACTATTATTCCAATAGCTTTAGTTTAACATATTTTTTCCAATTTGTCAAGAGGTATTTTGTTTTATTAGTTACGTTAACTTGATTTACTCCATCATATATTTGCATACTGCAATAGCAATTATTTGGGCATTATTCGATATTGTTTCGTTCAGGCTGTTTTCCAGCTGCTCTTTATTCCACTGCACATCGTTCCAGTCTGATGCCTCAGAGCATATTCCCCAGTCGGGGATCGCTATATAATTTCCGCTTGTATGGCTTCCTAGGCAGATATGAAAACTCCAGCCGTTTGCTTCAAGTGTAAATTCGGTTTCTTCGATGGGAATTATTTTTGGCATTTTTATCATCTCCGTTCAAGTCGCATTATTATTTTCCTCACTTTCAATTTTATCTGTCAATTTTCTTCCACACTCAGGGCAAAATTTGAATTTGCAATCATCAGGTACACTATTAAGGTTTGGAGAGAACGTGATACTTGCTTCACCAAGCACATCAATTATTTGTACCTTACGAAAGTCAAAATTTCCACCACACAGTCTACAAGTATTCATATATAATTCCTCTTTATGTTTTATAATTAAGTATATCACGTACATCAAATATAAAAACTATATCTGAGGTGAGATTTTCCGCTATAATTTCTTTTGCGTTAATATGTTTCACTTAATTGATATTTAATGTGATAATATCTCCGTTATCTCCATAGATATTATCTATAGAAGAAATTTCCTCATCAATGAGCTCATCTGGCATCTCGCTACCAGCTCCGTCAAATATAATTTCTTCCTTTTCGTTATCGTAAATATTAAAATGCTGTGAGTCACCGTCAATAAGTAATTCCATAAAATCCTGTATAGTCATAATATTTTCCTCCTGTTAAATGTACTTTTTTATATTTAATCTATCATAATATCCGTGTGAAGTCAATCGATTTTTATTGCATCGCTAATGAATGGTTACGTCCTCAAAATACTTTTTCAGTCTCAGGGCTTCATAATTAGCCCTATACTGTTTATGACGCTGGGATTCTTCCGACAGACTGAATGTGTTATCATACTTGATAACTTCCGCTGCCTGCTGGGCTTCTCCCCTATTGCCATTATATAAGCTTGTAAGGATTTCCGTAAAGCTTGTGAATGTTGTGTTGCTCATGACTATTCCTCCTCAATTATTTTCCATAGCTTGACTTAGTAAGCTAAACACGTTATACGGATTTTCCAATGGATCGGCATCAAGTCTATTATGTATATTGACCTCAAAGAAGCTTCCGAGGATATACAATAATATTACAGTGCTTACAAGGTTTATAATATTTATATTCCGCTTTGTTGCTTTTGTTCTCATTTTATTTTTCCTCCGTGTTATTTTTTGATCTGAAGCCATATGTCTTCGCATACACCTGCGAAAATGTATAACATCAAAACTATTATGAACATTGAATTTTCCTCCTTTTATCAAAATCATCAAAGTATTGTTTTATTGCATTATATAACATTTATCAATTCATTCAAATATCTGTTGAAAACCGTGCTATTCTTACTGCTTGAATAATAACTATAAGAGGGTTTATCTCCTGTCCAATAAATTTTTATAAGTGCATTGTTAATCCAGCCCTGCGTTTTTAAAGGCACGTTGATATTAAATTTTTTCATTAAGTACAATATAATAGTTGTACCTTCAATGTCAAAATTTTTCAATTCCTTTTTGTCCTTCAGGGTTTGAATAGCAATTTGAACATTCTTTTCAACTTCTGCTTTCAACTGTTCTTCTTTTGCTTTTTCTCTCGCCTCCCATTCTGCATGCTGCTTTTGCCATCTCTCTTGCTGTGCTTTTAAAAATTCAAGGCGATATTCTGAATAATGTTCAGCGAGTAAAGCTTCGTCAAATATTCTGCACAATTCAATATCAAGCAAACTAATATCTAATTTCTTACTTTCATTATTAGATAAACGCTTTAAAAATGTTTCTTTACTAATTTTTTCCAATTTATCGCACTCTTCAAGCATTTCTGACAAAGTTCCATACTCGTTTATAGAATACAACTTAACACATATATTTTTATCTATTATTTCTTGATACAGGTAATAGAACATAGAATTATATTTATTTCGTGATACTTCAATATAAAGATTTTTATATTTATTGTTATTTGCCAACGCTTCAAGGCTATATATATTCTTATACCGTTTAATAACGCTATTGTTATTCTTTGTATATATAATACATTTCTTCTTTTCGAATACCATTTTATCAAAATCAATGTCACAAAGTCTGCAATTCATAATCATAATAATAAACCTCCATCAAACAATTATTTCATTCCGTATAATCGGCTTTTATAGTGCTGTTTACGTTTAACCTCATAGGCAATATAACTATAGCACCTATCTCCGATTCTATGTACAGCTTTGAATATTTTTCATTGGTTATGTATGTCTTGCTTTTTGTGCCTAAAGCTTTTAAAGCATCAATTATGTATCTAGACTGAAAACCGTATTTTTCCCCGTGATATTCAAAAATAAACGGCGTTTTTGAATTTTCCCTTTTGTGCTGTCTTGCAAGCTGCAATAAATCAGACTGATTTATATTTATCTGATTTATTCCATAAGTCGCTGTTGTATTGAATATATCAGGAATTAAACGGCTGTAATTACTTTTGGGAATTTCCTCTACAATCTCCGACAGAACATTGACATTTATCTTGTATCCTTTATGACCTTCTGGCGTAAAGTACGCAAAATTATCTTTAATAGTGAATGTGTCTTTTATTTTGTCTGTTGCGCTCATTTGTGCAATAGCTCCGCAAAGTTCTTTTATTTGTGTTTTGTTCATAGTGTTAAACCTCCTCAAATATATTGCTCCTCAAGTCGCTTTACCTTTTCAGCAAGTGTCATTTCTTTATTATGTACTATTTCCATAAAATCTGAATGACTGCACATATCAAGAAGCTTTTCATACTTCCTTATATCTAACTGCTTATTCCATTCAGTTAAGAATGCTTTTCGCTGATCTGCTGCTGCCCGTTCAATTCTCCGCATATCCTCAACGGGAATATATTTCTCTGATACATACAGCTTTATTATTCCGTTGTTACTAATATGTGCTATATGCTTATATTCTCCGTTGCTCTCTACTGCTGAATTGCAGACGGTTATTCCATTACCGAAACAGCCCATCCAAAGTTTGAAATTTTTCATTTGTTTATTCCTCCATAATATGTAAATATGTATTATTCCGCTTGTAGCGTTTGAACTCCCTCATATCCTCATGCAGATAATCAGGAGATGTGTAGCGGAAGCGGTTTAATTCTTCCGCTGGTGTTGATGTGGTTAAATTACCATGTAATGCGTTTGGGTATAAATTCAATTTCTGCATTGCTATATGCAGTTATACAGTTTATTGGTGTATCAGGTTCACCATCAAATTGATATTTTGTGCATATTTTTGGTTCATGATCTTTGCGAGGATCAACATCAACAAATAACTTTCCGTTTTCGTTTTTATAAACGGGTCTGTTGTCATAACTATCATTCCCAATATAAGTTAATGTTATTTTTATCAAAAATCCTCCTATCAAATGTGAATTTTATTATACTTTATTACAAGCGGTATTGCACCGCCTACAATGCTCTGCATTAATTAATCTTTAAACATTGAATAAAAGTGCTTTTTGCAGCCCTCAAAACTCCACAAATATTCTTTACGACTGTTGACAGCTTCGTATTTATAGCAAGTCAATGAACCGTGTTCAAAGTCTGCTATTGTATTCCAGATCAAACAATAATTATCAATCTGAATTGCGAAATTATGATCTTTTTTAAGTGCTGAAAATGCTTTTTTCAGATCATTAAAATCTGCATTTTTCTTTATATCCTCTGTATAATCTTCTAAATTGAAAAAATTTTTGCGGTTATATTTTACGGTTATATCCATTTTAAAACCCTCCTATCAAATACACGTTTTATTAATTTATAATATCTTGTTTATTGTTCCTTTGTGAAAAGCTATTTCATTTTCTGCCTGTTTTAACGACTTACAATTATAAATATTTTCTTCATTAGCAAAAACAGAATAGAAATATCCTTTTTTCTTTAATGTTTCGTCAGCCTCTTTTATCTCCATTTTGGGAAGATAGTATTTTGAATGTTGATACACAACCTTTTTATCAATTGTTATTTTTACAATGTTGTTTGTTAAAATTGCTGATCCTCCAGCAGAACGGCTATTATTAACAAGAATAGGTATTTTAATCTGTCCACAACTATAGTTTTATATGCATTTTCCATTTTTATTTCCTCCATTGAATATAGTTTTATCAAAGATACCGTGATGGGAATATTCTTCCGATTTCCTCATAACTCGAAAGAATAGCATAATCACCTTTGAAATAATTTTCTATTCCGGCATTTAAACAACAGAAAATAACATCAATATCGTATTTGTTGGATGAAGTCTGATAGGTGTTACCGCTTTTCCACATCTTCATGCACCACTTAACAGCCTCATAGATGAAGTCAGATATGGCGATTTCTGAAACATGGGAAGCATTCTTCTTATATGTGTTTCTATAATCTGTTGCGTATGTGCTTGCTAGGTTATAAGCAATTTTCGCTTCAGCTGTACATACTTTTAAAGGTACATTTCGGATCTTATGATATTTCATTTTTACGCCCTCCATTGATTTTTTAGCTGTCTCCCACTATTGCAAGAGACTAACAATTTACAGCCGTTTAACCGTGCTATTTTTAACATTTGCTTATAGTTTATAGTTTGATTGTGTTATTCTTCCTCTGCAAATTCGAGATCGTCTTCTATTTCGTCAAGAGCTTCCGAAATAGCCCAACCTAAAAGATAACATCTGATTGTTACGTCAAAATATTCCCAGTCTTCATTAAGAAACTTTTCGCCTACTGTTTCATTATTGACACCAAATTCTTTACAAGCTTCAGCGAGCAAGTCTATATTATCATCAACATATCCGAAAGCTTCAGCACAATTAAACGTGTAACTTCCGCTTGCGTTGCCTGTTACGCTGTCTTCGTTCCAAAGGATATCATTCAGATCGTTTTCGAGTTCCTCACGGTCGGAATAGTTTGAAGTGTTGACCTCGTTT
>ERZ857965.2650-NODE-2650-length-14643-cov-4.967508_pt1 | contig 14643 bp, 9 predicted proteins | sample MGYA00519758_ERZ857965 | MGnify/ENA primary metagenome ERZ857965 (study PRJEB31778, sample SAMEA3449381) | human gut metagenome | biome: human gut; feature: human-associated habitat; material: faeces | place: United Kingdom | collected 2010/2012 ... | reverse complement strand
TTTGCATAAGTATACTTCCTGTACTCTTTCACCTTCACGTAATGTTTCGATATATTTCATTATTTCCTCCTAATATAAGAATTTACTTTTATACACATTTAAGCTAAACTTTATTATAATTGATTATGTATTCAAATACAAGAACAGTACCACTGTATTTGGTGGCAGAATATGTATAGTTAAATCAAATAAATGGAGATTATAAAATGAACAAAAAGGTATTAAAAACATTAGAGTTTAACAAAATTATTGACTTGCTAAAAGAAGAAGCAGGTTCTGACATGGGTCGCAGACTTTGTGAGAATCTCACCCCTTCATCTGATTATCATGAGATAAAAATAATGCAGCAAAATACAGGCGATGCACTTACACGAGTTTGGCAAAAAGGGAGTCTTTCTTTTTCGGGACTTCACAACATTGGTGAATCCCTTAAACGATTGGAAATTGGCAGCACCCTTGGCATGGGAGAACTTCTTAGAATCAGTTCCCTATTAAAAGTTGCCAACAGGGTTAAAACTTTTTCAAGACGAGATGACGATGGTAACAAAGACAGCCTAGACGATATGTTTGAAGCCATTGAGCCTCTTACTAATTTAAATAAAGAAATTGAAAAGAAAAACAAAGTCCTGATCACGACCCTGACCAAACGTATGGCTGAAGATCTTACGGATTATATGAAGGATCTGGGAATCCGTGTCCGATATCTCCATTCAGATATTGACACTCTGGAGCGTGCAGAGATCATCCGCGATATGCGTCTGGATGTGTTTGATGTGCTGGTCGGAATCAACCTTCTGCGAGAGGGACTGGATATTCCGGAGATCACGCTGGTAGCGATCCTGGATGCAGACAAGGAAGGTTTCCTTCGTTCGGAAACATCCCTGGTACAGACTATCGGCCGTGCTGCTCGTAACAGTGAAGGCCATGTGATCATGTATGCAGATAACATGACAGAATCCATGGAAAAAGCAATTTCGGAGACAGAAAGAAGGAGAGCGATACAGGAGGCTTACAACAGGGAGCATGGCATCACTCCGACCACCATCAAGAAGGCAGTCCGTGATCTCATTGCTGTCTCGAAGAAAGTGGCAGAGACCGAAGTGAAGCTTAAGAAGGATCCGGAATCCATGAACCGCAAGGAACTGACGAAGGTGATCGCCCAGGTGGAGAAGCAGATGCGTGCTGCGGCAGCAGACCTGAATTTTGAGCAGGCTGCTGAGCTGAGAGACAAGATGCTCGAATTAAAAAAGAATTTGGAAGAATTAACGGAATAGGCTGCGAAGCAGCTGACAGTACAACACCCCTGGCTGTTACAGCCAGGGGTGTTGCCGGGTATGCTCGATCTGTTTTTAGGAAAAGCTTATTTTGTAGTTGAAAAGCCCAGGGAGCGCAGGGTGATGCCGGAGCCCTTGAGAAGATCAGCCCAATATGGAACAGCCATATCCAGAGTGTCGTTGGCAAGCTCGGAAGCATCTTTTTGTGTCAGGACCTCATAAGGATCTGTAAGCTTCTGGAAGTGGAAGGATAAATTAGAGGATTCATTCCTGATGGCGGAAAGCGGAGCGGAGCTGCTCATAGTGGCGATCAGTGTACCGGATTCATCATCAGGAAGTATGCTCATGTAAAAATAAAAGTTTAAGGAAGCCGCAGTAGAATTCATCGGGAAAGTCAAAGTAATATCACTTTTTAAATCATCATGGCTGGAAAACCGGAAATAGAATTTAAAACTGTTGTTTTTTGGAATGTATGTGATACTTCGATATTCATCTACGGAAACCTGCATAGAAGAAGATGACGAACCCAAACCGCCTAAATCCATATCGATTTTTTTTGATTCATCGTGTGTGTTAAGCTCGATTTTTACGCTTCCATCACTGGCCTTTTTGCCTTTGCTCAGAATGTGGTTTTTTAATTTTATGCCGGGCTTCGGAGCTGCGGTAGGGGTTGGTTTTGCCGGAGCAGCAGTAGGGGCTGGTTTTGCCGGAGCAGCTTTTTTCTGGATTTTAACCTTGCAGACAAAGCGGATTCCGTTTACCTGAGCAGTAATTGTAGCATTTCCTGCAGATTTTGCAAAAAGCTTGCCAGCTTTGTTTACAGTGACGATTTTGGAATTGCTGCTCTTCCAGGTGATCTTCTGATTGGTACCACTAAGCTTCAGCTGATATGTCTGACCAACTTTCAGAGTTATTGAGGTTTTGTTCAGTTTCGGGGCCTGTACAGTGACTTTGCAGGTGTATTTCCTTTTGGAAACGGTTCCTGTAATGGTGGCAGAGCCTTTAGCCTTTGCCTGGAGCTTGCCTGCTTTGTTTACAGTAACGATCTTGGAATTGCTGCTCTTCCAGATGATCTTCTGCCCTTTTTTGAGACCGGTGATCTTCAGTGTTCTGCTCTGCCCCTTGATCATGGTAAGCTTGGAAGAACTGATCCTGGGAGCGGCCTCTGTAACACAGACTGTGCCAGGCAGAATTGCCGATTCTGACGGAAGAATGGCCAGTACAAAGACTGTTATCAGAGATATCAGGATTTTTTTCCATTTTTTCATAGCGATCCCTCCTTCGAAAAAATATGATGGTTCTCTTTATTGATTGATTATAAGTAAAATTCCGGAGAAGGGCACTGGCATTTGTGTCAGTAACTTTGTTATAAAGAAGAGAAGAAGTTATGTATGCTGTTCCCGATAGGCGGAAGGTGTGATCCCCATTTTCTTTTTGAAGCTGGTGCTGAAATAATATTGATTGGCATAACCACATTTCAGGCTGATCTCCTTCAGACTCATAGTAGTCGTAGTCAGGTAACGGGCGGCTGCGGAAATTCGCTGAGATGTGATAAAGTCACTGAGACTGATTCCCTGATTTTTTTTGAAAAGAGCACTTAAATAAGCAGGGCTTACATTGGCAGAGGCAGCAATGTCATTGAGGCAGAGCGTATTGTCAGTGTAGTGTTCGTTGATATAGGAGATCACCAGTTCACAGAGCTTCTGGTGATAATCATTCATGGAGGAATCAAGCTTCCGGCATAAAAGATGGCACAGATCCTTCAGCCATTGACATAGCTCTTCCGTATTATGAAACTCATTTATGTGGTTGTAAACATACAAAATTTTAGCTTCAAGGTCATGCGTATCCAGATTTAATTCATAGAAAAATTTCAGGATCCGGCCAAGAAGAGAATAAATCTGTATGAAAGCGAAATTCTTTGTGCGAAATTTCTGAGTGAGCCAGTCGGAAAAATTCTGAAACCAGAGATCTATGGCAGCAGTATCCTTTTTGCAGAGAAGCCGGATCAGTTCATCCTCCTTTGTATCTGAAAAATCTGCAACAGACAGATCGGAACCCAGAGCCTCTCTTCCGTCAAAGATATTCTGATGCGGGAAAAAGAATCTGTATTCCAGCGCATGTACGGCACTTTTGTAGGATTGGTTCAGATTCCAGAAATCCTGGACAATTGTTCCGATACCTGCATTGAGAGAAAGTCCCAGTGGCTGGCAGGCATCAGCGATTGAGGAAATAAGTCCGCTGGTAAGCTGGCGGAAGCTGTTGGACTGACAGCCGCTGTGTCCCAGAATGCACAGATAGCCATCCATATTCGGGAGAAGATACACAAAATCAAGAGAAGCGGTTTCCTCAGTTATCAGATCCTGAAGGTTGAAAAGCTCCATCTGAAACTTTTCAATCCCGTAAACAGCTTTTAGATCCGGAGCATTTTCAAGCTCCAGAATAACAACTGCATAAAAATCATAATTCAGCTCCAGGTTCAGATACTTAAGATAAGGCTTCAGCCGGTAGGCTGCTTCAGAAGACGGAAGGTGTGTGATCTCGCGGAAAAATTTTTCCGTAAGAAGAGGCCTGCTTTGTTTCAGAAGCTGGAGATTTTTCTGTTCCTTTTCCATCAGTGCAAAAGCGTTTTTTACCTTCTGGATAAGATAGGCATAATCCAGAGGCTTTTCGATATAATCCAGAGCACCGAGGAGCAGAGCGCGTCTTGCATATTCAAATTTATCATAGGCACTGATCAGGATGATCTTCACCATGGGATTGATCTCAAGAGCCTGACGGCTCATGGAAATGCCGTCAAGATCAGGCATTTCAATGTCAGAAATGATCAGATCTGCCGGTTCTTTTTTCATGGCTTCGATAGCAGAGGTTCCATTGTAGCAGACATGGATGATCTCTGCATTCAGTGTTTCCCAGTCTATGTTTTTTTCGATACCTTCTGCAGATAAGTAATTATCATCTACGATCATTATTTTTTTCATCGATATCTTCCTCCATCTGTTCGAATTCAATGGTGACATATGTGCCGTTTCCGGGGTTGCTGCGGATCCTTACGGAACCGTTTCCGTATAATGGGTTGGAAATACGGGAACTTACGTTGGAAATTCCAAAATGCTTCTCATAATCAATAACATTATGCTCAATAGCATGGCGCAGCTGTGCAAGGGTTTCGGAGTCCATGCCGGCACCGTTGTCCTCAATGGAGATCACAACCGTATCATCGCCATAAAGAACATGGATCGAAATGAAAACAGCTGGTGTGCCCGAAGAAATCCCGTGCAGAATGGAATTTTCGAGAAATGGCTGAAGTGTAAACTTGCAGATCAGGAAATTTTCGATTCCATCTTCTGCTTCGATTTCCCAGTCCAGATTATCTTTATGACAGAGCTTTTCCATTTCCAGATAAAGCCGGGCAATTTCCAATTCATCTTTAATAGGAATAAGTTCCTTTGATTTACGCAGGGTAAGACGGTAAAAGGCAGTTAGATCTGCGATCATCTGATCAGCAATGTCAAGCTTTCCAAGGGACTGACAGGTACGGATCGATCCCAGGATATTGTAAAGAAAATGCGGATTGATCTGTGACTGGAGCAGCTGGTATTTCAGACGTTCTTCGTTTACGGAAAGATTTACAATGGACTTCAGGTTTCCGGCTATTGTGTGCTGCATATCTTCAAAGGTGATGCCCAGTCTGTCGATCTCATCATACTTGGAAGGGTCATCCGGATGGGGAACAGTAACGATAGAAAGATGTTCCGGATCATGTCCCAGCTGAAATGCCTCCATTGCATAGGAAAGTGCAGTGATCTTCCGGGTAAGATTTTCGGAAAACAGGATAACGATGATAACAGTAAGGAGCAAGAAAATAAGGACAGTGATCAGTAAGGCACGGATCAGGATGTGCGTGTTGCCCTGAATATAGCTTTCCGGGATTTCGGTAACATGAAGCCAGCCATTGCTTAAGGTGCAGCAGTTATAATATTTGTCGCCGCTGTGAAAAGAAGAATCTGCATTTCCTTTGAGTTTCTGAAACTGTGCTTTGGAAATCCCGGATAAATTCAGTGAGGATGTATTTTTTGCTGCAATCTCTCCGTGATCTGTGAGAATGTAGCTGTATATGCGGGAATCCAAAGCAGCAGGCTGCAGATAAGTGGTAAGCTCTGAGGTGTCCAGAGCAATGCCGTAGGCGTATTCCAGAATACCGGTGGCCTGATTTTTCAGTGCCCGGACGCAGAGGATCACATCGGCAGATGATTTTTTTGTGGACAGTATTTTAGGCAGAGGCATATTGGAAACCGGTATCCAGACAGAGGAAAAGCCTGAACCGGAAACAATATTTTTATCCAGACCATATGCAGAAAGCTCATCTGTGGAAAAGAAGTACAGGCTTTCTTTTGAACCGAGCTGATCGGGCTGCAGAAAAACATATATATGGAAGAAATCGAATGTGGATTTATACAGCGAAATATTATTTTTCACAGTGGTAAATTTTTTCAGTGCATCTACCTTATTAGAGGAAGAATGATTTAGGGAATACATTTGAAACTGTATTGTATCTGCAGTATTTTCAACCTGACTGAGGCGGTCATTCAGCTGAGAAACCAGCTGTTTGTCAGTCATTACGGCAGAATCGATGATACGATCTCTGGCAATGTTATAGGAGATGTGATAGCTGATGAAGGTCAGGGAGATCAGAGGTACCATAGTTGCGATCAGAAATGCGAGCAGGAGCTTATAGCGAAATGAGGAAAATCTGGGTGGGATACATTTGTGGAATTTCATAGTACATACTCTCCTTTATGTCAAAAACAAATTAATGAAAACGAGTTCAGCTGTGAAAAAAACGTTACAAATATAGATTATATAAAAGGATTATAAAAAATTAACAACAAAAATACAAGAGAACGAAAAATAATATAAAGAAATCATAAAATATTGTATTTAGAATGAGGTGACTCTCTGGTATCCTTAAACCATCAAAAACAGGTGTGGACAAACACGAAAATGTCCAGAAAGGAAGAAAGATATGAAGAAAAAAGTAATGAGTGCAGTTCTGGCAGCAGCGATGGTTGTGGGGATGGCAGGTAACGTGGTAACTGTTTCCGCAAAGGAGAAATATGATCTTACCTTATACAGCGTCAACACTACAGACCCGGATTTTGAGGACTGGCTTGCAAATGTGGAAGATGCCACGGGCCTGAACATTAATGTAATTGCGGCACCTACAGATACAGATACCCGTCAGCAGAAGATCACCACAATGCTTTCCACAGGAGATACTTCCGTGGATGTCATTGAGATCAACGATGAGATGAGTGCGGCATTTAAAAATTCCGGATGGCTGGAAGGACTGAATGATACAGTGATGACAGATGATATCGTTGACCAGTTTGCTCAGGGATATGTAAAGGATATGATCACAGATAAGGACGGAAACATCGTCGGTGTTCCAGGCTATACAGGATATTTTGCATTCTGGGTAAATCAGGAGATCATGGATGAGGTCGGAATCAAATCCATTGATACAAAAGAGGATTTCATGAAGTATATGAAGGCTGTTTCCAAGGACGGAAGATTCGGCTACGGCGGTTCCTGGGAGAAAACTTATGCATTTAACGAGCTTGCACAGTTTGTAAACATGTTCGGCGGCGATTATTTTGACTGGACCAAAGAGGAAAACAAGGAAGCAGTTCAGTTCCTCCACGATCTGGTTGCTGATAAAGAAACATCCATCGAGCAGATCGCTGATAAATATGAGCAGATGAATCCGAAGATCAATGACGGAAAATACGGATGCTGGTTCATGTGGGGCCTTGGAACAGATTATGCAAAGGCAGATATGCTTGGCGCAGATAAGATCCACATGGAAATGGTACCGGATTTCAGCGGTAAGGGAGAGCGTGCGATCTTTACAGATTCCTGGAGCTATGTTCTCAACAAAGCATCCAAGAATAAAGATGCAGCTGTGAAATTCCTCCAGTATATGGCTGATGAAGGCGGAATGGAAGCTTCCTATAAAGCATTTGACAGATATCCTGCAAGAAAGGATGTTGCAGAGAAGGTAGTTCCGGATTCTGACCCGGCAAAAGAAATGTACAGCAGATATGCAAATGAATGCAATGTACAGGGACGTCCGATGGTGGCACAGACAATGGAATTTATCAGCGATATGGGAACAATCTTCCAGTCCTGTATGAAAGACGAGATCACAGTTGATGAGTTCTGCAAGAAGGCTCAGGATGTGGTAGATATGTATAAGTAAAAGATATAAAAAAACAGCAATGTAAAGCAGAGGTAAAAGTCTGCTTTACATTGCTTGATGAACAGGGAGGAAAGTTCCATGACAATAAGCAAAAAAAATATGAAGTGGATACCGTGGCTTTTGATCCTGCCAGTTGTACTGATTCGAGGCTTTACAACATTATATCCCATTCTGATGACTGTGAAAAACAGCTTCTTTAATATCAGTGTCCTTGCAGGTATCAATGAATTTATAGGCTTCAAGAATTACCTGAAGGTATTTTCTGATCCTAAAGTGCTCACATCGATCAGCTTTACGGCAATATTTGTGGTTGTTTCCATGATCCTGCATGTGATCCTCGGAGTTATCCTGGCACTGATCCTGAATATGAAATTCAAAGGCCGCCGTTTTCTGAGGACCATCGTGCTGATCCCGTGGGCTATGCCTGCAGTAGTAGCCGGTATGGCTGCAAAATGGGCATTTAACAATGATTATGGTCTGATCAATGATTTTATCCGCTGGTTTGTACCGGGATACCAGAACAGCTGGCTGATCAATACAGGTACTGCAAGAGCAGCGGTAATTGCAATGGACCTGTGGAAGGACCTTCCGTTCTTTGCAATCCTTGTACTTTCCGGACTTCAGTTTATTTCCGGCGATATCTATGAGGCAGCAAAGGTAGACGGTGCAAATGGAATCCAGAGCTTTTTCCGGATCACACTTCCGCTGATCGCGAAAAATGTCCTGACTTTATGTATTCCGTTCACACTCTGGAGACTGACAACCTTCGATCTGGTTTATTCCATGACATCTGGAGGCCCTGGAGAGGATACTGCGCTGATCGCATACAGAATCACAACAGAAGCATTTACAAATCTAAACGTAGGATATGCTTCGGCGCTGGCTATGCTGCTGTTTGTTGTAATGGCGATCTTCAGCTGGCTGAATATACGTGTTATGAATAAGTTTGACAGTTAGGGGGAATTATCGTGAAGAATACAGGAAAATATAATGTTTATCATGGAGTGGTAGCCGTTGGAAGATGGGTTCTGTTTGCAATCGTGGCTTTTCTGATTCTGTTCCCGGTTTACTGGATCTTTATTTCTTCGATCACACCGTCAGGAGAACTGTTTAAAACACCGATCGATTATCTTCCGGATCATCCCACACTGGAAAGCTATAAATTTCTGATACAGAATGTAGGACTGCTTTCAAAGATTGGAAATACAGTTCTGATCGTAGGCCTTACACTTGTGATCAGTACCGTGCTGTGTGCAATGGCTGCCTATGGCTTCTCAAGATTTAACTCAAAGGGAGTTTCTGTTGCATTTGCATTTGTGCTGGCTACCATGCTGATCCCTGAGGTTGTTACAGCCCGTCCGCTGTATGAGTTTATGCAGAAGGTAAAGCTGTATGATACATATCCGGGACTTATCCTTCTTTATATCAGTACAGTTATACCGTTTACGGTCCTGATCCTCAGAAACTTTGTCGGTGAGATCCCGATCTCACTGGAGGAGGCAGCTGCTATTGACGGCGCATCTTTTTCACAGAGACTGTTTACGATCGTTCTGCCGCTGATGAAGCCGGCAATCGCTACGGTTTGCATTATCAACTTTATTACCTGTCTGAATAACTTTTTCACACCGTTGTTTTATTCAAATGGTATTCAGGTACTTTCAGTTTCCATCGTACAGCTTCCGTTACGTGATAATATGTATGGCGTTCCGTGGGATCTGGTCAGCTCCATGGGATGGATCATCCTTCTTCCGATCATTATCTTTGTAGCTGTTTTTGAGAAACAGATCATGGATGGTATCATGGCAGGTGGAGTAAAAGCGTAAATATTTTTAATTTCCAAAAGAGAGGAGAAAACAGATATGTATCAGGCATTTACAGGCGGACTGGGAGGAATCGCACTTGCAAAGCATGGAAAAAGCCGTGCGATTAATGCAGAAAATCCTCATGGAGAAAAAGGCAGAGGCGGTATGGCTGCAAGTCATCTGGGACCATCCAGAAAAGGAAGTCCGTGTCTTAAGGATATAGAGCCGGGAGCTGTGGTAACTCTGGCAGAAATGGAAGGACCGGGACAGATCAATCATATCTGGATCACAGTCGATAATAAAACTACAGAGGCAGATTGCTTTGTACTGAGGGATCTTGTGATCCGTATGTACTGGGATGACGAGGAAACTCCTTCCGTGGAAAGTCCTCTGGGTGATTTCTTCTGCTGCGGATTCGGAAGAGAATGTTTTGTAAATTCTGTTCCGGTGGCTGTTGTTCCAAACAGGGGCTTTAACTGCTATTTCCCGATGCCGTTTAAGAAGAAAGCAAAGATCACACTGGAAAACCAGCATGCAAATAAAATCCCGGCTTTCTTTTATCAGGTAGATTACTGTCTCTATGATGAGCTTCCGGACGATATTGCTTATTTCCATGCGCAGTGGAGAAGGGAACGGTTGACAGAAAAAACAAAAGATTATACAATTTTGGATGGAGTAAAAGGAAAAGGCCATTATATAGGAACCTATATGGCACTTACCACACTGGAACGTTACTGGTGGGGCGAGGGAGAAATGAAGTTTTATATTGACGGAGATGAGGAGTATCCGACCATCTGCGGAACAGGAACGGAAGATTACTTTGGAGGTTCCTGGAGCTTTGCCAAACAGGTGGATGGAAAAACCGTGGAACAGAATTATAACACACCGTATCTGGGATATCCGTATTATTCTGCTCATGACGAACTGATCCACAATTTTTATCACAATGATGACTGCCCGCCAATGCGAGGCTTTTACAGATGGCACTTACAGGATCCGATCTGCTTTGAAGAGGATCTTCGCGTTACGATTCAGCAGATAGGCGTCGGATACCGTGGCCTGTTTGAACGACAGGATGATGTAGCAAGTGTAGCGTACTGGTATCAGACACTTCCTCATGCACCGTTCCAGCCGTTGATGTCAAAAGAGGATAGATGGCCCAGATAAAAAGGGTGGTAGAGATTGAAAAAACAGGTATTTTGCGGGGTATTTGCCCTGGCTCTGGCAGTGACAGGATGTGGAGTCCAGAAGAAGGAGGCTGCATCTGATATTGTGCCGGAGAACAGACAGGAACTGACGATCCTTCATGTGGATGCAGGCGCAGAAGGCTTTGATTCTTTTATCAGCCAGGCAGAAAAAGATCTTGGAATACAGATCCATATTGAAAAATGTCCGGCTAATGCGGACAATCGCCAGGCCAAAATAGCAACTCTTCTGACATCAGGAGATGATTCTGTTGATCTGATCACAGTAAATGATGAGATGATATCCGAATTTAAACATAAGGGATTTCTTCTTCCGTTGGAAGATACGGTTATGACAGAGGAGACAGCGGCGAATTTTCTGCAGGAATACCTGAAAGAAATATGCATGTCAGACGGACATATTTTTTCGGTACCGTTCAAAATGGATATCATGGCATTCTGGGTGAACCAGGAATTGCTAGATCAGGCTGGTCTGGACAGACTCTCTTGTCTCAGTGATCTTGAGGTTCTTCAGAAAAAGCTTCAGAATACAGGAAAATATGCATACGGGGATGCATGGGAGAGTTCTTACATATATAACAGTATCAGCGAGTATGTCGATTTTTTCGGAGGAGATTATACAGAGTGGACGGATCCAAAAACCAGAGCTGCGGCAGAATACATGAAGAAAATGCTGGATACAGGAATGATATCAGAGGAAAATCTGCTCGACCAGCACGAACAGCTGAATGAAAAGTTTATAAACGGTCAGTATGGATGTATGTTCATGTATACCGGTGCGTTGAGTACTTTTCAGAATGCAGGCGTGTATGGAAAAGATAAGATCCACATGGCACTATTTCCGGAATTTGACGAGAAGATGACCAATATCGCAACCTGGCAGTATGTACTGAATAAAAATTCTGATCATAAAGAAGCAGCTCTGAAGTTCCTTCAGTATGTGTCCGGATATGAGGCCAGCAAAAATTACGGACAGCTGACAAAAATGTGTCCGGCAAGACTGGATGTGATCGAGGATAAGAATTTTGATCTGGATGGCATTGAAATGATCCGGCAATATCTGAAGGATTATGAGCTGAAGGCAAGACCACTGTGTGTCGATTCCGTAGAGGCTGTTTCATCCATGGGAACGGAATTTCAGAAATATGTGCTGGGACAGAAAACAGAAACGGAATTTTTTGCCGGGGCACAGAAATGCATAGACCAGTATTACAAAAAAGCATCGTACTGATGCTTTTTTTGTTTTGAAAAAATAAGAACTTTTTTTCAAAACATATTGACAAATATTTTACATGGTGATATCTTAAAGACTGTAGATGTTAGCACTCCACTAAAATGAGTGCTAACAGATGTAAAAAAAGAATCAACATCCGTCAGGAAAGAATAAAAAGGAAAGGAGATGGATTCATGGAAGAGGTGTTGAATGAGCGCAAGCAAAAAATCTTAAAAGCAATCATCAAGACCTATATGGAAACCGGAGAACCGGTTGGCTCCAGGACCATTTCCAAGTATGCGGATCTCAATGTCAGTTCCGCAACGATCCGAAATGAGATGTCAGACCTGACAGATATGGGCTATATCGTCCAGCCTCATACCTCAGCAGGAAGGATTCCTTCAGATAAGGGCTACAGACTTTACGTCAATGAGCTGATGAAGGAGAAGGAAGCAGAGGTTGCAGAGCTGCGAGATCTGATCATTGAGAAGACAGATAAGATGGATAAGGTGCTTAAGAAGGTTGCGAAGGTTCTTGCTTCCAATACCAACTATGCTACCATGGTTTCCGTTCCGCAGTACAGCGGCAACAAGATCAAGTTCATCCAGCTGTCGAGAATGAGCGAGCTTCAGCTTGTGGCAGTGGTTGTTAGTGACAACAACACAGTCCGGAACCAGATCATCAATCTGGATGAGGAAATGGACGACCAGACGATCCTGAAACTGAATCTTCTTCTTAACACCAATCTCAATGGGATCCCGATTCAGGATATCAACCTTGGGATGATCGCCAGACTGAAGGAACAGGCAGGCAGCCACAGCGGTGTGGTGGCAACGGTTCTGGATGCAGTGGCAGCCACCATTCATGTGGAAGAGGAAGATATGGAGATCTATACTTCAGGTGCAACTAACATCTTCAAGTATCCGGAGCTTGCCGATAAAGAGAAGGCAACGGAGCTGATCTCCGCATTTGAGGAGAAGCATGAACTTGCCGATCTTGTAAAAGAACAGATGTCAGATGGAGAGAATACAGGAATCCAGGTTTACATCGGTGATGAGATGCCGATCCAGACCATGAAGGACTGCAGCATTGTAACTGCCAGATATGAACTGGGAGACGGAATGTACGGAACCATCGGGATCATCGGTCCCAAACGAATGGATTATGAGAATGTAGTGGACAGTCTGAAGGAACTGAAGAATCATCTGGATGACGTTTTGAAAAAGAAGAAAACTTAGAAAGGCGGTAGAAGAAAAGTGTCGGAGGAAACAAAGAAAACATCCGAAGAGCAGGAAGCGGAGAACGAGATTCCCGTAACTGACGGAGATCAGGAAGAAAAAAACCTGACACCGGAGGGAGAAGATCTGCCGGAGGAAGAAAACAATACTCCAGGCGAAGAAGCTGCCCCACAGGATAAAAAAGAAGAAAAATCAAAAACTTCCTTCTTCGGAAAGAAGAAAAAAGATAAATCTGAGCAGAAGGTGGAGGAGCTTACCGATCGCCTGAAGCGAACCATGGCTGAATTTGATAATTTCCGTAAAAGAACAGAAAAAGAAAAATCCAGCATGTATATCATCGGAGCAAAAGAAATCGTTGAGAAGATCCTGCCGGTTGTGGATAACTTCGAAAGAGGTCTTGCACAGGCGCAGGAAGGAGATGCTTTTGCGGATGGAATGAAAATGATCTACAAGCAGCTTACCACAACACTGGATGAGCTCGGTGTGAAGCCGATCGAAGCAGTTGGTAAAGAGTTTAACCCGGATTTCCATAATGCAGTGATGCATGTGGAGGATGAAGAGGTTGGCGAGAACATTGTGGTGGAAGAATTCCAGAAAGGTTACACTTATAAGGATTTTGTAGTACGCCACAGCATGGTAAAAGTTGCTAACTGATTAATTGTTAACAAGTTGTAATTTTACAGATACAGACTAAAACAGGAGGAAAAAATCATGGGAAAGATTATTGGTATTGACTTAGGTACAACAAACAGCTGTGTAGCCGTAATGGAAGGTGGACAGCCAACAGTTATCGCAAATACAGAAGGCGCAAGAACAACACCATCTGTTGTCGCTTTCACAAAAACAGGAGAACGTCTTGTAGGTGAACCTGCAAAACGTCAGGCAGTAACAAACGCAGAGAGAACAATCTCTTCCATTAAAAGAGAGATGGGTACTGACTATCGTGTAACAATCGACGACAAGAAATATTCCCCACAGGAAATTTCCGCTATGATTCTTCAGAAACTGAAAAAAGATGCAGAAGGATACCTTGGTGAGAAAGTTACAGAAGCAGTTATCACAGTTCCTGCATATTTCAACGATGCTCAGCGTCAGGCAACAAAAGATGCCGGTAAGATCGCTGGTCTTGAAGTAAAACGTATCATCAACGAGCCTACAGCAGCAGCTCTTGCTTATGGTCTTGATAATGAAAAAGAACAGAAGATCATGGTATACGACTTAGGTGGTGGTACATTCGATGTTTCCATCATCGAAATCGGCGACGGCGTTATCGAAGTTCTGGCAACCAATGGTGATACTCATCTGGGCGGCGATGATTTCGATAACAAGATCATTGATTGGATGGTTTCCGAATTTAAGGCTCAGCAGGGCGTAGACCTGTCTAAAGATAAGATGGCAATGCAGAGACTGAAAGAAGCAGCTGAAAAGGCGAAGAAGGAGCTGTCCAGTGCGACAACAACCAACATCAACCTGCCTTTCATCAGCATGAATGCAAACGGACCTCTGCACTTTGATATGGATCTGTCCAGAGCAAAATTTGATGAACTGACAAGCGATCTGGTAGAGCGTACTGCAATTCCGGTTCAGAACGCATTAAAGGATGCAGGCATTACCGCTTCCGAGCTTGGCAAGGTACTGTTGGTCGGTGG
>ERZ857965.2630-NODE-2630-length-14762-cov-3.775345_pt1 | contig 14762 bp, 14 predicted proteins | sample MGYA00519758_ERZ857965 | MGnify/ENA primary metagenome ERZ857965 (study PRJEB31778, sample SAMEA3449381) | human gut metagenome | biome: human gut; feature: human-associated habitat; material: faeces | place: United Kingdom | collected 2010/2012 ... | reverse complement strand
GCTCAAAGCTATGGCAAAGCTGTTTGAAGTGTCACTTGACGACCTTATTTCAGATGAAGCGGCAGAAGTAAAACCTGCCAAAACAGACAGGCTTGAAAGGGATGCAAACATATATAAATTTGTATCAATAATCACAGCAGGCATATGCCTTGTTATGATTGTGATAATGATAGCTGTGGCTGTTAATCTGTCAGACAGGATAAAAGCGCTTGAACTCAGAGCGCCGGAAGTTATATATCAGAACTCGGAGAGCTATACCGATGATGTGTCCGAAACATTTTCGGATGTAAGCTGGAAGATAAAAGATGCTGATAAAAAGAAGCAGCAGTCAAAGCTTCACATAGAGGCAGAGCCTAAAACCTACAGCGACAGCACAGAAATTACGGCAATCGCCGAAACAGACAGCGGCAGACAGTATACGGCCGCGCTTGAAAACAGCAACGGCAGATTCGGAGGTGATATTACTATTCCGATAAGCGGCGAACAGATGAAAATAAGCCTTGTTGTTGAGAATGACGGACAAAAACAGAAAGTAACCATAGCAGAAGATATATATATGATTGAAGGTATAACTGTTCTGCCTGAAATAGAGATATATACAGGAAATACAAAGGGAAACACATACACAGGAAGGATAAGCGTTAATATAGGTGAAAACGAAACAGCTCTGGCAGAAAACATTAAAGACGTCAAGGTGTTTATCAGAAACAATAACAAAGTTATTTTTGATAAGTCAGTTTCTGCACCGCCGGATATTACTACGGCAGAGTATTCTTTCAAAGGTGGAGAAGTGAATTGGGAAAAAGCTTTTGAGGCGGCAGTTTCATATTACGACAAAAACATAGGCAGGACTGTGGAGATATATGGAATGTTTGATCCGACCGTTTCTTATGATCCGGCTCAGTCTGAAAAAATAGGAGTACAGGAATACAGCTATGATGACAACTACCACATAACTATAAAGTAAACCGCAAAATATATACAAAAGAACAAAAATATCTGCAGTCTGTTGCATTTTTATGCGGCGGGCTGTATTTTAATAGCAAGAAAAGCAATGAAATTATGCCGGAGTGTGATATACTTAAGAGTATAGGAATTTTAACTTCGGGAGATATATATGCTTACAGTTTTTTTAAAAATAGCGGCGATATTCGCAATGACGGCAATAGGGTTTGCAGCAAGCAAAACAGGCATACTTCCGGCAGAGTCCAAGAAGTACCTGTCGAACCTGCTTCTGTTCATAACTTCGCCATGCATGATAATAGGCTCTATGACCTCACAGACGCTCGATGCCCATACCTTTGAACTTATGATACAGATTGTGGCAGGCTCATTTGTGTTTTTTATTGCAGCCATGGGGATTTCTTTTCTGATTGTAAAGCTGATGCGCTGCGACAGAGATGATGCAGGAGTGCTTATGGTTATAATTACGGCCGTAAACACAGGCTTTATGGGTTTTCCCGTGACCAAAGCAATATTCGGCAACACATATTTCTTCCTTATGGTAATACAGAATATAGTTCTTAATATATACCTCTATTCGATGATGGTATATCAGATGAACTATGGCTTTCGCAAAAAAGAGGGCATTAAGGGTATGCTTATGCCGATGCTCAATATGTGCACCTATGCGCTGATTATAGGGATGGTGCTTATGCTGCTCAAGGTGCGGCTGCCGGATATTCTGGCTGATTTTATAAATACTATAGGTGATGCGACAATCCCTGTTTCGATGATAGTCGTGGGAGTGCAGCTCTCCGAAAGCAGCATTCGCAAAATGCTTACAAACAAGCGGCTGATTACGGCAAGCCTATGTAATGTGATACTTATACCTGTGCTCACATTCCTTGCGGTAAACTGGCTGCCGCTGGCGCCGGAGTCCAAGCTTATACTAATATTCGCGGCGGCATTTCCGTGCGCGGTGGTAAGTACGGCAATAGCCCTCAAAGAAAACAGAAACGCGGCTCTTATGGCAGAGGGCGTTGCAATGACGACGCTGCTTTCCATGGGCACACTTCCTGTGGCGGCAATCCTGCTTATGCAGCTTTATCTGTAGAACTGCAGTGAATTGAAATAATAACCTGAACAAGGAGGCTTTATATATGAACAACAAAGATTACAGTAAAACACCGCTTAGAGTGCTGGTGCAGTATTTCAGACCCCATAGAGGCCTGTTTGTACTGGACCTTTCCTGCGCGCTCGTTATGGCGCTTATAGATCTGGCGTTTCCGCTTGTGGCCAGAAGCGCAATGAACCAGCTTCTGCCTGCAAGACAGTTTGATACATTTTTCATAGTTATGCTTATAGTTGCGGCAGCCTTCGTGATAAGGGCATGTATGAACTACATCATTACCTACTGGGGCCATATGTTCGGTGTCAGAGTTGAAGCGGATCTGAGAGACGATCTGTTCAGACATATGCAGAGCCTTGATTTCAAATTCTTTGACAGCAACAGAACCGGCCAGCTTATGAACAGGATGACCGGCGACCTGTTTGAAATTACAGAGTTATCGCATCATGGACCGGAGGATCTGTTTGTAGCATTTATCACAATAATCGGAGCTATATGCATTATGTTTACGGTTCAGTGGCAGCTTGCTCTTGTGGTACTCATAATAATCCCTATATTCCTTGCGGTTGTAATGCTTTGCCGCAAGAATATGGTTACCACATCACGCAATGTCAAAATAACCATGTCGGAGATAAACGGCGAGATTGAGTCCGGACTTTCAGGAATCAGAACCTCCAAGGCATTTGCAAACGAGGAGGCGGATTACAGGAAATTCGCACAGGCCAACGAGAAATTCAAAACAGCCAAGTGCGCCAGCTACAGCGCTTTCGGCAAATTCAATTCATCACTTGAATATTTCATGTGCATAATGCCCGTCGTTATAATGGCGTTTGGCGGCTGGCTCATAATGAAAGATAATATGAACTATGTGGACCTTGTCACCTTTTATCTGTATATAAGCACCTTTATAAATCCCATAAGAAAGCTGGGCAACTTCACGGAAATATTTATGAACGGCTATGCGGGACTTACAAGATTTATAGATCTGATGAGGCTGCAGCCTGAGGTGCAGGAGCCTGAAAATCCTGTGAAGCCTGATACAGTCAGAGGCAGAATAAGCATAGAAAACGTATGCTTTACCTATGACGACAAAACAAGTGTGCTGGATAATATTAATCTTGAGATAAACGAAGGCGAGACTGTTGCCATAGTAGGTCCGTCGGGAGGAGGCAAAAGCACGCTGTGCCAGCTTATACCGAGGTTTTACGATGTGGATGCGGGCTGTGTGAAGCTTGATAATGTCGATGTGAGAAGCATATCAAAGGAGGCGCTTCGCAAAAATATAGGAATAGTGCAGCAGGACGTATTTCTGTTTCCGGGAACCGTTATGGACAATATCAGATACGGAAGACCGGAGGCTACTGATGAAGAGGTGTTTGAAGCCGCGCGCAAGGCGGAGATATATGAGGACATAATGAATATGCCGGATAAATTCGACTCCTATGTAGGCGAAAGAGGAGTACTGCTTTCGGGAGGACAGAAGCAGAGAATTTCAATTGCCCGCATATTTCTCAAAAATCCTCCTGTCCTTATACTTGACGAGGCAACCTCGGCCCTTGACACAGTTACGGAAACAAGAATACAGAAAGCCTTTGACAAGCTGGCGGAGGGCAGAACCACAGTAATAATAGCGCATAGACTCTCTACAATACGGGGCGCGGACAGGATTATCCTCATAGATGACGGCCGGATTAAAGAGGAGAACTCATGAGCAGCTTATGGCCGCAGGCGGTCAGTATGCTCAGCTTTACCGGTACAGCGCCATATGATTTACAGGTCAGATTATTCTGAAAATACTCAAAACTATTGACAGGCTTGCGTTGCTGTGATAAAGTAACAAAATACTAGACAAAGAGATTGACTAAAGGTAATTCAATGGAGGTTTTAGAAAATGAAAAAGATTTTAAGTATAGTACTGGTTTTAGCTATGGCTTTTTCCATTTGTATGGTAACAGGCTGTGGCAAGGATGATTCAACAGAAACATCATCAGATCTTCAGTATATCCAGGACAAGGGTACTCTCGTAGTTGGTATTACAGAGTTTGCACCTATGGATTATCGTGAAAATCAGGACAGTGAAGAATGGATCGGATTTGACGCAGACATGGCAAAAGCATTCGCTGACAGCCTTGGCGTAGATGTTGAATTCAAAGTTATCAACTGGGACTACAAGATTACAGAGCTTGACAACAAGGGTATCGACTGTGTATGGAACGGTATGACGCTTAACGACGAAGTTAAAGCAGGTATGTCAGTATCAAACGCATACTGCAACAACGCTCAGGTTGTAGTTGTTAAGAAAGACGTTGCTGACAAGTATCAGACAGTTGACAGCATCAAGAAATTACAGTTTGCAGTTGAAGCAGGTTCAGCAGGCGAAACAATGGCTAAAGAGTACGAGCTTAACTACATAGGAGCAGAAGCTCAGGCTGATACTCTGATGGAAGTTTCAGCAGGAACTTCAGACGCATCAATCATCGACCTTCTTATGGCAGGCGCAATGATCGGTGAAGGTACTGACTATGCAGGTCTTACATACACTGTAGAGCTTAACTCAGAAGAATACGGCGTAGGCTTCAGAAAAGGCAGCGACGTTGTTGACAAAATCAACGAATTCTTCAAAACAGCTTATGATGACGGCAGTATGTTAAAGATTGCTGAAAAATACGGAGTACAGGAATCCTTAATAGAGCAGAAATAAAGCAAAACAAAATAGAAAGTAATTGGTAAGCAGGGATAGTAACATATCCCTGCTTAAATGTGGAGGAAATAATGTTTGAAACAGTCATATCGGCTCTTAACGAAGGATTTGTAAAGACTTTTGAGATCTTTGTGGCAACACTTATCGGGGCTCTGCCGCTGGGTCTTTTGCTTGCTTTCGGAACAATGAGCAAGTTCAAGCCGCTCAAGGCGGTTACCAGAGCTATCGTATGGGTAGTCAGAGGCACTCCTCTGATGCTGCAGCTTCTGGTTGTATATTACGGTCCCGGAATGATAATGGGCAACAATATGGGGAGTAGGCGATATAGGCAGAAACATAGCCGTATACATCGCATTTATAATTAACTATGCATGCTATTTTGCAGTAGTATACAGAGGAGGTATCGAAGGTATCCCTCAGGGGCAGCATGAGGCGGGACATGTTCTCGGTCTCACTAAAAACCAGATTTTCTTTAAGATTGTGTTTATGCAGGTAATAAAGAGAATTATGGCTCCTATGTCAAATGAAATCATAACTCTCGTAAAAGACACTTCTCTTGCAAGAATAATACTTGTTTATGAAGTTATCTGGGCAGGCCAGACCTTCATCAAGAGCAGCGGCGTTATATGGCCTCTGTTCTTCACAGCAGTATACTACCTGCTGTTTGTAGGAATTCTTACTATCGTATTCGGCAAGATAGAGAAGAAACTGGATTATTACAGGGGGTAGAATATGGCATTACTTGAAATTAAAAATATACGCAAAAGCTTCGGTCACGTTGAAGTTCTCAAGGGCATCGATTTTACAATGGAAAAAGGCGATGTTGTTGCAATAATCGGATCGTCGGGAAGCGGTAAGACAACGCTTCTGAGGTGCATCAACTTCCTTGAAACTCCTGACCACGGCAAAATAATACTTAAAGGCGAAGAGCTTTATGATGCTGACAAAAAAGATCAGTATTCAGAGCGTGACATTCGTGAAAAAAGACTGAACTTCGGTATGGTTTTCCAGAACTTCAACCTGTTCCCTCAGTACAGCGCACTCAGAAACCTTACTCTGGCGCCTGAGCTCAGACTCAAAAACGAACATAAGGGTAAGGACAAAAAAGCCGCGCTGAAGCAGATAAGAGAAGAAGCCATGAGCCTTCTCAAGACTGTAGGCCTTGAAGAAAAAGCTGCAAACTATCCTTGTCAGCTTTCAGGCGGACAGCAGCAGAGAGTTGCAATAGCAAGAGCCCTTGCAATGAAGCCTGAGGTTCTGTGCTTTGACGAGCCGACATCAGCCCTTGACCCTGAGCTTACAGTAGAGGTTTTAAAGGTTATCAAAGACCTCAAAAATCAGGGCAGGACGATGATAGTAGTAACTCACGAAATGAAATTTGCAAGAAACGTTGCAGATAAGATTATATATATGGCGGATGGAGTTATAGAAGAAATGGGAACTCCGCAGCAGCTCTTTGAAAATCCTCAGAGTGAGAAAACAAAATCATTTTTACTTAATGAAAAAGACTGATTCAGGTCGCAGTGCCGGAGCCTTATGGCTCCGGTTTGATTTTGGCCGGAAGGACGGGTATTACTTGACAATGCAGCGGTCAGGTGATATTCTTTTTTTGGCATATATAAGCGACAGGTACACAGGAGATAATGATGAGAATACTCAAAAAAATAATTATAAACATACTCGCCTTTTTCCCTACAGCCAGAGGATTTACAGGCAGACAGGCAAAGCTCTGGGTCAGAAAGCTCTACAGAGACTTTACCGACAGAAACGGATACTCAATGGGCCAGAAACTGTGGGCATACAGACATGGATTTATGCCGCAGCAGGTTGATGTGTTCGGTATTACCAGAGACAATTACAAAGACTTCATTTCGGAGCGGGAATATATATATCTGAGGCCGCTTAACGGCAAGTACAGTAAATGGGTTAATGACAGAGTCACAGTCAGAAACATTTTCAAACCATTTAAGAAGAATCTGCTCGATGTATACTATCAGTTTTCCGAGAGAGATTTGGGACTTCACATAATACCTCTTGATGCTGACAAAGCTAAGACCGGCAGAGAAGACGTGCTGGAGCTTATCAGAGAGAAGCAGATCGTAATACTGGCCTCAGCCGGCGGCAGGAAATCCGTTGCAATCAAAGCAGAGGGAGATATGTTTATAGCGGGAGGCACTGCCTTTAATGATAAAGAAATCTTTGAGCTTATCAGAGCCTTCAGCGATGTATCGCTTCTCAGAGAATATGTGGCGCCTGTGCTTGATTTTTCGGGCTCAATAGAGGAGTACCCTGATGTTCTAAGAATAATTGCATTTAATGAAGAAGGAGATATGCCTGAAATCGGCAGTGCATACTTCAAAATCTCAAACGGCAACATCGAAAGAGAACAGGAGCTTTCAAGCAGAAGAGTAAACAGAGCTCTCGAAAAGGACGATGCGAATGATGATATAATAGAGGATGAATACAACAGCATTGCTGCATATGTTGACCTTGAAACCGGTGTGTACAGACACGGACAGGCTCTTACAAAAGACGGAATTATCGAATTTGAAAAACACCCGGTAACAGGCAGGCAGCTTAGCGGCAGTATCAAATGCTGGGACGAGATCAGACAGCTTGTTGACAGAATGTGCAGATTTGTGCCGCAGCTGGGACTTTTCGGACTTGATATTGTAATTACAGAGGACGGCTTTAAAATCATAGATTTCCTCAACCAGCCGCCGTATCCTAGCATCAAGCCTTTCAGCAAAAGGATTTCGTCATATTTTGCACTTAAATACAGACAGAAAAAAGACTCATACTCAAGACCTGCGGTAAGGCTTAAGAGAGGCTTCAAAACAATCAAGCTCAAGGTAAGAGCCGCATTTGCGAGAACCTTTTACCCTAAGGGACTTGTGCCGTATCTCAGCATTACATGGATAAGAGATGTATTCATAGATCTGTTTACAGGCAAGAATGTTAAGCTGGGCGACAAGCTGTGGGCATACAGACACGGATTTTTATCCTACAGACTGCCGCAGTACAACATCACAAAGGACAACCACCTTAACTATATTTCAGACTTTGAATATAAATGGCTGCGCCATATAAACGGCAAATACAGACACTGGATGGAAGACAAGATAACTGTTAAATATATTGTTTCGGATTTCAGAGAATGTTTCCCGGGCTATTATTACTATATCAGTGTCAAAAACGGACAGAACAAAATAATTCCTATGATGGACTGTCCCGAAAACTACGGCAGCACCTATGAGGATATATTCAGACTGGTAAGAGAGAAAGGAGTGCTTGCTCTCAAGCCTGATGAGGGGTCACACGGCAACGGCTTCTATAAATTCTGGTATCAGGACGGCAAATACTATCTGAACTTTGATGAGGCAACAGAGCAGGAGGTCCTCGATATTCTTCAGGATGTAAACAACCAGTATCTTGTTACCGAATATATACAGATGCACTCGCAGCTCAAAGCCATATATGACGGGGCCGTAAACACCATCAGAATGATCGTGTTCAAAAAAGATGGCAGAACTCCGGAGCTTGGCAACGCATATATGCGATTTGGCTCCAAAAAAACAGGAGCAGTTGACAATATGGGCGCAGGCGGCATGTTTGCTCAGATAGATATTGAAACGGGACATTACCACAATGCCAAAGTTATAACGGACAACCTTGAAATCGTATCATGTCCGAGACACCCTGATACAGACGTACTGATTGAAGGTATTCTTCCTAACTGGGAAAAAACAGTTGATACAGTATTAAAGGTTGCAGAGTCCATACCTCAGCTTGAATACTTCGGATTTGACCTTGCCATTACAGAGGACGGCATCAAGTTCCCTGAAATAAACAGGTTCCCGGATTATCCTAAGATTGAGAAGTACAACCCTAAAACAATAGACTATCTGCTGTATAAGCTGGAAATGAAGAAAAAGAAATTTGGCTACTACAATAAGCCTTGCAGAAAGCTTATACATCTGCCAAAGAGATAAATAATTTACGGGAGATGGATTTAGTCTGTCTCCCATTTTATATCGCAAAGGAGAAGCCTTTGATAGACAAAACGAGATTTTATGCCGCAACATTCGGCAAGGACTATGAACATATAATTGAAAAGTACGAAGCGGGAATGGAAATAGACAGCTTCTGTCAGTCTGTAATGCTTGATGATAAAGATGAAATTAAAAGGGCAGGAGAGATTATGAGACTCTCAGAGCGCCATATACTTCACGGCCCATTCACAGAACTGTACCCTGCGGCGATAGACCCAAGGGCGCGCCGGCTTGCATCAGACAGGCTCAATCAGGCATACGATGTATGCAGGCGGCTTGGAATTAACAGAATGGTGGTTCATTCGGGCTATGTGCCATTTGTGTACTTTAAAGAATGGCACAGGGAACACTCGATAGAATTCTGGCAGGAATTTATGAGTGACAAGGCAGAGGATTTTACCGTTTATATAGAAAACGTTCTTGATGATGAGCCGTATATGATGCGGGAGCTGATAGAGGGGATAGCAGATAAACGGATAAGACTCTGCATAGACACAGGCCATGCAAATGCGGCAGGAAATGTGGATATATGCGAGTGGCTTGAGGTGCTGGGAGAATATACGGGACATATTCATCTGCACAATAATTACGGCAGCGCTGATGAACATAATCCGCCTGATAAGGGCAGCATGGATATGGGTAAGGTGCTGGAGTACATAGACAGCTGCTGCGGCAGTGATACCAACATAACCATAGAGGCATATGATCTTGAAAGCTCATTTAAATGGCTTGCGGAAAGGGGATATATATGACGGAAACAGAATTAAGAAAGATAATAGAGGAAATAAACCCGGTTGACAGGGAAGCCATGAAGCAGGCGGAGGCAAGGCTTGACATACTGGCAAAGCCGCCCGGTTCGCTGGGAGTACTTGAGAGTATAGCAATTCAGCTTGCGGGAATTACAGGCAGAGTAAAGAACAGTATAAACAGCAGCGCAGTTACAGTGTTTGCTGCAGACAACGGAGTTACAGAAGAGGGCACTGCTTCTGCGCCGCAGTCTGTTACATACAGTCAGACAATCAACATATCAAGGCACCTTACAGGAGTCGGCGCTCTTGCAGACTGCTTTGGCGCAGATATACTGGTTACAGATGTGGGTGTGAATGCCGACTTTCCGGAGGAAATGCTGACTCTTGACCCTGTAGTGCATAACTGCTCTACAGGCGTATGCAGACAGACTCTCGCAGAGAGCATTGTAAACCGCAAAATCGCATACGGTACCAATAACTTTGCCAAAGAGCCTGCAATGAGCAGACATCAGGTTATGATGGGAATATATATAGGGATTGAAGCTGCCAAGGCGGCAGGAAATACAGGACACGATATAATCGGAGTCGGGGAGATGGGTATAGGTAATACCACTACTGCGTCGGCGGTACTGTCGGCTCTTACGGGTCTGCCTGCATCAAAAACGGCAGGCAGAGGCGGCGGTCTTGATAGTGATTCCTTTGCAAGAAAAAAAGAAGTCATAGATAATGCAGTAAAAAGAATAACTCCGTATGAGGACGGCTGGGACAGGGTATTTGAAGCCTTAAGTCAGGTTGGAGGATTTGATATCGCAGCAATGACAGGGACGTTTCTGGGCGCGGCGCTTTACGGAATGCCTGCGGTTATAGACGGATATATATCGGCTGTTGCAGCTCTTTGCGCATATATGATAAATCCGGAAGTAAAGGGATACCTGTTTGGCTCCCACAAATCTAAAGAACCGGGTTATGAGTATGCTGCGTCTGCTCTTGGAATTAAACCGATGCTTGACCTTGAAATGAGGCTTGGAGAGGGCAGCGGATGTCCTATGGCATTTCAGGTAATAAAGGGAGCCTGCGCGGTTATGTGCAATATGACGACTCTTGAAGAGGGCAATGTGGAAGCGGAGTATCTCAAAAAGCTTGACAAAGAGGAAGACTTTTAAAATGAAAATATTTATATCAGGCGGCTGTAAAAACGGCAAATCGTATTTTGCCCAGAGCCTTGCAAAGCAGCTTGCAGAGGAGTCGGGAGGTCCTCTTTACTACATTGCAACCATGATACCCTGTGATGAAGAGGACAGGGCAAGGATAAGGCGGCATATAGAGGACAGAGCAGGCTGGGGCTTTGAAACCATAGAGCAGGGCAGGAACATAAAGGAGATATTCGATAAGGCATATGAAAATGGCACGTTTCTTCTTGACAGCGTGACTGCGCTTCTTGCAAACGAAATGTTTGACAGCGGGGATATCGATAGGTCAGCATATCTTAAAATTGCAGAGGAGCTTAAATACGTTGCGGGCAGAGCTTCTAACATAGTATTTGTTTCAGATTATATATATTCCGATGCGGTCATTTATGATGAATTAAGCGAGGACTACCGCAGAGGACTTGGTTATATAGACAGAGCGCTGGCTGGAATATGCGACAGGGTGACAGAGGTGGCATACGGACAGCTGTTTGATTACAAGAGGTAGAATATGAATATTATAAAAGGATTTTTTATGGCGTGGGGTAATTTCTGCATTGTCCCTTGCCCATGGAGAATATGGGACGATACCAGCAGAAAGCAGATGCTGGCAATGCTGCCTGTTCTGGGACTTCTTATGGGAGCCTTATGGTACGGTCTTGCAGAGCTGCTTCTGTGGCTTTGCATACCCAAAATGCTGAGTGCGGCGGTTCTGACGGTGTATCCGTTTTTTGTTTCAGGGTTTATGCACCTTGACGGATATATGGACTGCTGTGATGCTATATTTTCAAGAGCGCCTCTTGAGAAGAAAAAACAGATACTCAAAGACTCAAGAGTAGGAGCCTTTGCGGTCATATGGGTGATTGTGCTGTTTCTTATGTTCTTTGCATCAGTGTACAGCTTCATAGAAGCAGGCGCATCATATATGGAATTCCTTATAGCGGCCCCTGTAATCTCAAGAGCTGTCGGAGCAGGCTGCATATTAAAGGGCAGAAGGCTCAATGTGAGTCAGTACGAAAGCCTTGAAAGAGGCAGCGGGAAACAGATAATCTTTATAGCAGTATTTGCGGTACTGATATCCGCAGCCTGCACAGCAGTTACTGATATACAGGTGCTTGTGCCTCTTGTTCTGTGTGCTGCTGCAGGTATAATTTCCTGTATGCGGGCAGCGCGAAGCCTTGGCGGTGTAAGCGGTGATATTGCAGGCTACAGTATAGTGTGGGCGGAATGCTTTGCCGTTACAGGCGCGGCGGTTATGTTTTAGGAGGAGCTTGATATGGAGCTGATTTTCGGAGGGGCATATCAGGGCAGACTTGAATATGCAAAATCAAAATATAATTTAAGAGATGAGGATATATTTTTCTGCAGTGAGGACAAGGCTGAAATAGACCTTTCTAAGCCTGTGATTTACTGCATGGAGAAATTCCTGCTTGCCTGCATCAGAGAGGGCAGGAACCCTGCTGAGGAATTTAAAAACATATCTGATGTGTTGGCAGATAAAATAGTGATATGTACGGATATTTCACAGGGGATCGTTCCCGTAGACAGGGAACTCAGGATGTGGAGAGAGGAAACAGGCAGATTCATGGTTAAAATGGCAGAGGCCTCGCAGTCGGTGACAAGAATATTTGCAGGATTGCCACTGACTTTGAAATAGCAGGTAAGATTGCTTCCGTAATCAGGCTGATGTTTTTTTCTGCGGTGCTATACTATATATACAGCAAAGCTTTCCACCTTGTTCTTTCGGGTGAAGAATAAGTGAGGAAAAATATGATATCCTGAATAAGTTGTGAGATATGGATTTAAGCAGCAGAACATTTTTCCTTGAGGGAAAAAAGAATAATTTTGCATGGAGAGCAGTGTATACGGATTGTATATGCTGTTTTATATGATATAATTGAATGGACTGAGTAATTTAAGAGGAGTACAAGGCTATGAAATCACATATACATCTTATAAGGCACGGCATTACAGAGGGCAACCTGAACAGGTGGTATTACGGAGCAAAGGACATACCGCTGGTTGATCAGGGCATAGCAGCGCTCAAGGCATCTGCCGCAGAGGGAATTTACCCTGACCTTGCGGATTCTGATATATACACTTCGGGCATGCTCAGATGCATACAGACACTCAATGCCATTTACGGAGATATTGAGTATACGATAATTCCCGAGCTTAGAGAAATCAACTGCGGTGAGTTTGAATGCAAGAGCCACAAGGAACTTCTCCCCGATGAGAGATATGTCATATGGTGCGATGACAAAACAGGCGATATGCCTATGCCGGGAGGCGAGAGCAGAAACGGATTTCTTGCAAGAGTGCATACGGGATTTGAAGAGCTTTTCAAAAGGCACCAGCTCAAAATGCTTTCGCTGAGACATTCGGGCAGAGAAGCAAGCTCCATAGCGATTATTCACGGCGGAGTTATATCGGCTATTATGTTTGAGCTGTTTGGAGAGGGAGATATAAATAAATTCTGGAGCTGGATGCCCGACCCGGGCAGAGGCTGGAGCATCAGCATCACAGACGGCAAAGCGACAGGATATGAAAGGATATAGATATGAGAAATATTAAACAGAATGTAACAGAACTTATCGGAGGAACACCTCTTGTCAGAATAAACAACATCGAAAAAATCGAGAATATAGATGCAGAGCTTCTGGTTAAATTTGAAGCAGTAAATCCCGGCGGAAGCGCCAAGGACAGACCTGCCCTCAATATGATAGCGGAAGCCGAAAAAGCAGGAACTCTTAAACCCGGCGGCACTATTATAGAACCTACCAGCGGCAACACCGGCGTAGGCCTTGCAATGGTTGCAGCTTCCAAGGGATACAAGGCTGTTATGGTAATGCCAGAAACTATGAGCATCGAAAGGCGCAAGCTGCTTGCGGCATACGGTGCAGAGATAGTTCTCACAGAGGGTGCCAAAGGCATGGCCGGAGCTGTTTCAAAAGCAGAGGAATTAAACAAAGCAAATCCCAATTCCATAATAGCAGGTCAGTTTGTAAACCCTGCGAACTCCGCTGCCCATTTTGCCGCAACAGGACCTGAAATCTGGCATGATACAGAGGGTCAGATAGATATATTTGTAGCGGGAATAGGCACCGGCGGCACAATCACAGGTGTGGGAGCATATCTCAAAAAACAGAACCCGAAAATTAAAATTGTTGCAGTGGAGCCTTATGACTCACCGCTGCTTTCACAGGGGAAGGCAGGTCCTCACGGACTGCAGGGCATAGGCGCAAACTTTGTACCGGAGGTGCTTGATACGAATATCTATGATGAGATAATAACTGTTACCACAGATGAGGCTATGGGAGCTATGAAAGCCCTTGCGCAAAACGAGGGACTGTTCGCAGGGATAACAAGCGGAGCAGCCGTAAATGCGGCAATAAGACTTGCCAAAAGACCCGAAAACAAAGGCAAGACAATAGTAGCTTTCCTTCCGGACACAGGAGAAAGATATCTGAGCGTGCTGGACTAGTGCCGCCTGATATTTTGAATTGACGAAACCTTTATAATATGCTATTCTATTAAAGATTTGATGGAGTAGATGGCGCTTTGTGCGTGGCAAGTCAACATACTGATTGCAAAATCTGGCTTGCATTAAATATCGAGACTCAAGGACTATAGCGCAGCTATGCCTGAAGTCTCGTTTTTTTCAGGCATTATGCCTGATTTTTTTTGGAGGAATGTATGGGAATTATCGAAATTATACTTATAGGCGTGGGGCTTTCGATGGATGCCTTTGCCGTATCAATCTGCAAGGGCCTCTCTACACAGAGGCTGAAACCCTCCCACTACCTTATAATCGGTGCGTGGTTTGGCGGCTTCCAGGCGCTGATGCCTGCCATAGGCTATCTGCTGGGAGCAACCTTTGAAAAATACATCACAGCCTTTGACCACTGGATAGCGTTCATACTGCTGGTGCTCATAGGCAGTAATATGATAAAAGAAAGCTTCTCAAAGGAAGAGGAGCACACAGACGCTTCATTTGCCTTT
>ERZ857965.2627-NODE-2627-length-14771-cov-3.581816_pt1 | contig 14771 bp, 11 predicted proteins | sample MGYA00519758_ERZ857965 | MGnify/ENA primary metagenome ERZ857965 (study PRJEB31778, sample SAMEA3449381) | human gut metagenome | biome: human gut; feature: human-associated habitat; material: faeces | place: United Kingdom | collected 2010/2012 ... | reverse complement strand
CCGCGCGAAAGAAGTGCAGCCGATCGCTGAAAAGATGATCACCCTGGCCAAGAAGGGCGACCTGGCGGCCTATCGTCAGGTGCTGTCCTACATGACCAAGGAAGACACCGCAAAGAAGCTGTTTGACGAAATCGGCCCCAAGTATGCTGACCGTACCGGCGGCTATACTCGTGTTGTCCGCATCGGCTTCCGCCGTGGTGACGCTGCTGAGATCGCTTATCTGGAACTCGTATAATCTGAGTCTCTATTGCAGTTATAAAAAAGCCCAACTCGTTTGAGTTGGGCTTTTTTTCGTCGTGCGTGCAGAAAAAGGCACCCCCCATGTTATGGGGGGTGCTGTCAGCGTCAACTGACTGAGGGGGGCGACTCCGCAGAGTCTACCCGAACCAGTCACTTCCGCTTTTTGAGTTCTTCCACGATGGAATAATCCAAATCCAGATTATTTGTCCCGCTGCCGAGGCCGTATACCTTACGGGAGCCGTGATAATCGCTGCCGCCGGTGATGACCATGCCCCGTGCCCGAGCAAAGGATTCCAGCTTTGCGCATTCCTCGTCGGTGTAGCCGGAGTAGTGACACTCCACCCCCACTGCACCCAGCTCGTAGGCGGTCTGGATGAGCTGCTCTACGCCGTCCCAGTCGTAGCCGTACTCCAGAGGGTGGGCGATGTCTGCCACGCCGCCGGCGGCCTGGATGAGCCGGATGGCGTCCTTCATAGGCAGGTGCCGCCGCGCCACAAAATAAGGCTTGCCATCGTCCAGCCAGCGGTTCATGGCCTCCTGGACGGAGCCGATGCAGCCCTTTTCCACCAGCAGCTGGCCGATGTGGGGACGACCCAGCATGGTGTGGGAAAATTTCGCTTTCAGCTCCGGAATGGAGATGGGGTAGCCGTCTGCGGCCAGCTTGTCCACAATGGCTTGGTTGCGGGTCTCCCGCTCCTGGATGAACCAGTCAATGACCTCCTGTAGAGCCGGAGCGTCTGGATCCACCAGGTAGCCCAGGACGTGGGCGCCAGTGTCCAGGTAGTCGGCGGAGATCTCGATGCCAGGCAGGACTTCCACCCCATATTCTGCCCCAGCGGCCAGCGCCTCCTTCACCCCGTCCACCGTGTCGTGGTCGGTGAGGGCGATGGCGCGCAGCCCCAGTTCTCTGGCGTGAGCCACCAGCTCACGAGGGGAGTCGGTGCCATCGGAGGCGGAGGAGTGGGTGTGCAGGTCTACACGGTTGGTTTGTGCGATCATGACCATCCCCTCCTTATGCCTGCCAGCCGGTCAGATAGGCTTCCTGTTCCGGAGTCAGCGTGTCGATGGCCAGCCCCATGGCGGCCAGCTTCACTCGACCGATCTCATCATCAATGGAGTCGGGCACCTTGTAAAGCTTGGTCTCCAGCTCCTGCTGGTGCTTGACCAGCCACTCCAGGCTCAGCGCCTGGACGGCGAAGGACATATCCATGATCTCCGCCGGATGGCCGTTGCCGGCGGCCAGGTTCACCAGGCGGCCTTCGCCCACCACGTTCAGGGTGCGGCCATCGGCCAGGGTGTAACCCTGGATGTTTTCACGGCGGACCGTCTCCTTCACCGCCAGCTTGCGCAGGCTGGCCACGTCCACCTCGCAGTCGAAGTGACCGGCGTTGGTGAGGATGGCCTGATCCTTCATGACGGCGAAGTGACGGGGGGTGATGATGTCCTTACAGCCGGTGGTGGTGATAAAGAGGTCGCCCACCTTGGCGGCCTCGTCCATGGGCATGACCCGATAGCCGTTCATGGTGGCGTCCAGGGCTTTGAACGGGTCGATCTCCGTGACGATGACATTGGCGCCCATGCCCTTGGCACGCATGGCCACGCCCTTGCCGCACCAGCCGTAGCCGGCGACCACGACAGTCTTGCCGGCGATGATCAGGTTGGTGGTGTCCATGATGGCAGTCATGACCGACTGGCCGGTGCCGTATTTGTTGTCATAGTAGTGCTTGGCCTTGGCATCGTTGACGGCCATCATGGGGCAGGGAAGGATACCCTCCCGTTCCCGCGCCTTCAGGCGCAGGATGCCGGTGGTAGTCTCCTCACAGCCGCCAATGAGGCAGTCGCCCAGCTCTTTGCAGCTGCCGCCGATGAGGTTGATGAGATCGCCGCCGTCGTCCACGATCAGGTGGGGGTGGCACGCCAGGGTTTTCACCAGCAGGTCTTCGTACTCCTCCGGAGTGACGCCGTGGATGCCATAGGTATCCACGCCCATGCTGGCGATGCCTGCGGCCACATCGTCCTGGGTGGACAGGGGATTACAGCCGGTCAGGTGGACTTCTGCGCCCCCCTTGGCCAGCACCAGACCCAAATTGGCGGTCTTGGCTTCCAAGTGGACGGAGACGGCGATGCGGAGACCGGCGAAGGGCTTTTCCCGTTCGAACCGTTCCTCAATGGCGGACAGGGCGGGCATGAAGGAGCGCACCCACTGGATCTTGGTGCGGCCGGATTCGGCCAGGGACATATCTTTGACAATGCTCATGGTGTGTATAGACCTTTCTGAAAAAGTTGGGTTGTATTTTGGTAAGCGCTGCTTCGGGTGTGATGGAGTGCGTATCGGAGGGAGAACCCCCGGCGAGGGTTCTCCCTCTTTTCGTCTGCGACGAAAATTCACCTTCTCCTGCGCTTTCTTGCGCATGGGGAGTTTCGCTGACTGCGGTCAGCGACAAGGGGCGTTGCCCCTTGACCCCACTTCCTTTTCTTCAGAGAAGTAAAAGGAAGCGAAAAGAAGCTCAAATTGGCCTGCGGCGCTTGTTTCTAAGAAGCGCTGCTGGTCATGATGATTTTAGCACAGTCCCATCACATTCTGCAAGTATTTACAAAATCCTGTGGACTTTTCCCCGCTGTCCGGCTACAATAACATCAAGCACAGTTTTGGAGGTCATGTTCGTGAAAAAAATCAACCAAGCGATCGATCGCTTCTGTTACAGCCATCCACGGTTCGGCATCCCCAATCTGATCCTCTGGGTGGTCATTGGCAACGTAGCTGTTTACATGATGGACTTGCTCAGTCGGGGCACTTTTAGCGGCATCCTGTCCTTTGTGCCTGATTATATCTTCCAAGGACAGATCTGGCGGGTGGTCACGTTCATTTTCGTGCCGGAGGCCAGCAGCAACATTTTCTTTTTTGCCATCAGCACCTACTTTTACTACTTCATCGGTTCCCGTATGGAGGAGCAGTGGGGAACGCCCCGATTCAACATCTTCTATCTCTCCGGCATCCTGCTGGCCATTCTGGTAGGGTTCCTGGCCACGTTGAATGGGCTGGGTATGGCTGTGACCACCAGTATGTACTACACCAACCTGTCCCTGTTTTTGGCCTTTGCATCCCTGTTTCCGGATATGCAGGTGCTCATGTGCTACGTCATACCGGTACGGGTGAAGTGGCTGGCTTATCTGGATGGGATCTTCCTGCTGTATCAGGTGCTGCGGATGGTGGGGAAGCATCAGTACATGATGGCGCTGCTGCCCATTTTGGCAATTCTCAACTACCTCATCTTCTTCGGAGACAGTCTGCTGGGGGCGCTGCGGTGGAAGAAGCAGCAGTTCCAGCACAAGAACTCCCATCAGACCATCCACTTCAAGCAGGCGGCCAGACAGGCCAAGGAGCGGACAGGCTATCTGCACAAGTGCTGTGTCTGCGGCCGGACGGATGCGGACTATCCGGATTTGGAGTTCCGGTACTGCTCCAAATGCGCTGGGTATCGGTGCTACTGTATGGATCATATCAACAATCATGTGCATGTGACGGAGGAATGACCGTCCCAGCCCACGCAAAAAAGGACACCCAAGGGTAGTTTCCAATAAGACAGTATGAGAACATTACTGACATAGGGTAGCTGCCGTACAGGAGTGCGACAAGAAAAATTGGCGATACTTGGTTTTCACAACCAGGTATCGCCTTTTTCTATCTTTGAACAGAATGTTTGAATCTTATTGGAGGTACATATGATGCAGGAACTGAGCTATATTCGTTGCGGTGATTACTATATTCCCGATATTCGCTTACCGAAGGAAACCAGACCTATTGGTCGTTGGGGGCGTATGCACAGAAACTATATCAAGGAGCATAACCCCATCCGCTTCAATGACTTGTGCCTTAGCGGTGAACTGTGGACATATCTGGCTGATTTGAACGAGCAGGCTCAGAGCCGCCTTGAACTTATCATTGAGCAGATGAAAGCGGCCGAGGGCGTGACAGAAGACATGAAAGCAGCTGACCAGATAGCGTGGGTCGGTGCTATGAATAACATTCGGAATCGTGCAGAAGAAATCATAATAGCCGAGTTAGTCTATTGCTAAAACAGAGGGGTGTAACTTGCGGACGAAATGTCCACAAGTTACACCCATTAATACATAATTATGTAAAACTAACTATATCCACATTCCCACACTCATCACACTTTATGTGCAAGGATTTAAGCGAACCATCGTCCCCCGTTTCCACGTTCTCAATTGTCAATTTCTTGCTTTTGCAAACCGTGCAACTATACTGTGAAATTGGATCATGCATCTTTTGCAAAATATTTTCGTATGTACCTACCAGAGAGATACAGAGTGATACACAATTAGAAGCCTCATAATACGTTGCACTGCTTGAATGAGTTATCTTGAGTGTATTATTGAGTTAATTATATCGCACAACACTATATTTTCAATACTTTGCGATGCTACCTAAGAAAAGATAAGCTTCCCTTTTTAATTTCTGCACAAGTTAAATAGAAACTATAAAGAACAATTCAGATATTTTCAAAACATTGAATTTTTCACGCTTATGTGATAAACTTGTAGGCAGTAAGGAGGGCGAAAACTATGGCAGTCACTTATAAAAAGCTGTTTCATTTAATGATTGATAGAGGTATCACAAATGCCGAGCTGATGGAGAAAGCTGGATTTAGTGCAAATATAATTACCAGGTTAAAGCGTGACAATTATCTGTCCCTTGATACGATTGAAAAAATATGTTTTGCTCTTGGCTGCAAGGTCGATGATATTCTTGAATTTATACCAGAGCAAGAAGATAACACCAGATAAATAGAAGGGAGCCACTTCATATGTCATACAAAGATTTATATATCGTAGATAATTCCACGGAACAACAATCCGTTAAAGAGTATCTTATTGATTGGTGCAAAGTTTCCAAACAAATGGATATTGCTACCGGATATTTGGAAATTGGCGGACTTCTTGCTCTGGACATGCACTGGCAGAAATTGGACAAAATCCGCATAATACTTGGTAATGAAATGACCAAGAGAACCAAAGACGTAATTGACAAGGTTGTTGAAGCGTTGCTTTCTCATTTCAATGATAGCATTGATGATGAGCATGAACGCAATGAGTTCCTTGTTGGTGTTCCTGCTATTTTAGATGCCATGAAATCTGGCAAAATTGAATGTCGAGTATTTAATAAAAATAAATTTCACGCTAAAGCCTATATCACATATTTTCGTGATGATTACCTGGAACAGTTTATTCAGGCGATGAATGTACCGTCTGGATATGCTCTTGTAGGTTCCAGCAACTTTACAAAGGCTGGGTTAACACAAAACATCGAACTGAATGTGCAAGTGAGCAGTGATGTCGCTCAACTCCAAGAATGGTTCGATGAACATTGGGAACAGGGTGAAGATATTACGACTGCTGTTTTGAAAGTAATCGAAAATCATGTTAAGGAATTTAGCCCTTACGATGTGTATATGCGTTCCATGTATGAGTATTTCAAGAGCAGAGAAGAAACTGTCTCTGAGTGGGAACAACATGATTCTGTAATCTATAAAGGACTTTCTCAATATCAGCGTGACGGCTATAACAGCATGGTAGAAATTGCTGATCGCTACTCTGGTGCATTCCTGTGTGATGGCGTTGGTTTAGGAAAGACCTTTGTAGGTATGATGCTTATTGAACGCTTCGTAAAGAAAGAACGTAAAAATGTGGTTTTGATTGTTCCAGCATCGGCAAGAATTTCGGTATGGGAAGCAACTATCAAAAAATACATTCCCGAAATCCTTGAGGGTTTTTACCCTTTCAAGATTATCAATCATACAGACCTCCTTTTAGAGAAAAATGAAAATCTCATGAAGCAAATCCAAGAACAGGCTGAAATTGTTGTGATTGACGAAGCACACCATTTCCGCAACCGTTCTTCTAACCGTTATCGCAAACTATTTGATATGATGGCTACCGGGCATCAGAAGCAGATGTTTATGCTCACTGCTACTCCCATCAATAATAGTTTCTTGGATTTACAGCATCTGATTGAATTATTTACACATAGACAGGACGACTATTTTGCACCTGCACCTCTCGGCATCCATAGCCTTTCTGGACACTTCAAAAAGATGGAAGCTGACTTGAAACGTCAAACAGGAACCGATGTTGCAGATGCCATGGATGTATCTGACGATATTTTCCGTGCGGATACTCTTGTAAATGAATTGGTTGTTCAGCGTAGCCGTGCCTATGTGAAAAAAAGCCTTTCCAATGCTGAGGGAGACAAAGTGCTGTTTTCTATTCGTCAAGCTCCTATTGTTGCAAATTATTCTCTTCGAGCATCTTATGGTAAGCTGATTGATGACTTCGTGGATTCGTTCTATCGAAAAGATAAAGAAACTGGACGTAGCCTTCCTATCTTATCTCTTGCGGTATACTCTCCTTATGAGGACGAGTATTATATCGGTGATAAATCTAAAATTGACTTGATGGTTTCTGGCCGTCAACAGCAGGTCGTTAATCTGATTCGTCAGTTGTTATTAAAGCGTTTTGAAAGCTCTATCGCAGCATTTGAAGAAACTTGCATCAGGATTTATTTCCGTCTTTATACATTTCTTAATGATTATAGAGAACACGGCAATATGAAGCTGATTGAACGAACTCTCAACCGCCAAGCGACTGTCTTAGATTATGTAAAGAAATATATCGAAAACAATATGCAGTCCACGCTTGATGAGTTGGAAGATGATTTGCCGGACTATGTATGGGAAGTTGAAGAAAATCTCAGAGAGGACGATTTTGATATTCGTGCTATGCTGGATGATACCCTTCTTGATATGGAAGTTCTTGCAGAGTTTATCGAGGATATTATGGATTTCGATTCAAGTAAGGATGATAAAATCCGTGAACTAAAACGCATCCTTACAGAAGATGAGCGAGTAAAGAACAAGAAGGTCATTATTTTTACAGAGTTTAGGTCTACGGCGAAATACATCTATCACGAACTGCAAAAAGCTGGCTTTGATGGTCTGTATGAAATAGACGGACAATCAAAGGGCAGTCGACACGATATGGTGGTCCGATTTAGCCCGTACTACAACGATTCTTGTTCTGCTGATGTCAATGACGAAATTCGTATCTTGATTGCAACAGATGTTTTGGCAGAGGGCTTGAACCTACAAGATGCTTCTTGTCTGGTCAATTATGAGCTTCATTGGAATCCCGTTCGCCTTATGCAGCGCATTGGTCGTGTGGATCGCCGCCGCAACGCCGAAATCGAAGCAAGACTTCTTGCAGACCATCCAGAGCTTACCGCTGACCGAGCAAATGCGTATTACTGGAACTTCTTACCGCCTACGGAACTGGAACAGCTCCTTAATCTATATCAGACTGTATCGAGAAAAACTCTCCGGATTTCAAAGACTTTCGGTATCGAGGGCAAGAAACTGTTGACCCCTGAAGATGACTTTGACGCATTGAAAGAGTTTAATTCTCAGTATGAGGGTGAAACTTCTTGGGACGAAGAAATGGCTCTCGCATATCAAGAACTGCTTGCTTCACAGCCGGATTATCCTACACTTATGGAAAATTTACCTAAAAAAATGTATTCTGGAAAACAGGCATCTACATTTACCGGGTTCTTCTTCTGCTATGAGTTGCCCATGAAACGGACTGATGGCACATGGACGAATGGAGACGGTTGGTATCGCTGGTACCTACTTGACCCAGATACCCAAAAGGTTATGGAATCCACCTACGATGTCTGGAAGGCAATTAAGTGTACGCCGGACGAGCCGAGAAAAATACATACTGATGTATCTGGATTTTCAGAAGCCCGAAAAGCTATTGAGAGCTACATTAAGAAAAACTATATGCGTTCCGTGCAAGCCCCTCTTGGCGTGAGACCGAGACTGGTTACATGGCTGGAACTGTGTTAAGAGGAGGTGCGTCATTTTGGCACAAGAATTACGAAAAGTAAATGACATAGAATCTTTGATGACTTACTTTTCCGAAAATCTCGGTTGGGCTATTGACCCAGACGATTACTACGATATTGATGATATTACCTACGATTTTGAAGCTGCTGACCTTGGTTTGAAAGATGAAGCTTTTGCGAAGATTACTTCCCTCAAGCAGTTGCGTCCACTGGTTGATGAACAGCGTTGGGGAGTTTTCTTTGTAAACTTTGAAAGCACTCGTTTTGAAGTATCTGCATTGAGAAAAATTCTTTCCGGGTTAGTTCCTTCCCGTCGTAATGCTGACCATGCTGTATGGGATAAAAAAGATTTGCTGTTCCTTTGCACTTGGGGCGAAAGCAACAAGACAACCATTGGTGCAGCCTATTTTGAGGATGCAGAAAAAGGCTTGCCACAAATCAAGATGATTTCTTGCGAGCCTGCGGTGGAAGATTTTACTCAAATCAATGTATTTGAGCAAAGATTGTCCAAGCTGGCATGGCCAAGCAATACTTCTGACGTAGTCGCTTGGCATGAAGCGTGGTCGTCTGCATTTACTACTCGATATAGACAGACAATTCAGGATGCACATACTCTAACTGTGCAGTTAGCGGAGGAAGCACAGAATATCCGTGACCGCATTCTCAGTACACTTGAAATTGAGACGAGTAACGGTTATGTCCACCTTTTGTATGAGAAATTTAAGAATACCCTTGTCCATGACATGACTGAACAGCAGTTTGCAGATATGTACGCTCAGACAGTCGTATACGGTCTTTTCTCTGCGAGATGTATGGACAGCAGTCAGGAAGATTTTAATGCACAAGAAGCTGTTGAGTGTATTCCCAACACGAATCCATTTCTCAAGAGTTTATTGCAGGAGTGCATAGGTTCTCAGAATTCAAAGAGCAAATTGTCTTTCGATGAACTTGAAGTTGGAAATATCGTGGAATTGCTTCTTCATACGAATACGGATTCCATAATCACCGATTTTAATAGACAAACCGGCGGTGGTCGTGAAGACCCTGTTATCCATTTCTATGAGGAGTTCCTTTCTGAATATGATAAAACGCAACGAGTTCAGCGTGGCGTTTATTACACTCCGCAGCCTGTCGTTAATTTTATTGTTCGAGCTGTTGACGATATATTGCGTCAAGATTTCGGCGTAACTGACGGACTTGCTTCTACGGAAACAAAGAAAGTCAAATTTTTACGAGAGAGTAAGAAGCGAGTAAATGGTTTGCACACGACTATTGAGGATGAAAAAGAAGTTCCAGCAATTCAGATTCTTGACCCGGCGACCGGAACTGGCACATTTTTAAGACAGGCAATTTTGCAGATTTATCAGAATTTCTGTGAATCAAGAAAAGGAAAAGCGAAAAGCCAGATTCAAGCTGAATGGAACGAGTATGTACCTAAGCACTTGCTTCCAAGATTAAATGGCTTTGAACTTATGATGGCTCCATATGCGGTCGCTCATATGAAACTGGCGATGGTACTCAAAGATACTGGATATTTGTTTGATACAGATGAGCGACTTCAGGTGTTCTTGACAAATACTTTGGAGAAACCGGGAAACTCGGAAAATCAGCTTAACCTGTTCGAGGATCCATTAGCTTTTGAAGCTGTTTCTGCAAATGCAGTGAAAAAGAACAATGGAGTAAATGTCGTTATCGGAAATCCTCCATACTTATCTGCTTCAACAAACTCTAATGAATTTATTGAAAACATGATGTCCATTTTCAAAATGGAACCTGGCGGAGAAATTAAACTTCAAGAGAGAAAAAATTGGCTCAATGATGATTATGTCAAATTTTTACGGTATGCAATGGAGGTAATATCGCATAGTGAAAGCGGAATTGTAGCATTTATCAATCCACATGGATGGTTAGAAAATGGTGGATTTCGTGGAATGCGTTGGGCTTTAATGGGCTTTTATGATAGCATTTATGTTATTAATCTTCACGGTAATTCTAAAAAAGGTGAAGTGTGTCCAGATGGAACAAAAGACGAAAATGTCTTCGACATACAACAAGGCGTATGTATAAATATTTTTGTTAAAAAAGGAAACTCACGAAAAACAACAAAATCTTCTCAAGGTTTATCGCAGATAAAGTATCTTGATATCTTTGGATTAAGAGAACAGAAATATGATTTTTTACAAAAAACCACTCTCTTTGATTGCCCTTGGGTAGATTTAACCCCAATAGAGCCTAAGTATTTTATACTTCCTAAAGATTTCTCCTATTCCGGTGAATATGAAAAAGGGTTCCGTATATCAGATGTTTTTTCAACTTGGTCTCAGGGAATAATGTCAGGAAATGATTCCTTTGTAATGTTTGATTCATTGGAGGATTTAGAAACACTTTTATGTGAAATACGCAACTCATCGTGTGATGCACATTCAATGGATCTCATAAGAAAAGGTAGAGACCTTCCTAAAAACTGGAGCATTGAAAAAGCGTTAGAAGACATAAAATCAGATGATGCCATTGTGGAAGCTGTGCAGTATCGACCATACGAGATAAAATACACGATTTATACTGGCAAAAGTTGTGGCTGGCTCTGGAGACCACGAACAGCAACAATGGATTTGATGAAATCAGTGTATAACAATATTGCACTAATTTCCACACGAATAGTACAAAAAGGTTCAGAATACAATCACGTGTTTGTAAGTTCATTCTTGACTGATAAAGGGCTTCTCTCTTCGAAAGATAATGCATTTGTTTTTCCAATATACAACATTTCCTCTGAATCTGGAAAAACAAAGATGATATCAAATTTTACAGAAGAATTCCGAGCCAATTTTTCATCAAGAATTAATTTAACAATAGACGAAGACAAAAGAGACAGGGATAAATACTGTTCATCTTTGGACATACTTGCCTATATGTATGCGATTCTTCATTCTCAGGCTTATCGAGAACGTTACAGAGAATTTTTAATTACTGAATACCCTAAAATCCCTTATCCTGAAAATCGTCCGGTTTTCTGGGAACTTGTTGATTTAGGAGCAAAGCTCATAGGTGTTCATTTGCTCAAAGACATCAATATTGAGGATAATCTTCGTGTAATCAGTAACGATGAGTTTTTTGTGAAAAAAGTAGAATACGATAACGGCAGGATTATGATAAATCCATCGTGTGGATTTTCTGGTGTAGTAGAAGAAGTGTGGAATCAACAAATCGGAAGCTACAAACCTGCTGAAAAATGGTTGAAAGACCGAAAAGGGTTAGTATTAACTGATAAAGACATTACGCATTATCTTAAAATACTATCTTCGTTGTCCAGTTCAATAAAAATTGGCCAATCTATAGATGAAATAATCGATAATTTCTGAATCGTGACAAAATCAAATAAATGACAAGCCAAAAGGCACGAACCGTAAAAAAGTTCGTGTCTTTTGTTTTGCTCATTTTCATTCCACGTCGTCCCAAATTGGGATAAAGTTCTGCTTTTCACTTCGTACCAACTTGCTGAGAAGTGAAAATCGGCAACGTATTGCTTTTCCAAACTCAAGGGAGCATGGATTGACTTTCGGTGTCGGATTTTGTATAATGGTGGTGTGGAAAATCTATCCACAACCTACAACTGAATAGATATGTTCATAGATATTTGAGAAGAAGTCGGGATAGCCCGACACGGTATCGGTACACCGGAAGTACCGAACTGCTCCACCACGCCTTTGGTTCTGTTGGCAGGAGCAGACATTGAGACAGAACCCGTCTTTGATTTTCAGAGCCGATTACATAGAACATCATTTTGAAGCGAGAGCCATGCTCCCGCCGATTTCTGATGTTTTGTGTAATCGGCTTTTTTGTTGTCTTTTTTTAAAATCCATTTCCTTCGTAATGAAAAAATCAGCAACGCAACCGATTGAGCTTTTCCGAAACGGAATACCCGATAAGGAGCAATACCGTGGAGGTAGCGTAGAGCAAGATTCTACCATGGGTCCAAATTTCACCATCTGCTCAATTTGCCCCTCATGGAATCTTGTTGGGGAGTGCCTTCCCCAAACCCTGCATCTGTTCTGCTTTCGCAGAAGCGACGGCATCCGCCGACCAACCATTTTCACAAATGAAGGAGGAACCGAATGACCAAAACCTACAACACACCGAAGCGAACCCACATCGTAAAAACCCGTTTGGACGATGAAGAACACTCCGACTTTCTCCGCCGCTTGGAGATTTACGACATGAACCAATCGGAGTTTATCCGTGAAGCAATCTCCGGTGCGACCATCAAACCGACCATCGTGGCAACACTGGTCAGCGATGATCTGCTCGCCGCCGTTGGCAAGCTAACCGCTGAGTACGGCAGGATCGGCAACAACCTAAATCAGATTGCCCGACATCTCAACGAATGGCACAATCCCTATCCTGCCATGGCAAAGGAACTACAAGACGCTGCCGCTGATCTCGCCACGCTGAAATTTGAAGTGATGAAAAAGGTAGGTGATGCTGTTGGCAACGTTCAAGCATATAAGCTCTAAAAATGCCGACTACTCTGCCGCCGAAGCCTATCTCACTTTTGAGCATGATGAGTTCACCATGAAGCCCACCCTGGACGAAAACGGCAGGCTCATCCCAAGAAAGGATTACCGCATTTCCACTCTGAACTGCGGAGACGAAGATTTTGCGATTGCCTGTCTGAGAGCCAATCTCCGCTATGGTAAAAATCAAAAACGGGAAGATGTCAAAAGTCATCACTATATCATCAGCTTCGATCCCAAGGATGTTCCCGACCACGGATTGACCGTAGATCTGGCGCAGAGCCTTGGTGAGAAATTCTGCAAGGAACACTTTCCCGGTCATCAAGCAATCGTCTGTACCCATCCCGACGGTCACAACGGCAGCGGCAATGTTCATGTACACATCGTTATCAATTCTCTGCGAATTGAAGAAGTTCCGTTCATGCCGTATATGGACAGACCATGCGATACCCAACCGGGCATGAAGCACCGATGCACCAACGCCGCTATGGAGTATTTTCGAGCCGAGGTCATGGAGATGTGCCACGATGCAGGTCTGTATCAGATTGATCTTCTGAACGGAAGTAAGACCAGAGTGACCGAGCGTGAGTATTGGGCGAAGAAGAAAGGACAGCTTGCACTGGATGAAGAAAATGCCGAGCTTGCCGAACAGGGCTTGTCCATCAAACAGACCAAGTTTGAAACCGACAAAGACAAGCTCCGTGAAGAAATCCGCATGGCACTTTCTGATGCTGTCAGCTTTGAAGGCTTTGCAGAAAAACTTCTCCGCCGTGGCATTACCGTCAAAGAGAGCCGTGGGCGCTTGTCCTATCTCACACCAGACCGCACCAAGCCCATTACGGCACGAAAGCTGGGCGATGATTTCGATAAATCGGCTGTGTTCGCTGCATTTGTCAGAAACGCAAAACGAGTGTGGGCGAAAGCTGAACCTGTCCATTCCGCACCGACCATCCAAGACCGTGTGAATCGACAGAACACCGTCAGCCGTATGGTAGATGTAACCGCCGCAAAGGAAAAAGGCAAAGGTTATGAGCGTTGGGCAAAGAAACACAATCTCAAAAATGCCAGCCGTGCCTATCTGCTGTATAAGGAATTGGGATTTGATTCTCCCGAAGCATTGGCTGCCGCCTGTGATGCCGTCCACGAAAAGCTGAGCGATATTCGCACAGAAATGAAATCAGTGGAAGCTACAATCGCAGAAAAGAAAGAGCTTCGTAATCATGTGCTGAACTATCACAAGACCCGATGTGTAATCGACGAAATGAAAGCCTGCAAAAATGAGAAAGCTCGCCAGAAATATCGTGATGAACATGACAGCGACTTCATCATTCTGAACGCCGCCAAACGCTACTTTGATTCCAAGGGATTGAAAAAGCTGCCGAGCCATAAGGCGTTGCAGAGTAATGTTGAACAGCTCATCAAGGAGAAAAACGAGCTTTACAACCAGTACCAGACCGCCAAAGATGAAGCACAGCGGCTTGATACCATTCGCCACAATCTCGAACAGACCCTTGGCAGAAAAATCGAACACAAACAGGAACAGGAGCGATAATCATTCTCTTCGATTCGTTTCCATTCCCATCCGTCAAGTTCCCTACTTGGGAACTTGACGCAATCAAAAAAGAAAGGACAAATTTTATATGAGTGATAATAAGAAAGCAATCAACATGACACCGGAGGAACTGGACAAGTGGCTTGAATCCCTACCTGCGCCAAAGGATGATTTACTTTGTCCACACTTCTCCGATCCCGACCCTTATTTCAAAATGAAGCATACGCTCCGTGAGGAAAATCAGAATCGTTGGCTTAATGATGACGGGCATCTCATCGTTCGCAACTACTGTGCGGCAGAGTTGCCGAAGATTACCGTGACTATTCGTTCCAGTCAGACTACTTACCGTTTTAACGGAAGTTACGATGGTACAAGAAGCCTTTCCGGTAAACTGCTCGACCACATGGCAAAAGATAATTAAAAATGCTCAAAAAATATTCTAACGAGAGGGTGGATTTATTCACGAATGTGTGATATGATATATACAAGCAATCCTGTATTGGCAGACTGCCCGCCGATGAAAGGAGCAGAAACTATTGTT
>ERZ857965.2624-NODE-2624-length-14785-cov-3.592600_pt1 | contig 14785 bp, 14 predicted proteins | sample MGYA00519758_ERZ857965 | MGnify/ENA primary metagenome ERZ857965 (study PRJEB31778, sample SAMEA3449381) | human gut metagenome | biome: human gut; feature: human-associated habitat; material: faeces | place: United Kingdom | collected 2010/2012 ... | reverse complement strand
AGGAAGAGATCATCGCCGGTCTGCGCGCCAACTTTGAGGGCGAGTGCAGCGAGGTCGGCATGTATCTGGCCATGGCGCGCGTTGCGCACCGCGAGGGCTATCCGGAGATTGGCATGTACTGGGAAAAGGCCGGTCTGGAAGAGGCCGAACACGCCGCGAAGTTCGCCGAGCTCCTCGGCGAGGTCGTGACCACGTCCACGAAGAAGAATCTCGAAATGCGCGTTGACGCCGAGAACGGCGCGACCGCCGGCAAGTTTGAGCTCGCCAAGCTCGCGAAGAAGTACAATCTCGACGCCATCCACGACACCGTGCACGAAATGGCGCGCGACGAGGCCCGCCACGGCAAGGCGTTCGAGGGCCTGCTCAAGCGCTACTTCGGCAAGTAAGAGGAGACATTCCCATGAAATACGAATGCCCCTGCGGCTATGTCTATGACCCCGCCCTGGGCGACCCCGACAACGGCGTAGCCCCCGGCACAGTCTGGGAGGACGTTCCCGAAGATTGGGTCTGCCCCATCTGCGGTCTTGGCAAGGATGCCTTTTATCCCGCTGAGTAACGAATAAGCCTTTTTGAGAGGAAGCAGAAACAAAACTGCTTCCTCTTTTTTCGACGCATTTGGCAAACGATTTGCCAAATATGGTCCGGATCCCCCCAGACACCCCGGCTTCTCCCCGCCTATACTCCCTGCCTATAATGAGAAAAAACGAACGGGAGGATCCCCCATGACAAAGGTACGCATCGAGCCGGGCATCTGCGGCTTTATGGCCATCGCGGAGGCGGAAGCGGCGGAGGATTTTATGGTGCATCTGCGCGTGGCGAGCGGCTGCGCCGCCGTGCAGGAGATGATGAAGGCTCTCGGCAGCACGTTCAGCGCGTTTGACGTGTGTCTCACCAGGCCGGGGACGGGGCCGTTTTACGCCTATGCCGCGGAGCATTTCCCCGTTCACGCTGCCTGCCCCGTCATCGCCGGGATCACCAAGTGCGCAGAAGCGGAATGCGATCTTGCTCTCCGGCAGGACGCCGGGATATTTTTTGAGGAATAACGCCCCTAAGGGCCGACTTCGTCTTTCTTTCTGTGTTGAAAAACAGACACCTTCGTGATATAATCCAATTCCGCCGCAAAGCGGCACTATTTTCCCGGAGGTAACACCATGAACGTCTGGCACGACATCGACCCCGCACGCATCAAGCCGGAGGATTTTCTCGCCGTGATCGAGATCCCCAAGGGCAGCAAGAAGAAATATGAACTGGACAAGCAGACCGGCCTGATCATTCTCGACCGCATTCTGTATACATCGACCCACTACCCCGCCAACTACGGCTTCATCCCCCGCAGCTACGGCGACGACGGCGACCCGCTCGACGTGCTCGTGCTCTGCTCGGAGGTGCTCGACCCGCTCACGCTCGTGCGGTGCTACCCGATCGGGTACATCTCCATGCTCGACTGCGGAAAGAACGACGAGAAGATCATCGCCATCCCCTTCTCCGACCCGAGCTACAACAAGTACCGCGATATCATGGACCTGCCCGACCACTTGTTTGACGAGATGGCGCACTTTTTCACCGTCTATAAGGCGCTGGAGGGCAAGGAGGCGGTCGCGGGCGACGTGAACGGCCGCGAAGCCGCCGTGGAGATCATCAAGAGCGCGCTCGCGCACTACGACGAGTGCTTCGGAAACAAAAAGTAAAGAGAATTAACCGCGCCCCGGCAGAAAACCCTGCCGGGGCGCGGTTCTTTCTTGCAATCCGGTGCGAAGTACGCTACTATATCCTTACAAATCATATAAAGGAGAATCATTTATGAGTTTTCAGGAAGCGATCCAATCCGTATTCCAGAAGTACATCTGCTTTTCCGGCCGCGCGCGGCGCAGCGAGTACTGGTACTTCGCGCTGCTCAACTGGGCCGTGAGCGCGGTACTCACGGCGATAGCCCGCAACTTTGACAGCAGCCTTGCTTCGCTGTTTCTCACGCTCTGGAACATCGGCGTGTTCCTGCCGGGACTCGGCGTCTGCTGGCGGCGTCTGCACGACATCGGCCGCAGCGGCGCGTGGTACTTCCTGAACCTCATCCCCCTTGTCGGACAGATCATTCTGCTCATCTGGCTCTGCAAGGACAGCCAGCCCGGCTGGAACCAGTACGGCGACAGCCCCAAGTACCCCACCAACGGCGGCGGCTACGGACAGGGCGGCTACGGTCAGAATCCGTACGGCGGACAGAACCCGTATGGCCAGAACAACGGCCAGAATAACGGCGGCTACAACTGGAAGCCCTGACGAGCCCGATATTTTCGCGAAAAGGAAGCGCACCCATCCATGAACTGCATTGACCTGCATATCCACACCACCGCCTCGGACGGCACGGATTCGCCGCGCGCCGCCGTGGAAAAGGCGGCGTCTCTCGGCCTTGCCGCCGTGAGCATCACCGACCACGACAGCGTCTCCGGCGTGCCGGAGGCGATGCGCGCCGGAGCGGAGCTCGGCGTGGAGGTCGTGCCGGGGATCGAGGTATCCTCGGACTACCGCGACAACAACGTCCACATCCTCGGCTACTTCATCGACCCCGCCGCGCCTGAGCTGCGCCCGGTGCTCGACTGGGTGAAGACCGAGCGGGACGAGCGCAACGAGAAGATCGCCGCCATGTTCGAACGCGACGGGTTTGACATTTCCATCGCGCAGCTGCGCGAGGAATACCCGGATTCCGTGCTTGGCCGCCCGCACTTCTGCGAGCATCTGATGCGCAAGGGCTACATCTCCTCCGTGAAGGAGGGGTTTGAAAAATTCCTCGGCGAGGGCAAGCCGTACTATCTGCCGAAGCGCCGCATCTCCATTGCGAAGGCCGTGGAAACGATCGTCGCCGCGGGCGGCGTGCCGGTGCTGGCGCACCCGATGCAGTACCACTATCCCGAGCCGGAGCTCATCGAGCTGATCGAAACGGCAAAGGCGCTCGGCATCCGGGCGCTGGAGGCGTATTACTCCGAGTTCTCCGCCGAGCAGACCGCGTGGCTGCTGCGCGCCGCGGAGAAATACGGCATGGGTGTTTCCGGCGGCAGCGATTACCACGGCACACGCAAAACGCACATCTCCATGGGTACGGGCTGCGGCAATCTCGCGATACCGTATTCGGTGCTTGAGGAGCTCAAAAAGCTGCGATAATATGCGATAATAAAGATGTTCCCCGCTTTCCAAAAGGAAAGCGGGGAACGTCTTTTTGTTACGGCAAGGCCGCCGGCATAACCGGCGGCCTTGCCCTGCCGGCTTTCGCCGTCCGGCATATGTCTTCGGGGGCGTCTCCTTTTTCCCCTCCGCCGGGCCGGCTCTTCCATGAGGCCGTTCTGCGGGGGGGGAGTTTTGCATGGCTTTATTCAGTCGTCGAGGTCTATGTCTCCGCTGACGGTTTCGATCTTGAATGTCCGTGTACCCTCGCTGCCGCTGCGGATGCCGGAGATGTCGCCGCTCACGGTGGTGACCGTGCCGCCGAATTCATCCGCGTGCAGCAGCTCGCCGGAGATGTCGCCGCTCGTGGAGGTGAACGTAAGGCTCTGCGTATCGACCTCGTCCAGCTCCAGATCGCCGCTTGTCGTGTCGGTCTCGATGCCCGCGGCGGAAATGTCGTCCAGATCGATATCGCCGCTTGTGGTGTGCAGCGTCAGCACGCCGGTGAGCTCCGCGTTCCGTACGGAAATGCTCCCGCTCACGGACGAAAGGCTCGCGCTCTCCGCCTTCACATCAGAAATATTCATATATCCCGAAGTCGTGCCGGCTGTTATCGTGCCGCCGCGGGTCGTGCTGACAAAAATATTTCCGCTCGTCGTGACGAGCTGTGTCTCCGCGACCTTCAGCTCCGACGCGCTGACCGCTCCGGAAGCGCTCGATGCGCGGAGCGTGAGCTGCGGGCTCACCAGACCGCTCACATATACATCGCCGGACTGCGTTGCCGCGTCCACCGTGCCGACCCATTTTTCCGGAATGCGGAGGATGACCGCATCATCGTCCGAGACGGCAAGGCGCTGGAAAAGGCCGGGCTTTTTCTCCGTGATGCGAAGCACGCCGCCGTCGAGCACAACGCTCACGCGGTCCGGCGTTTTCGCGCCCCGCGCGGCGATCGAGACGGTCTTATCCGTCGTGGAATAGATGTTCACCTCAAGCTCGCTGAGCTGCACGCTCACGAAGCTGCACTCGCCGGTCTCCGTATCGGCAGAGGTAAATGCAATATCGTTGTAGGCATAATTGTCGGGAGAATAGTCCCAGCCGAGCGTCACGCCGACGAATACCCCCGCCGCAATGAGCAGCGCGCCGAGGACGAGAAGCACCTTTTCGCCTTTTTTCATCACGATTTCTCCTTTATCATCCGAGATCGTTTTTGAGTTCAAAGAGCAGCCGGAGCGCCTCCAGCGGGGAGAGCGTGTTGGGATCGACGGCGCGCAGCCTCTCGGCCACGGCGTCCGCGCCGACGTCGGCGAGACTCACCTGATCGCTCTCGGGCTTTGCCGGGGCCGTCACCTTTACCGCCGCGCCCTGCGCGTTGAGCTCCCTGAGATGCGCGTCCGCGGCGCGGATGACGCTCTCCGGCACGCCGGCGAGCTTTGCGACCTCAATGCCGTAGCTCTCGTCGGCGGCGCCGGGCAGGATCTTGCGCAGGAAGAGGAGCTTCCCGTTCTGCCGCTTGGCGCTGATATTATAGTTGCGCACACCGGGGATCGTCCCCTCGAGCGCGGAGAGCTCGTGGTAGTGCGTGGCGAACATCGTCTTTGCGCCGAGCTTTCTCGCGTCGGCGCAGTATTCGAGCACCGCGCGGGCGATGGCCATGCCGTCGTAGGTGGATGTGCCGCGCCCGATCTCGTCAAGGATGAGCAGGGAATCGGCGGTCGCGTTCTTCAATATGGATGCGACCTCGCTCATCTCGACCATGAACGTCGATGCGCCGCCCGCAAGGTCGTCGCTCGCGCCGATGCGCGTGAACACGCGGTCGCAGATGCCGACCGTTGCGCTGCGCGCCGGGACGAACGAGCCGATCTGCGCCATGAGCACGATGATCGCCGTCTGGCGCATGTAGGTGCTTTTACCGGCCATGTTCGGGCCCGTCACGATGGCGACGCGGTCGTCGGTGTCGTTCAGGTGCGTGTCGTTCGGCACGAAGAGCGTGTCGCGCTGCATCTGCTCAACGACGGGGTGGCGGCCCTCGGCGATCGTGAGCGTGTGCGATACCTCGATTTCCGGGCAGACATAGTTGTTGCGCACCGCGACCTCGGCGAGCGAGCAGAGCGCATCGAGCTCCGCGAGCGCCGCAGAGAGCGCCTGCAGCTCGTCCACGCGGTCGCCCACCTGGCGGAGCACGTCGCGGAAGAGGTCGTATTCGAGCGTTTCGATCCGCTCGCGGGCGGACGAGATATCATCCTCCAGCTTTTTGAGCTCCGGGGTAAAGTACCGCTCGCCGTTGACGAGCGTCTGCTTGCGTATGTATTCCTCCGGCAAGTCCACGGCTCCGGCGGAGTTCGGCACGTCGATATAATACCCGAACACTTTGTTGTAGCCGACCTTGAGCTTCTTGATGCCGGTGCGCTCCTTTTCCCGCGCCTCCAGCTCGGCGACGCATTTCGCGCCGTTGTCGCGGATGTTGCGCAGACGGTCTACCTCCTCGCTGTAGCCGGAGCGGAGGATGCCGCCCTCGCGCACGGAGAACGGCGGCTCGTCGCAGATGGCGCGGCGCAAAAGCGCGCAGAGGTTTTCCAGCGGCTCCGTCGCGGCGATGGAGCGGAGCATCCCGCTCTGGTACTTGCCGAGCTGCGCGAAGATCTCCGGCGCGGCGGAGAGGTAATTTCCGAGCGCGAGCATGTCGCGGCCGTTCGCCGCGCCGTACACGGCGCGGGACGTGAGCCGCTGGATATCGCCGACGGTCTTGAGCTTTTCGGTGAGCTCGGCGCGGCCGACGTTATCGCGGAAGAGCTCCTCCACCGCGGCGAGCCGCCGCCGGATCGCCACCGGGGAGAGCAGAGGGCGCTCCACCCAGCTGCGGAGCATTCGCCCGCCCATCGGGGTTTTGGTCTTATCGAGCACCCAGAGAAGGCTGCCGCGCTTTTCGCCGGTGCGCAGGTTTTCCGTCAGCTCGAGATTGCGCCGCGCCGCGGCGTCAAGCTCCATATACCGGCCCCGCGTGAAGATATCCGGCACGCGCAGCTGCGACATGTCGCCGCGCGCCGCGTCCGTGAGATAGGCGAGCAGCGCGCCGAGCGCGAGCGTCGTCATCTCGTCGAGCTCGGGGGCGTTTTCGCCGTACTGATTTGCAATGGCCTTGCGCGCGTTTTCGGGGTCGAACCGCCCCGCGGCGGGCTCCACGCGGCTGCCGAGCCGCTTTTCGAGCGTGTCGCGGATGTCGCGGCTGAGCATCGCCTCCGGCGCGAGCACGCACTCGCGCGGGCGGAAGCGGGAAATTTCGTTCTGGATGTGCATCGCCGCGTCCGTTTCAAACGACGCCGCGCACACCTCGCCGGTGGACACGTCCGCAAAGGCGCACCCGCCTGCCTTGCCGCGCAGCATGACCGCGCCGAGATAGTTTGATTCGCCCTCGCGCAGCATGGAGGTCTCCATGATCGTGCCGGGGGAGATGATGCGCACGATATCGCGCGAGACGAGACCCTTGCAGAGCTTCGGGTCCTCCATCTGCTCGCAGATGGCGACCTTGTAGCCCTTGGCGATGAGCTTGGAGATGTACTGCTCCGCGCTGTGGTACGGCACGCCGCACATCGGCGTGCGCTCGTCCTCGGGCTTGCCGCGGTCGCGCGTCGTGAGCGCGAGATTCAGCTCGCGCGCGCCGAGAACGGCGTCATCGTCGAACATCTCGTAAAAATCGCCCAGCCGGTAAAAGAGCAGGCAGTCGGGATGCTCGGCCTTGATGGCGTTATACTGCATTTTCATGGGGGTGGTTTCTGCGGGCAATGTCTTTCTCCCCTTTACTCCGTGATCTCGCCGAAGAGCGCGAACGTATTGCTTGAAACGATGCGCGCGTTGGCCCACGATCCGATGAGCGATTCGTCCCCGCGCAGATGCACGAGCCGTCCCCCGGCGGTGCGCGCCGAGAGCGTATAGTCGCCGTTTTTCGCCGTGCCGTCGATGAGTACGCGGAAGGTCTTCCCCTCCTGCGCGCGGTGCAGCTCGGCGGAGACGCGCCCCGCGCTTTCCACGAGCCGGTCGAACCGGTTTTGAATGACGGAGCGCGGCGTATCGTCCTCGATCTTTGCCGCCGGGGTACCCGGACGGCGGGAATAGATGAACGTGAACATCGAGTCAAAGCGCACCTTTTCCGTAAGCGCGAGCGTATCGAGAAAATCCTCCTCCGTCTCACCCGGGAAGCCGACGATCACGTCGGTCGTGAGGACGAGGTTCGGGATGTATTTCCGCGCAAGATCGACCTGCGCGAGATACTTTTCCGCCGTATAGCCGCGGTTCATGGCGCGCAGGATCCGGTCGCTGCCGGACTGCACGGGCAGATGGATGTGCGGGGCGCACTTTTCGCACTCCGCCATAGCAGCAAAAAGCCGCTCGGTCGCGTCCTTGGGGTGGCTCGTCATAAACCGGATGCGGAAATCGCCCGGAATGGCGTTGACCTTGCGAAGGAGCTCCGCGAAATCCACATCCTCGTCCAGTCCCCGGCCGTAGGAGTTCACATTCTGGCCGAGGAGCGTAATATCCTTATACCCGGCGGCGACGAGCGCTTCGGCCTCGCGCACGACGTCCTCGCTCCGGCGGGAGCGCTCGCGCCCGCGGACGTAGGGGACGATGCAGTATGAGCAGAAGTTGTTGCACCCGTTCATGATGGAGAGCCACGCCTTCACGCTGCCTTCCCGCTCGCGGGGGAGTCCTTCGGCAATGGATTCAGCGCTCTCGGCATCAAACACGCGGCCCTTCGCGCCGGAGAGACCGTGGACCTGCAGCGTTCTCTCAAAAAGCTCCGGGAAGCGCCAGAGCTCGTGCGGGCCGAAGCAGAGATCGACCATGCGGTACGACTTTTTCACCTGCTCGCGGATCTCCTCGCTCTGCGCCATGCAGCCGCAGAGAATCACGATGCGTTCCGGGTGGACGCGCTTTAAATGCGTGAGCGCGCCGACGTTGCCGAACACGCGCATCGTCGCGTGCTCACGCACGGCGCAGGTGTTCACGGCGATGACGTCCGCCTTGTCCTCGTCGTCGGTCATCGTATAGCCCATGCTGCGGAGATAACCGCGCAGCACCTCGCTGTCGGACTCGTTCTGCTGGCAGCCGTAGGTGTCTACCATGGCGAAGCGCTCGCCGCTGCCGAGGGCGGAGCGGACGCGCGCGCATATCTCTTTCTGCCGTTCAATCTCCTGCGCGGAGACCTCGGTTCTCTCGTAGGGCATAGATCTATTTCCTTTCCGTGTATCCTTGTGAACGGCCCCCTTGTGCAAAGGGGGCTGTCAGCCGGAGGCTGACTGGGGGATTGTAGCTTTCGGAAAACGACAATCCCTCCGTCACGGCTTCGCCGTGCCACCTCCCTTTACACAAGGGAGGCTTTTCTTCCGATAATAGAGTATTTTAACATTTTGCTCTGGATTCCGCAACGGCTTTGCTTTATAATCAGAATGAAATATTATCGATTCCCATTCTGGAGGTACATATATCATGCCGGTCATCCACGTCCTTTCGCCGCACGTCGCCGACCTTATCGCCGCGGGCGAGGTCGTTGAGCGCCCCGCCTCGGCGGTCAAGGAGCTTTTGGAAAACGCGGTGGACGCCGGAGCGCGCACCGTCGTGCTTGAGCTCCGCGCCGGAGGGCGGGACTATATCCGCGTCACGGACGACGGCGTCGGCATGGCGCCGGAGGACGCGGGCGTGTGCTTTCTGCGCCACGCGACGAGCAAGCTCTCGGACGAGCGCGGGCTCGAGGCCATCGGCACGCTCGGCTTTCGCGGCGAAGCTCTCGCGGCGATCAGCGCCGTTTCGCGCATCACGCTCACGACGCGCCGCCGCGGCGCTGCCATGGGCGTGCGCGTGGAGGTGGAGGCCGGGGAGATCGTCTCCATGGAGGAGACCGGCTGCCCGGAGGGTACGACGATCACCGTGCGCGATCTTTTCTACAACACCCCCGCGCGGCAGAAGTTTCTCGGCACCGACCGGAGCGAGAGCGCCGCGTGCGTGCAGAGCGCGCTGCGCACGGCGCTCGGCCGCCCGGACGTGAGCTTTCGCTGCCTGCGCGACGGACAGGAGGAATTTTTCTCCCCCGGCGACGGCACGGCGAAGAGCGCCGTATACGCGCTGCTCGGGCGCGACGCCGCGGCGGGACTGCTGCCGGTGGAGACCGAAAGCGACGGCGTCACGGTAAAGGGCTTCGTCTCCGCGCCCGGCTACTGCCGAGGCAACCGCGGCGCGCAGTACTTTTTCTGCAACGGCCGTCCCATCCGCTCGCGCGCTTTGCAGGCCGCGCTCGAGCAGGCATACAAAAATACCGCCATGGTCGGCAAATTTCCCGGGTGCGTGCTCTATATCACGCTGCCCAACGGTCTTGTGGACGTGAACGTCCATCCGACGAAGGCGGAGGTAAAATTCGCAAAAGAGAAGCCCGTTTTTGACGGCGTTTACTACGGCACGCTCGCCGCGCTCGGCCAGAAGAGCGCGCCGCAGACGATGTCGAACGCGCCTTTTGCCCCGGAACCGAAGAGCGCCGCGCCCGTTTCTTCCCCGGCCCGTCCCGCTCCGGCCGCCGCGAGCGCGCCGCGCAAGGACTTCTTCCGCACGATGGACGCGGACACGTTCCGGCAGACATACTCCGCCGCCCCCGCCCGCCCGGCGGGCACATCCGGCGTGCGCGACAGCGCGCCCTACCGCGCCGCTTCCTCCGCCGCGCCGAAACCGGTCTCTTCCGCGCCGGTCTCCGTGCCGGTGCGCACCTATACGCCGGACATTCCGTCTGTGAGCGCGCCGCGCTCCCCCGTCCCTGCGCCGGAAGCGCCGGTCTCCCCGGCCGTTCCCGCCGCGCCGGTCGAAAAGAACCTTCCCGCCCCGGAAACGGCGGCGGAGACCGTGCCGGAGCAGACGGTGCTGGACGAGGCCTTCCGTGCCGAGCCCGTGCGCTACATCGGCGAGGCGCTGAACGTTTACATTCTGCTCGAGCAAGGCGACAAGATGCTGCTCATCGACAAGCACGCCGCGCACGAGCGCATCCTCTTTGACAAAATGCGCCTGAACGAAAAGCCCCTCATGCCGCAGGAGCTTCTGGAGCCCCAGCCGTTCAACACCGACCCGGACGGCGCGGCGCTTCTCGAAGCAAACGCCGCGCTTCTCGCGCGGCTCGGCTTTGAGCTGGACGCGTTCGGCGATACCGCGTTCCTCATCCGCGCCGTACCCGCGCAGCTCGACGCCGCCTCCGCCGTGCCGCTGCTCGAAGAGCTGCTGGAAAAGCTGCGGGAAGGCCGGTCGCTCTCGTCCTCGGACGTGTGGGAGCGGCTCGCCGCCACGGTCGCGTGCAAGGCCGCGATCAAGGGCGGCTGGGTCACGGAGCGGGAGGAGCTTCTGGCTCTCGCGGAAAAGGTGCTCGCCGGAGAGGTGACGCACTGTCCGCACGGCCGCCCGGTGATGACGGTGTTCACCCGCGCCGAGCTCGATAAGCGCTTCGGGAGGATCGTGTGACGTGTACCGCGATCTGACGCGGGGGAGCATTCTCCGCTCGCTTCTTCTCTTCGCGCTGCCGATGCTCGCCGGGGACATTCTCCAGCAGCTTTACAACATCGCCGATACGCTCATCGTTTCGCGCGCCATCGGGCGTGACGCGCTCGCCGCCGTGGGGAGCGCGTATACGCTTATGATCTTCCTCACGTCGATACTGCTGGGGCTTTCGATGGGCGCGGGCGCGCTTTTCTCCATCTGCCGCGGGCGCGGCGACGAGAGCGGTCTCCGGCAGAGCATCGTCCACGCGTTCGGTCTCATCGGCGTATGTACGCTCCTCCTCACGGCGCTCGCCTATGCGCTCCTGCCCGCCCTTCTGCGGCTTTTGCAGGTGCCGGAGAGCGTTTCCCCGCTCATGCGGACGTACCTTGCCGTGATCTTCGCCGGTATCCCGGCGACGTTCCTTTATAACTTTTTTGCCTGTCTCCTGCGCTCGGTCGGCAACAGCATGACGCCGCTCGTCTTTTCCGGCATTTCGGCGCTCGGCAACGTGGCGCTCGATCTGCTGTTTGTACTCGTTTTTCCGTGGGGCGTGGCGGGCGCGGCGTGGGCAACGGTCATCGCGCAGTACTTCTCCGGGCTGGGACTTGCCGTTTTTACGCTGCGGCGCTGCCCCGATCTGCTGCCGAAGAGGGAAGAGCTGCGCTTTGACGCAGCGCTTCTGCGCGAGATATTCTCGCTCTCCTCGCTCACCTGCGTGCAGCAGTCGGTGATGAATTTCGGCATACTGATGATCCAGGGGCTCGTGAACTCATTCGGGGAGATCGTCATGGCGGCGTTCGCCGCGGCGGTAAAGATCGAATCGTTCGCGTATATGCCGGCGCAGGATTTCAGCAACGCCTTTTCCACGTTTGTCGCGCAGAACTTCGGCGCGCGGCATCAGGATCGCATCCGCGCCGGGATCCGGCGCTCGTTTGCGCTCGTGCTCGGCTTCTGCGCGGTCATTTCCGCGGCGGTGCTGCTTTTCGCTTCGCCGCTCATGCGCCTTTTCATCCCCGCGGCCGACACGGAAGTCATCCGTGAGGGCGTTTACTATCTCCGATGCGTCGCGCCGTTCTACTTCGGCATCGGGTTTCTGTTTCTCTTCTATGCGCTCTACCGCGCGGTGAAAAAGCCCGCGATGTCCGTTGTGCTGACGGTCGTTTCGCTCGGCACGCGCGTCGCGCTCGCGTATCTCACGGCAGGGACGCTCGGCGTCACCGGCATCTGGGCCGCGATCCCCATCGGGTGGGTGCTCGCCGATATCACCGGCGCGGTGTATTACTTCCGGAAAAGGAAGGCTCTGCTGCCGGAAACGGGGCAATAAAAAAGCCTCCCCTGTGTAGGGGAGGTGGAAAAAACGAAGTTTTTGACGGAGGGGTTGTCAAAACAATCCCTCAGTCAGCCTTACGGCTGACAGCTCCCTTTACACAAGGGAGCCCAAGAAAACGTCGAAAAATCACGCTGCACCCGTAGGGGCGGGGCTCTGCTCCGCCCACCTGTCAGGCACAGGCATTAGATTTTACCTATTATAATAGAGTATTCCAAGGCACCCCGGCCCGCAGTGGCCGGAGATGGTGCTGCCGGCGAGCGTGTGGTGGATCTCCTCAAAGCCGCCGTACTCGCGCAGGAGCTTTTCGACAGTCTCCACGATCTCCATGTCCACGCCGGAGTCGGTGATAAACACGCGCTTCGTGTCGAAATCGTCGTGATCCTTGATGCGGTCGGTCACATAGCTCTCGATCGCCTTGGCGAGCGTGCCGCGGTACTTTTTCGCAACGCTCATCTTGCCCTCGTGCACCTCGATGCAGGGCTTGAGCTTCAAAAGATTCGCGCCCAGCGCCGCGACGGTCGAGCACCGGCCGCCCTTGCGCAGATAGTCGAGCGTGTCGATCACGAAGCTGACGTTCAGCTTCTCCCGGCGCTCGTCAAGGATCGCCTGGATCTCCTCGCCGGACTTGCCCTCGCGGGCGAGCAGCGCGCCGTCGATCACGAGATGGCCGATACCGGTGGAGAGACTGCGCGAATCGACAACGAACACGCGCCCCGGAAATTCCTCTGCGGCATCGCACGCGTTCTGGAAGCAGGCGGACATATCCGAGGAGATCGTGAAATGCACGATCTGGTCGTGGGTTCGGAGCTCCTCGCCGAAGAAATCGAGATAGTCGGCAATGGACACCGCCGCCGTGCCGCAGAGCTTCCCCGTGCGGCTCGTGTACGCGAAAATGTCCTCGCGCGTGCACTCGATCCCGTCGCGCAGCGCGCGGTCGTCCATGAGGATATAGAGCGGCGCGATCTTTACGTCGTACTGCTCGATCAGCTCGCTCGTAAGATCGCAGGTGCTGTCGGCAGAAATTCGGATCTTCATTGGCATTTACGGTCTCCCTTTCTAAAATAGTTCACATAGAGTTAACACGGTGCTAAGGATTATAGCAGAGGTGTAATTATTTGTCTATGAACAATCGTACAGTCATTGTCATCACAGGGCCCACGGCTTCGGGCAAAACGTCGCTCGGCGTGAGTCTTGCGCTCGCTCTCGGCACCGAAGTTGTGAGCGCGGACTCGATGCAGCTCTACCGCGGCATGGACATCGGCTCTGCCAAGCCCACGCGGGAAGAAATGCGCGGCGTGCCGCACCATATGATCGACGTGGCCGACCCCGCCGAGGACTACAGCGTCAGCCGCTGGGTCGAAAACGCGGCGGCGTGCTGTGACGCGCTGCTTGCCGGGGGCAAAACGCCCGTCATCGTCGGCGGGACGGGGCTTTATATCGAGTCTCTTCTCTCCGGACGGGATTTTTCCGCCGCGCCCGGCGATTCCGGCGTGCGCGAAGCGCTCGGCGCGGAGTATGACGCGCTCGGCGGCGCGGCGTTCCGGGAAAAGCTGCGGCTGGTCGATCCCGAGCGGGCGGAAAAGCTCGCGCCGGGCGACAAGAAGCGGCTCGTGCGCGCGATGGAGGTATATACGCTCACCGGCGAGACGATCACCGCGCACGACGAGCGCACAAAGGCGCTCCCGCCGCGGTATGCTTCCCGCCGCTTTGCGCTCACGTGGAACGAGCGGGAAACGCTCTATGCGCGCATCCGGCAGCGCGTGGATGAGATGGTCGCCGCGGGGCTTTTTGAAGAAGTGGAGCGTCTGCTCGGCGCCGGGCTTTCGGATTCCTGCACCGCGATGCAGGCCATCGGCTACAAGGAGATCGCCGCGGCGATCCGGGGCGAGTGCTCACCGGAGGACGCCATCGAGACCGTGAAGCGCGAATCCTGCCGCTATGCCAAGCGCCAGCTCACCTGGCTGCGGCGCGACAGGGATCTCGTCTGGCTGCCAAGGGAGGAATACCCGGCGGAGGACGATCTTCTCGCTGCCGTCCTCAAAAATTAGCGCAAACGCCGGAAGACGGTCTGACACGCTTCGACCGGCTTTTCGTACGGCTCTCTTTACAATAAGGGAACACACGCCCAAGCGTGTGAATACTTATCACAAAGCCGGAGACCCCGGCGAAAGGGAGCTTTTATCATGCAAAAAACACAGAATCTGCAGGACCTTTTCCTCAACCAGACCCGCAAAGACAGACAGAGCGTGACGCTCTTTCTCATGAACGGCTTTCAGATGCGCGGCATCGTGCGCGGATTTGACAGCTTCACGGTCGTGCTCGAGACCGACGGAAAGCAGCAGCTCATTTATAAGCACGCGATCTCCACGCTCGTCCCGTCGCAGTCGGTCGATATGACCGGCGGCACGAATACATAAGAGCGCGTGAAGCGCTCGGAGCTGCCGCTGCTGTTCCCCGGCGTCGTTCTGCTGCTCGCGGCGGCGGCATATGCCCTGCTCTTTTTCACCTCCCGCGCCGAGGATGTGCCCTCGGCGGTGTGCACCGCCGCGCTCTGGCAGGATACGCTTTCGCTCAAGGGCGTCGTTTCCCGCGGTGAAACGCCCGTTTCCGCGCCGGAGGGCGCGGTGTACCCGCTCGTTCCGGACGGAGAGCGCGTCGCGGCGGGGGCGCCGGTCGCGCTCGCGGGGGAGACCGGGGCGGAGCTTTTCCGCGCCGCGCTCCTTCTGCGCGTGCGCGCGGAGCTCGCCTCCGATACGCTGCCCGTGCCGGGCGGACAGGCTCTGCGCTCGCTTTCCGAAG
>ERZ857965.2619-NODE-2619-length-14800-cov-2.669040_pt1 | contig 14800 bp, 10 predicted proteins | sample MGYA00519758_ERZ857965 | MGnify/ENA primary metagenome ERZ857965 (study PRJEB31778, sample SAMEA3449381) | human gut metagenome | biome: human gut; feature: human-associated habitat; material: faeces | place: United Kingdom | collected 2010/2012 ... | reverse complement strand
GAAAGGTGCAAAGCAGGCTTTTTCTCCTCCAGAGCCTTTGAAAGCTTTTCACACTGCTCCTCAAACTCTTTTGCTCTGTCGGCAAGCTTCTGCTTGTCAAGCTCTGCCATATCGCTTATAAGTCTAAGCTTTGCGGCTGTTTCGTCACACATCTGCGAGAGCATTGTAAGAACACGCTTTGAACGTATAACGTCCTTCTGCATGATTATATCACGCTGCAAAGACAGCTCGAACTGGAAAAACTGAGTTTCGTAAAACTCTCTTGTACCCTTGTCCAGCGGTCTTTCTCTGCCAAGCTTTCGGCTAAGCTCGTCTGCACCGCTTATGCCGTATACGATAGCGTTAGGCACTATCCTCTCGGATATGTTTCTCACACGCTTTAGTATTTTATCAGTGTCCTTCTGAGAGTTCATTGCGTCTATCATATTCACGAGGATATAGAGCATACCAAATCGCTGAGGCTGGACATGGCTTGCAAGGAACAACTGCTCGCTTTCAGAAAAAGGCAGCAGGCATGATGCCGCATACATGATAGCGTCGGCATTGACAATATAATCCATTACCTGCTTATCAAGGCTCTCCAAGTCAGAAAGGCCCGGGGTATCCACTATCCTTATCTCTTTGAGTATAGGGGCGTTGTCCTTTATCTGAACATAGCTTATTTTTGCAGGGAAAAGCTTCATTCTCTGCTCAAGCTTTTCTCTTGTGATATCCTCCAGCGACAGCGGCACTCTCATGCCGTTTTCAAGGATAGCTTCAACATACTGTGTATGACCGAAAGATATCTCATTTATAGTATAAGTTTCAGGTGTAACGTTTATAGGTGCAAGCTCCTTGCCCAGCAGGGCGTTTATAATGGTGCTTTTTCCCCTTTTGAACTCGCCAAGTATGACCAGTGTGAAAGGCTCTTCGCTTTTTTTCTCGATAAGAGCTTCCCAATCGTTCATTTCGCTGACAAAATCCTTGCCGAGCATTTTCGCTATCTTTTCATTTTCAACAAAGGCTTTAAGAGCGGTCTTTACCTGTGCAATATTCTGCTCCGCTGTATTGATATTAGCACTATCCACCTATCACGCCTCCGTTTCCGATTATAATACTGCTGCGCACATCACATATCTGACCTGAAACAAGGTGTCTGTCAGAATCCTCTGCGTCGCCACGCCATTCATAAAGAACTGAGCAATACAGAAACTCAGTAGCTGCGACAACAAGCTTTTCAAGCTCGCTCATAGTATTATCTGTTTTCAGATTTCTTGAAGAAACTGCATGGACGCTCTCAGCCTTTTTGATAAGTCCGTCGGTATCCATATTCTTCTGCTGTCTGCCATAAAAGTCGATATAGCCCTTGTTATAAAGCCCTGTTATGACGCTTATGAACATTCCCGGCTTATCGAGGCAGATAATGCCTGCTCTATTTGCAGTTATATCAGCATACTTCACCCACTGAACAAGCGCTGTATAAAGCTGATTGTTCACAGTCTGCTTATATGACCTTTCAACGGGTCTGTAAGTATACTTATTGTAATTGAGATATGTAAATGCCATATTATAGGCACAATGATTGTTCTGTATTCTTCCACACTCGCAGCCTATAAGGAACATAAGCTCCTCCTTGCTGCACATTTCCACTACCTGCTTTGAAAGCACGATACAAGGCTCGATGATATCACTTGCCACAGAGTAGACCTGTGCTTTATCCATATCCCCTCTGACAAAGACGATAGGCACAACAAGCTCTAGCCGCTCGGCACACTTCTTCACAATGTCATAGATATCAGGATATTTCAGCGGGCCAACCTGCTCGCACTTAAGAAACAGGTGCTTTGCTTCGGCAGAAACGTCCTGCGAGCCTGCCGCCTTGACGAGCTTTCCCCAGCCCCCAAGTCCCATTATCTTCTGCCTTACGGCAAAGTCGGACTCAAAAGCATAGTCAAGCACGCCGTCAACTATATGGTTCTGATAGCTTCTTGTATAAGCGTTCAAATATGTGCGGAAGCTTGTGTCAATCTGTAGCAGCGGATTTTCCCTTTCCGTTGTATTTGTACTCATGACCTGTCCTCCCTTGATCCTAAAATAATATTTTTATATGACCGTCAGCTTTCCATAGCTTCGGTAAGCACACGTCTTACCTGATATGCTTCCTGAACTATAGCGCTTGCGCTCTCGGCGATATCATGGAGACGTTCCATTTCCTTCTGAGAAATGTTGCTCTTTTCTGTTTTAAGATCATTAAGATTATCAAGTGTTTCCTGAGTATCACGGAGGATTATCTCTGTTTCGCTCTCGATCTTGCCCTTCAGACCCTCAAATGCTGAGAATACCTGACGGCGGACAGTTTCAGTGAAGTCATTATTGAGCTTCATTTCGTGGAACTGCTTTCTCACCTGAGTTTTAAAGTTTGACTTATACTTATCTATTCTTTCCTTAACAAGTATCTTATCAACGGCAAAGTTTGAAGTAAAAGTACCTGCAATGCCTGCAAGAGCCATAAGGCAGAGGGTCACTGGCAGGGTAGCGGTGATGCCAAAGAAGCCTGCAAAGAATATAGCAGTATAATAAGTAGCATAAAATCCTGCAAAGCCTGTTGCTCCGCCCAAAAGTGCGCCCTTTACGCCAGACTCTCTGAAGCCCAGGAACAATCCTCCGACGCCGTAAGAGCCGATAGCAACGCCGATTATCTTATCCATTACACCGCCGTTCTTTGAAACTCTGTCGGAGATAGTGAACATCTGCTGGATCTTTGTAACGGACTCGAAGAACTCGTCCTCAAATTCCTGAAGTCTTTCAGCCTCACAGGAAACAGCGAAGTTTATGCTGTTCTGTATCTGCTCGCAGATTATCTGCGCTCTTGCCTCTATGCTCTCCTTTATTTTCTCGGTGAGCTTTGCGGTAACGAGCTTGAGCTGGTCTTTCTTGAAATCGTCAGAGGACATCTGGAAGTTGTCTATAACCTCCATAGCTGTCTGCTCGATGTTTGTCCAATAGCTGTCCAGAACTGGCTGCAGGTCATTGAACACCTGATTTGCGGCATCGTTGATCTTGACAAATTCCTGTCTTTTCTTATTTCTTATCTCGCCTATCTCTTTGATAGCCTCGTCATACTTTTCCATGAACTCATCGTTAGCCATCATGAGTGCGTTTTCCTGCATAACAACGCTTCTGAGTATCTCAGTACCCGAATTTGTTATCTTATTTGCAAGTATCTGCAATGCGATAACGCCACGCTCTTTTGTGAGCATGGTTTCAAGAGCCTTTTCAAACTCAGGGAAGTTACTCTTTTCAAGGGCTTCCTTATCCCCTGTTTCCTTGGCATTAAGAGCCTGCTTTGCATAAACGCCGATAACTCTCGGAGTTCCTATCTTTCTTTTATAGACCGCAAACTCACGGGAATCCTCGCCCATGACCTTTTTAGCCTTTTCCATAACGTATTTTCCAATACGTCCTCTTACAGTTTCGACTATCTTGTTCTCGTCTGCCTGTGAGAAAGTACCGAAGCAGTTTACAACAAAGATAATTCTTCCCACATCGGAAGTGAGCATTTTCTTTTCCAAAAACTCTTTCTCAAACTGTGAGAAAGGGGAGTTTGCACTGATAACGAAAACGGCTGCGTCTATTTTCGGCAGGATAGACAGAGTAACGTTGGTCATCTGATCATCATCGTTAAGACCCGGAGTGTCTATGATATCCACGTTGTTCTTACAGAACTCGGTATCATAATAAACAGTGGCTTCCTTGACAGTTTCGGCTCTTTCCTCCGACTCTGCTGTAAGCTTTGTTACATAGTCCTCCAGCTTGTTTATATCCACCCTTTCACTTTTGCCGTTTTTGTATTCCACCTGCACATACGGCTCTTCGCTATAAGTAACTCTGTTAAGGGTAGCCGTTGCAGGCAGCACGTCAGCAGGAAGTACCTCCTGACCCAGCATTGCGTTGATAAGGGTACTCTTTCCTCTCTTGAACTCGCCCACTATAGCGACCTCAAAATGCTCCTCGGCAGTTTTCTCCAATGTTTCCCGAATAGATTCCGCAGTATTGACAAGAGCGATCTCCTCGCTCAATCCAAGCAGCGATTTCAGGTTCTCTGTAAGACCCTTTACCGTTTCCTTATAGGACGCATAGCTGCCGTAATCAATTTGCTTTTTCATTACAAGCCTCCGTTCCTCGTTTCTAAGGCAAACCTTGCATGGCATTGCCTTGAGGTAATATCTATACTATATTCCATTCATTTCCGCTGTGACACAATAAATATTACCGTGACATTATTTTAATTATAACATATTATTAAAACATAAGTCAAGAATTTACTTATAACAAGTACAAAAAACTACCCTTTTGTACAAATCAGCGTACATATAATATACATTTTGCACAATATAGGGGCAAAGGCGCAAAAAAACGCCCAGAAAATCTGGGCGCTTGATATCAATTTTGTCCGTAATATGCGTTCTTTCCGTGCTTTCTAAGGAAGTGCTTGTCAAGAAGCTCCTGCTGCATATGACCTATCTCAGGGTTCAGCATCATTGCGTGGAAATTCATGAACGCGGCTTCTTCGAGAACGACTGCATTATGAACGGCTTCTGCTGCGTCCTTTCCCCATGTGAACGGGCCATGGCTTTTTACCAGAACGGCAGGTATCTGAGTTGCGTCAAGACCTTTGAAAGCCTCGATTATAACAGTACCTGTTTCCTTTTCATACTCACCTGTTATCTCCTCAGGGGTCATTGCTCTTGTGCATGGTATCTCGCCGTAAAAATAATCTGCGTGAGTTGTTCCCATTGGTATTATGCCCTTTCCTGCCTGAGCAAAAGATGTTGCCCAGCGACTGTGGGTATGTACTATTCCGCCGATATCAAAGGCTTTGTAAAGCTCCAAATGTGTTGGAGTATCGCTGGAAGGCTTATATTTTCCCTCTACAACCTTACCGCTTTCAAGATCAACTACCACCATATCATCGGCTGTCATGCCCTCATAAGGCACGCCTGAGGGCTTTATGACTACAAGGCCCTTTTCTCTGTCGATAGCAGAAACATTTCCCCATGTGAATGTGACAAGTCCATATTTCGGCAGAAGCAGATTTGCTTCGCACACCTGCTGTTTTAATTCTTCAAGCATAAAATTCTCCTTTCGCTGATTTGGTAAATGCACCTTTTGTCTGCCCATTTTCCGTCCAAGTGAATAGCTCACCGACAATTTGAGAAGACTGTTGGTTGGCGGGCGATCTCAGGTCGCCCCTACGATCTATCTATGAATTTCTATGATTTTTTCAGAACTGTGCGTTTTTTTCTGCCGCCAATCCCTTTTTATATCTTTCTAGGAATGTTTTATAACCCTCTGAGCCTGTCTGCTCAGGCTGAGAAGTTGTCACTTCCATATCAGCGAACACCTTTTTGTCAAGGAAGTCTGCAAGCTTTTCGCCATTTGAAAGCTCCATATACGCCGCAAGGATAGCCATGCCCCATGCTCCTCCTTCGCCTGCTGTTTTCATTACTGAAACAGGGGTAGAAAGTGCGTCTGCCATAAGCTGTGAAGCCACTCCGCTGACCTTGAAAAGTCCTCCGTGACCTGTTATCTTTTCAGCTTTTACCTGCTCTTTGTCAAAGAGGATATCCATGCCTATTTTCAGTGCGGTGAAAGAAGAATAAAGCTGTGCTCTGAAAAAGCTGCCCAAGGTCAAAGTGCTGTCGGGAGTGCGGAAATACATTGGTCTGCCCTCGTCAAGCTTTATAACAGGTTCACCCGAAAGACAGTTATAGGCTGTCACGCCACCGCATGAGCTGTCGGCTGTCATGGCGTTTTTATAGAGCGTTTCGTAAAGCCTGCTCTTGTCTATCTCATTGCCTGTGAGCTTTGCGAACTCACCGAACATATTCACCCATGCGTCAAGCTCTGAACAGCAGTTATTGCAATGCACCATTGCCACAGGCGAGCCGTCAGGGGTGGTAACAACGTCTATCTCCTCGTAAACACCGTTAAGTGGCTTTTCGAGGACGAGCATTGCAAATATGGAAGTGCCTGCGGAGATGTTTCCGGTCTTTTTCAGAACGCTGTCCGTTGCCACCATGCCTGTGCCTGCGTCACCCTCAGGTGGGCAGACCGGCACGCCTGCTTTAAGGTGTCCCTCCGGGTCAAGGAACTTTGCGCCCTCCTCTGTAAGAACTGCGCCCTTTTCCCCTGCATTTCTTACCGCTGGGAGGATATCTTTCAGCTTATGGTCAAAGCCTTTTTCTGCAAGGCTTTTTTCTGTAGGCTCGCAATACTCTTTTTTGTATCCTATGCCCTCCACAGGGAAGATACCTGAAGCCTCGCCAACGCCAACTTCAAAGCGGTCTGTAAGCCTTTTATGCACATAGCCCGCAAGGGTATTGATATAAGCGATATAAGGAACATGGGCTTCTTTGTTAAGCACCGCCTGATAAAGATGTGCGATGCTCCAACGCTGTGGGATATTGAAACCCAGTAGTTTTGTAAGCTCTCCTGCCGCCTGAGCTGTCATGGTATTGCGCCATGTTCTGAAAGGCACAAGAAGCTTGTCATTCTTATCAAAAGCCATATAGCCGTGCATCATAGCAGAAATACCCATTGCACCGTATGTTTCAGGATAAATGCCATACTGTGCCTTTACGTTTTCTGCAAGGCCTTTATAGCAGGCTTGTATGCCCCCGTGGATATCATCAAGAGAATATGTCCAACAGCCGTTCTCAAAGCGGTTTTCCCACTGCTTCGACCCTGATGCGATAACAGAAAAGCTATCGTCTATAAGAACAGCCTTTATTCTTGTTGAGCCAAGTTCTATGCCAAGATATGTTCTTCCCTGCAAAATTTTATCTTTTACTGTCATTTTTGACTCTCCTTATAGTCCTTATCTCATTGTCACAACTACAACGGAGCATTTTGGCAGGTCTATCTCAAAGCCCTTTTCTGTCATTTTCGCACTGTACTCTTTTGGTGCGACCTTATCACAATTATCAAAATCGTTATAGTCCCTTACTTCATTGTCAAGTATCCTGCACTCAATGTTCTGATAATTTTCTCCTGCTATATCACAGCAGATATGAGCGTCATCATCTATAGAGCAGTTCGCTATAGTGACAGTGAGGACGCCGTCCTTTACTGAGGCAGATTGTGATATCATCGGTATCTTTCCGCCTGCCTGACAATTGTTGGCATAGCTGTAGCAAAGCTCGCCTCCCTGATGAGTTTTGAAAAGATCAAAGACGTGATAGGTAGGCGTCTTTACCATTTTCTCGCCCTCTGTGAGGATAAGAGACTGCAAAACGTTCACAGCCTGCGCAAGATTTGCCATTACTACCTTGTCGCTGTGGTTATTGAAGATGTTCAAATTGCAAGCCGCCACGATAGCGTCACGCATTGTGTTCTGCTGATAGAGGAAACCTGGGTTTGTGCCCTCCTCAACGTCATACCAACAGCCCCACTCGTCAACTATAAGACCTATCTTACCCTCTGGATCACGGCGTGACATTATCTCGCTGTGACGTTTTATAAGCTCGTCCATATATAGAGTTTTTGATATAGTTTCGTAATACTCCTCGTCTGAAAACTCAGTTGCACTGCCCTTTTTGTCCCAATCTCCTGTAGGAACGGTGTAATAGTGCAAAGAGATAGCCTTTGTGTGCCACTCCCCAAGGTTTGACATTACAACGTCCGTCCAGTTATAATCGTTGGAATTTGGTCCGCAGGCAATTTTGTAAAGCTCATTGCCGCTGAAATTCTTGCAAAAGCTCTGATATCTTCTGTATTCATCGCAGTAATACTCAGGGCGCATCGAGCCGCCGCAGCCCCAGTTTTCGTTGCCTATACCAAGATATTTAAGCTTCCAAGGCTTTTCTCTGCCGTTCTTTCTTCTCAGGTCAGCCATAGGTGAAACACCGTCAAAGGTGATATACTCTATCCACTCGGAAAGCTCCTGAACAGTGCCGCTTCCGAGATTTCCTGCAAGATACGGCTCACAGCCTATCTCTTCGCACAGGTCAAAGAACTCATTTGTGCCGAAAGAGTTATCCTCCGTCACGCCGCCCCAGTTGGTGTTTATCATTTTCTTTCTCTGGGATTTTTCGCCGATACCGTCTTTCCAATGATACTCGTCAGCAAAGCAGCCTCCCGGCCAGCGGAGAACAGGCATTTTTATCTCCTTGAAAGCTTCGATAACGTCTTTTCTTACGCCTTTTATGTTCGGTATCTCAGAGTTTTCGCCAACGTACATTCCGTTATAGATACATCTGCCAAGATGTTCGGAGAAGTGTCCGTATATCTCCGGGTTGATGTGGGAACGTTTGTCTGCGGTATTGATAAGCATTGAAATCTCTTTCATTGTGACCTCCTAAAAGTATATGATTTTAGTTTCAATTATATTTTATCACTTGACAAAAAAACAACAATGATATATCCTATTATTATACTGATACATCATACGAAATTAGAAAGGAAAAACCTATGGAACTTCACGCTTTGGGACTAAACTACAGCCATGACGGGTCTTTTGATATACGCCGTCCAAACGGTTCGGGGGATAATCTTCTGCTTATATTCAAATCCTCTGCGGTGGTGCGTTTGCACGGCAGGGAATACTCAGTTTCTCCTGACAGCGCAATACTATACAAAAAAGGCACTGAGCAGATATATCGTGCCTGCAAGGGTTTTTACATAAACCACTGGCTTCATTTTGATTGCGACGATACGCTCACCCGTGACTATTCACTCCCATATGATACGATTTTTATGTTATCAGACGCAGAGAAAACTGAGGATATCTTATCCACCATAAGCAGACTCAGCTTATCTGAAAGCGGCAGGCGTGAGGATTATATCGAGCTTATGCTCAGAATGCTGCTCATAAGGCTCGGAGAGGAATATTCTCTCAGCAAGAGCGGTCAGCCGCCAAGAAAGCGCAGTCACTACGCTGACGCACTTGAGCGGCTCAGGGCTGACATCTACAGCTCCCCCTCCGGGAGCAGGAACATTGCCGATATGGCGAAAACTCTCAGCGTAAGCCCCTCCCACTTTCAGTATCTTTACACCTCACGCTTCGGTGTGAGCTGTTATGAGGATATACTCTGTGCAAGAATGAAAAACGCTGAATACTATCTTCTCAGCACTGACATGACAGTGAAAAACATTGCCGCCGTATGCGGATACGAAAATGACGTGCATTTCATGCGGCAGTTCAAACGCAGATACAACATGACACCCTCCCAGTTTCGGCAGAAAAACAAAAAATAGGCATATGCAAAAAGCGGACGAAAAAACTCGTCCGCTTTTGTTCTGTCAAAATTCTGTTAAAAGGTATGCGACCAAAGGTCGCCCCTACAAAACAGCTTAATCTTCGATCTCCGACTGATCCTCAATGACAACAGGGTGACCGTCCTCGGTCATTATCATATCCCCTGCACTGCACTGAACAGCCGTCTGCTCTGCGGTTATGTCATTGGGTTTGAGTTTGAACCTTATTGCCTGCTTGCAGTTTTCTATCTCAACATATGTATGCTTTCCGCCTGACTCTCCGTCCAGCGTCCAAGGAACTTCGTTCACGCTTGTGAATGTGACCCTTGACGTCTTGAAAGTCACAAAATGCTTATCGTTGAGCTTATTAAGCACTGCTTCATTTATGGTGTTGCTCAGCTCGATAGCGTTCTTAGGTGTCTTTACCAGAACCACCTCGAAAAGTCCATCGTCAAAACACACCCCGGAAGCGATAAGCTTTTTCATTCCGCCCACTGAGATAGTGTTTGAGATAAGACCGAGTATAAAGCTGCCTTCTATTACCTCGCCGTCATGCTCCACTCTCATTTGCTGACCTGTTATCTTTGAAAGCCTTTTTATCCCCTCTGCCACATATGCGGCATGACCAAACTTGTTTTTCATCGTTTGTGAGGTTTCATAAGAAACGTCAGTGAAAGCGCCAAAGCCTGCTACATACACAAAATACTGACCGTTGAACTTACCAACGTCATAATCAAAATACACGCCGTCAACTATCTCCCTTGCGGCGTCAAGCATTTTTTTCGGTATGCTCAAAGACTGCGCACAATCATTTGTTGAACCGGCAGGAATATATCCAAGCGGTATTTTTTTATCAAATGTCATCATTGCCTTGACAGCCTCAGACAATGTTCCGTCACCGCCTGACGTGACTATCATGTCATAATCCTGACCGCACTGGCAAAGCTTGTTATAGCCGTCAAGCTTAGCCTGCGTAGGGTATGTGACTACCTCATAGCCGCCCTTTGTAAAAATATCCACAATGTCGCAAAGGTTATCTTTTATCTGTCCCTTGCCAGCATGGGGGTTGAACACAAAAAGCAATTTTTTCATTTTCCCAGCCCCTTTTCGTTTTTCAAATTCCTATTATTCTACTTTTTATCTATCTTTCTTACACACTTTTTACATAGAGAATTATACCACAAATTTCACAAAAGTCAAGTATTATTGTGACAGCCGTCAAAAAGTCGTCAACAATCACAAACAAATTGTCAGCCAAACCACGAAGGTGACAAAGATAATAAGAGCAAAACATATAAAATAAGCAATATGGATAAACAGGTGATCGCTGTTCGCCCCTACATATAGAAATCAAGATCATCGCCGCAGGCGATACCTTAATTCCTCATTCCTCACTCCTCATTCCTCATTTACAAGAGCGGAGCGCCTAGTCTTTCGCTTCGTACCAACTTCTGCCGCTGTTTACGTCCACTGTCATTGGCACAGCAAGCTTTACAGCGTTCTCCATTTCATCTTTGAGTATCTTTTCGGCTCTATCCTTGTCTTTTTCAGCCGCTTCTATAATAAGCTCGTCATGCACCTGCAAAATAAGTCTTGCGTCAAGATCTTCTTCTCTGAGCTTTTTGTATACTCTTACCATTGCTATCTTTATGATATCAGCCGCCGCACCTTGGATAGGTGCGTTCATTGCCGCCCTCTTTCCAAAAGCCTGCAAGACCTTGTTTGAAGCAGAAAGCTCAGGGATATATCTTCTTCTGCCGAAAAGGGTGGTGACATAGCCGTTTTTTATGCCGTCATCAACTGTCTTGTCCATAAATTCAGATACTTTCGGGAAGTTGTCAAGATAATTCTTGATGTATCTTTTTGCTTCCGCTACCGTTACGCCGATATCCTTTGACAGAGAAAATGCACCTATGCCATAGATTATACCAAAGTTTACAGCCTTTGCCGCACTTCTCATTTCAGGTGTGACGAAATCCTCTGGGATATCAAAGACCTGTGCCGCCGTTGAGGTATGGATATCTCTGCCCTCTGAGAAAGCTTCCTGCATATTTTTGTCACCACACACGGAAGCAAGCACTCTAAGCTCGATCTGGCTGTAGTCAGCGTCAAGAAGAGTATAGCCGTCCTCAGCAACAAAGAATTTACGCATATTCCTGCCTATCTCTTTTCTCACGGGGATATTCTGCATATTAGGCTCGGTGGAGGATATCCTTCCTGTTCTTGTTTCGGTCTGCTTGAAAACAGAATGGACTCTGCCGTCAGGGTGGATAAGCTTCAAAAGTCCGTCAACATAGGTGGAATTGAGCTTTGTGAGTGTGCGGTATTCAACGATAAGAGGCACGATAGGGTGCTTGTCCATAAGGCTTTCAAGAACGTCCGCATTAGTGGAATAGCCCGACTTTGTTTTCTTCTTTGCAGGCAGACCTAAGTCCTCGAAAAGCACATCCCCAAGCTGTTTTGTGGAAGCTATATTGAACTCCTTGCCTGCATACATATATATCTGCGAGGTAAGCTCGTCTATCTTTATTTTCAAGTCCTCACCGAAAGCCTTTATGCCCTCTGCGTCAGCCTTTACACCGTAAAACTCCATTGATGCAAGCACTTCGCAAAGTGGCATTTCGATATCGTCGAATAGCTTTGTCATTTCTGTCATTTCAAGCTGTTTTTTCAGATTTTCACTAAGAGCAGGCAGGCTTGAAAGGTCTGCATATTCCCCCATATCAGAGCGGTAAAGGCACTTATATGAAAGACAAAGATTTTCCGCTGTATACTCGCTTGACTGTGAATTGAGAAGATATCCTGCAAGGTCGCAGCAGAAAGTGAGGTTTTCAAGGTGAGTGCCATTTGAGAACGCAAACTTATGGGCAGTTTTGCCCTCAAAGGTTATTTTTTCGCAGGCTGTTCCCATGAAAGCTGTGATAATTGCATTGTCCTCGGTGGTGTAGATAACATCGTTACAGAGGATAGAAAGCTTATTGTCAGCAAAGATAAAATATGCTGTTTTGTCCTTGCCGAGAACAGATATAACGCTCTCATCAAGTGGCTTGACCTCAAACTTAGGCAGGTCGGAAAGCTTGAGCTTGCTTTCCTGCACTGCGCTGTCAGCGCTTTCCACAGCTTTTCCGCTAAGACCCAATCTGTCTATAAGGCGCATCATTTCAAGGTCGGCAAGGAGAGCCTTTGTTTTCTCGGTATCAACCTCGCCCAGCTTATAAAATTCTGTAGCTTTATCAACAGGGGCTTCAAGACATATTTCCGCAAGGAAGCGGCTGTCTATAGCGTCCTGATGACCATTTTCAAGCTTTGTGCGCACAGACGGTGTAAGCTTGATATCTGCGAGGTGTTCATAAAGGGTCTTGACATCGCCCTCCTGCTTGATAAGGGAAAGGGCGGTCTTTTCGCCTATGCCCTTTACGCCTGAGATATTGTCTGAGGTATCGCCCATAAGAGCCTTTACCTCAATCATCTGGCGAGGGGTAACGCCGTATTCTTCCATTATCCTGTCAGGGGTATATATCTTTGTTTCCTTTGTGGTGGCAAGGCGCACTGTCACACGGTCGGAAACGAGCTGAAAGCTGTCCCTGTCACCAGTGAGGATATAGCACTCGTTGCCTGAATCTGCGGCGGCTTTTGAGAGCGTACCAAGAATATCATCTGCTTCATATCCCTCGCACTGTACTATCTTTATACCAAGGTCGCCCAAAAGCTCTTTTATGACAGGCATTTGCTGAGCAAGCTCCTCAGGCATACCCTTTCGGTTGGCTTTGTAGGCGGCATTTGCCTTGTGTCTGAAAGTAGGGGCTTTAAGGTCGAAAGCCACTGCCACGCAGTCAGGCTTTACCTCGCCTATCTCCTTGAGGTAAATATTCATAAACCCCGTAAGGGCATTCGTGAACTGTCCCTTTGAATTTGACAGCAGCTTTATTCCGTAAAAAGCCCTGTTCATTATGCTGTTTCCGTCTATAACAAGCAGCTTCATGCTTTATTCTCCTTTGAATTTCGGCATAGTCGGGATATCCGTCATGCGGATATCGTCAAGCACGCGGTGATCCAGCTTTTTCAGCATGTACTCTGCCAAGCTGCGGAATTCTTCCGTCAGATTTAAATGCTCCACCTATCACCGCCGAGGCTGTAAGTATCGGCGTGTAGGCGAGCACCAGAATGTTCCCGTAGATTATCACCGCGGTGAGCATCTGCCCGGCGATATGCGCCAGCGCTCCCATGATCCCGACCAGCGGCAGCCAGTTCTCTCGGTTCTCGCCGGGGAGGAGCTTTCTCATCAGAAGCATGACCCCAAGCGCGCAGATACCGCCCATCACTCCGTAGAACAGGTTCATGACCTGCCCGGTGATGAACGCCGCCACAAAGCAGCGCAGTATCACAACGAGCATCACATCTAAGGAGCGCCACTTCCCGCCTATGTAGAGCATGAACATCGTTACGATGTTTCCAAGCCCGACCCTCACGCCGGGGATAGCGCATATAGGCGGCAGGAACGATTCAACCGCGGAAAGCACCGCCGCAATGCATATAAACAGCGCGCAAAGCGCGACTTTTCTAACCCTGAGCGCTTTCACCCGAATGCACCTCCGTCGTATTCTCCTGTGCGGAACGGCTGCTCCGCGAATTCATTATGCCGGACACCTTCTCCGCGATCAGCATAAGATCGGAAGGCTCCGGCGGCTTCGCAGGCTCGACCGGCTCCGGCTCTGCCTCGGGCATGATAGCCGCTTCCGGCTCTCCGGTGAACGTGTAGTCCCCGGCGCTTATCTTAGCCGCCGGATACGCAGCCAGCCAGTCGCGCAGATGACCCGCGGCAAGACTGACCGCCGCCGCTGCCGAAGCCGCCAGCATAACAAATCCGCAGACCGCGAACACAGCGCCGTTTCCGCTTACGATAAAGCAGATCAGCGCATAGACCAGGTTCAGCGCGCAGCTCACCAGACGTATGACCGGCTCCCCGGCGACCGCCATCAGAGCTGCCGCAACGGAAGCCGCCGCGCCTATCGCAAGCGCCAGCCCGGTGAAAATTCCGCCCATGGCGAAGCCGCACACAGCGCACACTAACGCCGCCACACACTGAATATAAAAGCACGCATGCACAGTCCTCCGGAGCGCGCCGACCCTCCTCTGCCTTGCAGAAACGAAGTCGGAGACCACGCTCTTTCCGTCGGATTCAAAATGTATGAGCCGCTTTTTTATCCCGTCCAGCATAATTACCTCCAGAAATTATAAGGCTCAGAGCCTGTTGACTTCCTCCAGCCACAGCGCCGCGGAAGCGTCGCTGGGCATTCTCCAGTCGCCACGGGGCGAGAGTGTGACAGAACCCACCTTCACGCCGTCCGGCAGGCAGCTCCGCTTGAACTGCTGCGAGAAGAAGCGGCGGAAGAATACCTCCAGCCATTTCCGGATCGTAGCGTGGTCGTAGCTGCCGCGGAATGCCTGTTCGGCCAGGAACAGGATCTTTGCCGGGCGGTAACCTCCGCGGATGAAGTTGTAGAGGAAGAAATCGTGCAGTTCGTAAGGGCCTACCAGGTCTTCGGTCTTTTGGCTGATCCTG
>ERZ857965.2609-NODE-2609-length-14827-cov-3.731519_pt1 | contig 14827 bp, 11 predicted proteins | sample MGYA00519758_ERZ857965 | MGnify/ENA primary metagenome ERZ857965 (study PRJEB31778, sample SAMEA3449381) | human gut metagenome | biome: human gut; feature: human-associated habitat; material: faeces | place: United Kingdom | collected 2010/2012 ... | reverse complement strand
AACGCACGGAACAATCCGTAGGCATCATAGTTGGGGCTTTTGCCCCCAACATCATATATAAATAATACAAGGATTATGCAAGATTGTACAATAAAGAAATGATATCTGTGAGGGAAAGATGAAAGAATTATTTACACGATGGGGAAGAAATCTAGATTCTGAACATGTTTTAAAGGAATATCCAAGACCAATTATGATGAGAGAAACGCATTATGAAATTTTAAATGGCTGGTGGGAATATGCCTTTACACAGAATCAGAGGAAACCAAAGCAATATGATGGAAAAATATTAGTCCCGTTTTCACCAGAGAGTGTTTTATCAGGGGTATCCAGGCAGTTAATGCCGAATGAATATTTGTGGTACAGAACAAAGATAAAGTGTCAGGAATGGGATAATAAGGCATTACAAGAACGACTATTATTACATTTTGGAGCAGTAGATCAAAGTTGTAAAATCTGGATGAATGGACACTTTGTAGTAAGTCATGTGGGTGGTTATCTGCCATTTTCCTGCGATATTTCGGAGTATGTTCATAGTGGAGAGAATGAATTGGTAATTATGGTACAGGATCTGTCAGATACATCGTATCATGCAAAGGGCAAACAAAAATTGAAACGTGGAGGGATGTATTATACTGCTCAAAGTGGAATATGGCAGACTGTGTGGATGGAATATGTTCCGCAAGACCGGATAAAAAATGTAGAAACTAAATATATAAAAACTGAAAAACAAAAAGAGAAGTCAACTTTAAATAATTGCGTAAATGCATCAGAGAAGGTAAAAATATATATTCAGACAGTCTCAGAACAGAAAGATTTGACTGTACAAATAGATATTAGACTCCCGAAGATATATGCGAATGTAGAAGATAATGTAACGGATTTTATTGCATTATCACACACGATACCTGATGTGCAAAAATCAATATCAGGAAGAGCAAATACATGGATAGAGGTAGAAATTCAAAATGCAAAATACTGGTCTTGTGAAACTCCATATTTGTATTATTTTCATGTATCATTGATTGAATGTGAGGATGAGACAGATAAGATGCACGTTTTAGATGAAGTGGAAAGTTATTTTGCGATTCGTGATTTTACAATTCAACAGGATGAAGACCATATTCCCCGCATTTATTTGAATAACAAGAAGTGCTTTTTGAAAGGAGTTCTGGATCAAGGCTATTGGCCGGATGGTCTTTATACAGCACCTTCAGAAGAAGCATGGATCTTTGATATTCTGGAAATGAAAAAAATAGGATTTAATATGGTCAGAAAGCATATTAAAATAGAACCGCAACGCTGGTATTATCATTGTGACCGACTTGGAGTGATTGTGTGGCAGGATATGGTAAATGGAGGAGAAAAGTATCAGAGTTGGTTCGTCACGTATCTGGCAACGGTGCTGTCCGGATTGGGGATTACAGTAAAAGATCATTATTCCAGATTATTTGCAAGACGAAGTCAGAAAGGAAGAATTGAATTTATCAACGAGGTAAAAGAAACGATTCAGTTGCTAAAAAAACATCCGAGTATATGCACATGGGTCATTTTTAATGAAGGATGGGGACAATTTGCTACACAACGAATCACGGATATGGTGAGAAAGATAGATTCAGAACATTTGATAGATTCAGCAAGTGGTTGGTTTGATCAGGGAACAGGAGATTTTCAAAGTATACATAATTATTTCTTCCCTTTAAAAGTTAAACCGGAAGACGTCAGAGCAGCCGTATTGAGCGAATACGGAGGTTTTACATTAGAAGTAGAAGAACATACTGCATCAGAAAAGAAATATGGTTATGGAGGCTATAAAACGAAGACAGAGTATCAGAAGGCCTATCGTCAACTAGATCGTAAAATAAAAAAATTAGAAGGACAGGGATTATGTGGATGTGTGTATACACAATGGAGTGATATAGAAGATGAGATTAATGGAGTCTATACATATGACCGTGAAGTAAATAAATTGAGTTAGAGTAGAAAAAACGATTTTTGATGATCGCACTGCGGCGGATAAGAAGTATGTTGCATACTGCGACCCGCCGCAGGCGGAGAATCTAGAAAGCGAGATTCTTTTAGATAAGGTGTGTATTTTCCAATTTTTCTGTAAATGCATCGTTTAACTTGATGACTGGTTTCCTGAGGATCAGACCGAGCAACAATGCCGGAATCAGGAAGAGTGCCAGTTTTCCAAGTTCAATCCAGTAGTTCATGCCATAGAAACCGGCGATACATTCACGCATAGCGTTCATGCTGTGTACAAATGGAAGTAAAGGATATACTTTCCGGAAAAATTCCGGCGCACACTGAATTGGGAAAGTTCCACCACTTCCGGCTACCTGCATGACCATCAGCACAACTGCGATTGCTTTACCGATATCTCCAAAGGAAACAGTCAAAGCGTAAATAATGTTTACATATACAAGACTGCTAAAGCATCCTGCCAGTACAAATAATACAGGATGTTCACATTGGATGCCCAGGAAATAAAGATCGCCAAGACAGATCAATACGCTCTGTAAAAATCCTATACAAAGGAGAAGAAGAATGCGTCCAATATATAACTGGTGTTCTTTCGGATTATTCAATTTGTGCTTTAAGTTGTCTGAAACATTTACTTTTAACATGGCAGCCATTACAACTGCGCCGACCCAAATCGCGAGTGTTGAGTAGAATGGAGCCATAGCAGATCCATAGTTCTCGATAGGGTAAATATGTGTTTCATTAAGCTTGACCGGTGATGCAAGGAATGAACCAATTGCCTCCGGATCCTCAGAGAGAAGGCTGGTCAGTAATTGAATGCCGTTGTCATCGGAAGATAGCATTGCAGTTGCTGCATTAGACATTTTACCGGATGCTTCATTTAAAAGAGAAGCGGAATCTGATAAAGCTTTCTGTACCTCTGTGAGATTTCCGGCTGCAGAGCCTGTCACCCCGGAAATGTCTTTCAGACTGTTATCTAACTGTCCAAGCAGTGAAGTAATAGAGCTGCCTGTGCTAGTCAGATCATTTGCCAGATCATCCAGACTACCCTTAACATTGTTTTCATAATCTTTTTTCACAGTACTGATTGAAGAATTACTCTGGGCGATCAAGCCGTCAATATTGTTCTTTAATTCGGTTGCATTTGCAGTTGCGGAAGTAATACCAGTAGCTGCATCGTTAATGGCATCACGGATTGCTTCTTGAGAAGCTTTCGCTTTCTGAATATTGCCGATTGCCTGCATAAGCATACCTTTTAAATTTGGCTCAGTAATAGAGTCAGCAATTTGGCTCAGCGAGTTTTCCAGTGACTGGTAACCATCTATCAGATTCTGCACACGTCCACTTACGGCATTCAGTGCATTTGCACAAGCCTGTGCGTCTGAATTATAGGAATCCAGTGCATTTCCGACACAGGTGGATACCGCACTGTAGAAGGAAGCGCTCTGTGAAAGTGCCTGGTTGATGGAATCGGTTGTTCCTGTTAAAGCTGAATTCAGGGAATCAATACCATTTCCAGCCACGCCCAGAGCATTTACACTGGCTTTTGTACCGGAACCGGACTGACTTAAGAATTCTGTAGTGGTATTCAACATAATTGCCGCAGAATTTGCCATATCGGAAAATGCCTGTACAGTGCCGGCAGCAGAGGATAAGTCTGTTGAAATCTGCGCCAGTGCGGCTGAGAGGTTGTCGGCGATTGTCTGATCATCGGTCTCGTCAGCAACGTTATTAACAAGCTGAAAGGCTTCTAATGCGGTCTGGGATACCGTCTGTACAAATGTATCATTAATTTGCTGCTGTACGGCATTTGCGCCTTTTACGGTGACTTTCGGGGCAATTGCGTTTTCCTTTTCATTGATATAATATTTGATTTCAGGATGTGTTACATTGGATGTGAAAATACTCATCATGTCTTTACTGAAATCTTTTGGGATTACGATTGCCGCATAATATTTTCCGGATTTTACTCCTTCTTTCGCTTTCTTAGCACTTGTAAATGTCCAGTCAAGCTGCGAGTTACCTCTAAGAGTTGTAAGAACCTGATCTCCAAGGTTAAGGTTTACTGAGAGAAGTTCACCACTATAACCTTCATCAGAGCTTGCTACAGCAACTTTTAAGTTTCCTGTATTTCCGTATGGATCCCAGCTCGCAGCGATATTGAACCACGCGTAAAGAGTCGGAATAACAGTGATTCCCATAATAACGATCATGGCAATGACATTTTTATGGATCTTCTTTAAATCATACTTAAAAATGCGAAGAATATTTTTCATGATTATTCATCCTCCTTTCCACGGAATTTTTTCACCATCTCATCAAAAGACATACCAGCCAGCTGTTGTTGCTCGGCGAGTCTTGTGTGAATGAATTCTACAATAATAAGCCATGTTGCGATGGCGATGATAGATATGATCCAAAGAACCAAAAATACAATTTTCGATTCCAGACTGAACATCAGTATCAGGAAGATCAACGGAATAATAATGATCGCAAGGAAACCATAGCGAATCATTTTCCGATAATTCTGTTCAAAATTCTGAGCTTTCTCAGCGGTCTGTGTACGTAAGTCGTCTTGTGAAAGAGAGGCTTTTAAAAGCATAGACAACTGAGCGCTCCTGCTTAATTGATCATCTGGTTCTTCGCAGACCATAAATTCTGTTTCAGACAGCTTCAGGTCGAACAGGCGGTTCAGTCCTGCCAGAAGAGGTCTTATTCCCAGTCCGATTAAAAGTGCAATCGGAACGTAGCAGAGCAAGATTAAAAGGTTGTGGATATAAACACTTCCATACATGCCTGCAATTGCTTCACGCATAGCAGCAACTCCATAAGTGAATGGAAGAAGCGGGTGTATTTTCTGGAAAAATACCGGTGTCATTTCAATCGGATAGGTTCCGGAAGATCCTGGAATCTGAAGAATGACAAAGATTACACATAACGCTTTTCCAATATGCTTAAATGTCAGTGACAGAGCATAAATAATGTTGACATATACAAAGGAGCATACAAGCCCGGTCAGTACCAGCGCAAATGGGTGACGGCACTGAACGCCTGGAAGAAATACATCTCCGACACATACGATCAGTCCCTGGACAAGACCTAGCAGCATGTATAAAAGCCAGCGCCCAAAATACATATTTGTGGCACTGTAAGAACGCATGGATCTGTCACGGTCCACTTCCATTTTGAAGATAGCAATCAGGACGATTCCTCCAACCCAGATTGCCAGGTTCGAATAGAATGGTGTCATGGAAGAACCGTAGTTTTTAACAGAATAGTAAGTTTCTGTATTCACATTTACTGGAGATGATACGAATTCAGCAATCGTATCGGAATCAATGCCTTCTAAAGAGGTAAGCTTCTGGAATGTCTCAGAACTTGTAATCGCATTGATGTCGGTACGGACGTTGTCCAGTCGGTTGATTACGGCATTCAGAGAGGACTGTGTTCCATTCAGTACGTTGTTCAGTTCTGTGAGGCTTGTGCCAAGCTGTGTCAGAATACTGTTTAACTGCTCAGTGGTAGCAGGTACACCGTTCAGTATTCCGTTCAGTTCACCTGTCAGACTGGAAAAAATATCCATAGTCTGATTTAACTGTGGAAATACGTTCTCATCAAGAGAGGTACGAAGACTCTGAATACCACTTAAGTTTGCTTTGTTGATTGTTTCCAACTGTGAAAGTGTATTGGTTGTTGTGGAAAGTGCGTTGCTAATACCATCGTTTCCGGCAGTCAGGCTGCTGATCAACTGTTGATTGCTCTGGTTCTGCTCGGAAAGTTTTGCGAGAGCAGAGTTGATTGTATCGGACTGTGCCGGTAATTGTGAAGCAAGCTGCTGCAGTGTTGCAATGACTGATGCATTTGTAGTATTAATCTTATTGGCATAGGCTAAGGCGTTTGTTACATCACCGTTAATTGCTTCGGCTTTTTTACCGAGATCACTAATTCCACTGGAAGCCTGGCCATAAGCCTGTTCAATAATACTCAGACCATTTGAAATAGACTGGGATAATGCGGAAGTGAAGCCTCCGGTAGCTGTTCGTGTCTCCTTTAATACGCTGTCTGCATCGGAAAGTGCATTTGCACCGGAAGTTGCTGCGTCGCCTAAAGCAGATGTGGCACTTTTTGCGTTATCGATCAAAGTCTGTGTACCACCGACACTGGAATTGAAGGAATCCAGAATCTTTTGGTACTCGGCAATATTATCATTTACTTTGTCAAGCATTGACACAAGATCAGAATTGACAGTATCGATAGTACCGGCCAGGTCAGTAACAGACTGCTTTAATACATTTGAAACCGATTCAGATGCAATGGATGAAAAGGTATTGTTGATTTGAAGCTGGATTGTGCTGGCACCACTGTCTGTGATTTTTGGTGCAATTGCATTGATTTTTTCATTAAGATAATAATCCAGTTTCGGAGTCTCCATCTTGCCGGAGAGGATACTCAGAAGAGAACTGCTAAAATCTTCCGGAATTACGATTGCCGCGTAATATTTTCCGGATTTGACTCCTTCAACAGCATTTTCTTCATCCGTAAAAGTCCATCCGAGTTGATCATTTTCTTTTAAATTTTTAATAATTTCATTCCCGGCATTGATTGTAAGATCATTGCTTGTTGCATCTTTGTCGTTATTGGCAACGGCTACTTTAATGCCGGAGGTGTTGCTGTATGGGTCAATATTGGCTGCAATATTGAACCAGGCATACAGAGAGGGGATAATACATACGCCGATCATGACCAGCACGGCAGCAGGACTGCGAAGCAGACGTTTCATGTCCCGGCGGAAAATCCGAAATGCGTTCCTCATAAGTAAAATGCTCCTTTTGTGTAAATATTTTTCTAGTAATAGATACGATGTTGATTATCTTATCAAAAAGTATTATATTAAGGAAGAAAGTGATTTACAACCGTTAAAAGGTTAAAAAGTGCTGATTAATAGACAGAAAATATTAAAAATGTTGCATTATATCAATATGTTATAAAAATTTAACATTATAATGAAAGAAAGAGCAGGAAACATATGCAGAAGAAGACAGACCGCCGGGTCCGCAAGACAAAGACCCAGCTTAGAAATGGGCTCGCCATGCTTATGAAGGAGAAAAGTGTAGGTGAGATTACAGTAAAAGAATTGGTAGATCAGGTAGATATTAACAGATCTACTTTTTATTTGCATTATCCAGATATATCTGGGCTGTTGTATGAGATTGAGAATGATCTGGCAGAGGAGATGGAACGTGCGATCAGAGAGCATCCAATTGAAAAGCGAGAGGATAATGGATTTTATTTTCTTCAGGACATATTTCAAGTGTTAGACAACAATCGAGAGATTGTTTCTGCTTTGGTCGGACCTTACGGAGATATACGATTTATTCAGAAAGTGGAAGTTATTCTGGCAAGAAACAGCAGGGAAGTGTTAGAGCAGATGTTTCCGGAAAAAAGTGATCAGATGGATTACTTTTATGCATATTGCCTGAATGGCTGTCTTGGATTTGTAAAGACCTGGCTTGCCGATAAAAAGTCCTGTACACCAGAGTTCGCAGCAGATTTTATCTATCGAATGGTGGTCAGTTCTATGCGTGCTTTTTGTGAAACTCGTGAGGAAGTGTAGGAGTATACAATGCACTCTTAGTGAAATGTAACAAAAGAGCTTTCCCTATTTTGGTACATTCTTTTATTGACGGGAAAGTGTCAAAAGGATATAATTGAACTATCAAATGTAAGAGCTTACAAGGACGGTAAATGCCTTACGATTTTTTTTAAAATTAAAATGTAAGCGTTTACAATTCGTAAAGCATTTCAGTTCGAAAAGTTCTTCGTTGCGTTAGGAAGATGGCTGAAACAGGGAATCAGGAAAGCACAGGTTATCAGTCAGAGATTCTAGTTACAACAAAATATAGAAAGTGAGGACAAACAATGAAAAAGAGGTTATTAGCAGTATTACTGACAGCAGCTATGGTACTCGGAATGACAGCTTGCGGATCTAAATCCAATAGCGGAAGCTCAGACAAAAAAGAAGAAGCTCAGTCAACCGATGATATCAAAGAGTGCACAATCAAGTTCCAGTATTGGGCAGATAACACAGATTATTCTTCCCTGATGCAGGACATCATCAAGAAGTTCAACGAGGAGAATAAGTACGGAATCACTGTTGAAGGTGAAGAAGTTCCTTGGGATGGTGGAGGATATTCCAACACACTGTTCAACGCAGCTATGGGTGGTGGAGCACCGGATGTAGCAACCTTTAAGCTTTCCGCAACACCGATGTTCACAAACAATAACCTGCTTGCAGACTTAACACCTTATGTTGATGCATGGGATAAGAAAGATGACATTTCTGACAACATCTACGACGTAATGAAAAAGGCAGGCGGATCTGACGATTCACTCTATCTGATGCCATGGAACATTCAGGTACTCTATGTATACTACAGACCATCAATCTTCAAAGAGGCTGGTATCACAGAGACACCTAAGACATACGATGAGTTCCTTGAGGACATTAAGAAATGTACAATGGATACAAATGGTGATGGAAAGACAGACGTATACGGATTTGGTATGCGTGGTGCTTCCGGTGGACAGGAGCCATGGGGAAGTTTCATCTATGGTGAAGGTGGAAGCTTTGATGATCTGACATCTGATGCATCTGTACAGGGTATGCAGGACTTCATCGATCTGTATAAGAACGGATATGTTCCGGAGTCAGCTACGAACGATGGATTCAACGAGACAGTTGCTAACTTCAAGTCTGGAAAGACAGCTATGTTCATACATCATATTGGATCTTCTAAAGGTATGGTAGAAGAACTTGGTGATGATGTTGATGCATTCATCATTCCAAAAGGAAAAGGACAGTGGACATCCATGGGAGATACAGAGACTGTAATGTTCGATTCTTGCGAGAACAAAGCAGCAGCATTTGAGTGGATGAAATATCTTGCAACAGAAGAAGGACAGGAAATGTGGTGTGAAGGAACAGGACAGGTTCCAGTAAGCCAGACTGTTCAGCAGGAAGATTACTTCCAGAATGACAAATTCATGAAAGTATCTATGGAAGGTGTCGATATCGCGGGTACAGTTCCGGTAAAAGATACAACAACTGAGTGGATCAGTAATTGGCCGGCAACAATTTCTCAGGCTCTGACAGGCGAGATTACAGCTAAAGAGTGTATGGATAAGCTGGACAAAGCTCTTAACGAGTAGAACTAGATTTTGTAACAACTAGATAATAATTGATTTATGAAACTGCCTTGTCAGGCAACTGGCAGGGCAGTATGATTGAAAGGGAAAGAACACGATGGTAAAAAAGAAAAGTATCTATCCATATTTATTGGTAGCACCTGCTCTGATTATCATTTTGTGCGTAGTATTCATTCCGGTTGTTAATGCGATTGGAATGAGTTTCCAGAGTTATGATTTGAGAAGACCTAATGACATTGCGTTTGTTGGACTTGCAAATTACATCGCGGCATTTAAAGATGAGCTGTTCTGGAAAGCACTTTGGAAGACGATTCTCTGGGTGGTATTTGGCGTTGGATTTCAGTTTGTATTTGGTTTTATACTGGCGTTGCTTCTTAACAAGAAGTTCAGAGGCCGCGGTGTTGTCCGTGCAGTCAGCCTGATTCCATGGGTCACACCTGGTATTTTGATCGGTCTTATGTGGAGATGGATGTATGACGGTAACTATGGTGTACTCAATGACATTCTTCAGAAATTACACATAATTAATAAGAGCATACCATTTTTAGCACAGGCGAATACAGCATTTCCGGCAGTTGTAGTAACGATTATCTGGCAGGGAATTCCATTCTTTGCACTGATGATTCTTGCAGGACTGCAGGGAATTCCAGGAGAACTTTATGAAGCAGCCGACATGGATGGCGCGACAGGATTCCAGAAGTTATTTAAGATTACAATTCCAAGTATTAAGAATACAATCTTTATTACAGGACTTCTGAGAATTATCTGGGTTGCAAACTCAGTCGATGTTATCTTCAACATGACGGAAGGTGGACCGGCTTATGCAACACAGACGCTGAGTGTATATGTGTTTAATAAAGCTCAGGCATTGAACTTAGGATACTCATCAGCAATGGCAATCTTGCTTGCACTTGTACTTTGCCTGGTTGCAGTTCCGTATTTGATCTTTACATTTAGAGAGGAGGATAAGTAGTATGAAGAGGGAATCATTCTTAAAGAGATTTTTAACAGTATATCTTCCACTGATCGTAATATTACTTTTCATCCTGTTCCCGTTTTATTGGACATTTATTACATCTATAAAACCGGACACAGAGTTATACGGAGCAGTTACATACTGGCCAAGACAAGTTCAATGGGAGAACTACACGAAACTGTTTACTACAACAGTAAATTTCCTGGCTGCCATGAAGAATAGCTTTATTGTTGCGGCAGTAACAACAGTTGTTTCTCTGACAGCATCAACATTAGCATCATATGCGTTTTCAAGATACAGATTTGCAGGACGTAGAGCGATGATGGCATTGTTTTTAAGCAATAATATGTTCCCTACGGTATTGCTTTTAATCCCATTATACTCTATAATGAGAAATCTGGGGTTACTTTATACTCCATGGGCTCTTGTACTCGCATATACAACGTTCACACTTCCATTTTCTGTATGGTTGCTGAATGGATTTTTTAACGACTTGCCACTATCACTTGAAGAAGCAGCATTGGTTGATGGATGTAATAGAAGGATGGCATTTTTCAAGATCATTTTACCTATATTAGGTCCTTGCCTTGTTGCCACCGGTGTATATATCTTCATGACATCATGGAACGAGTATACATTTGCGGTAATGTTTACGAACAATGCGACAAGAACAATACCTGTAGCACTGAAGAGTCTGATCGGTCAGCTTGGAGTTGACTGGGGTCTGTTAACAGCAGGTGGAATTATTACAATCATTCCAGTATGTATCATGTTCTTCTTTGCACAGAAGAGATTAGTTGAGGGATTAACAGCAGGAGCTGTTAAAGGTTAATATAAGGAGGAAGAAAAATGAATTACGAGAAAAAAGCAAAGGAATTGCGCCAAGAGATATTGAAGAGTTTATTTGCCTGCCAGTCAGGTCATCCGGGCGGATCATTATCATGTGTTGAGATTCTTATGGCTCTCTACTATGATGAGATGAAGAATCTTGATCCTAAGGATCCTAAAAAAGCAGACAGAGACCGTCTCGTATTAAGTAAGGGACATGCTTGCCCTACATTATATGCAATCCTGGCAGATCTGGGATATTTCCCGAAAGAGGATCTGGCACACCTTCGTCAGATTGACAGCCATCTTCAGGGACATCCGGACTGCAACAAGACTCCAGGTGTTGATATGAACACAGGATCTCTTGGACAGGGAATGTCTCTGGCAACAGGACTTGCTCTTGCAGCTAAGCATGCAAAAGCTGACTACAAAGTATATGCAGTAGTTGGTGATGGCGAGTGTCAGGAAGGTATTGTATGGGAGGCAGCTATGGCAGCAGCTCATTACAAACTTGATAACCTTTGCGTTTTACTTGACTATAACGGACTTCAGATTGATGGAACTAACGATCAGGTTATGGGACTTGGAAACATCGTTGAGAAGTTTAAAGCCTTCGGTTTCGAATGCTTTGAAGTAGATGGACATAACATCGAAGAAATTGACAAAGCAATTGAGGCTCCAGTATCTGGTAAGCCAAAATTCATTTGCTGCCACACAATCAAAGGTAAAGGTGTATCCTTCATGGAGAACCAGGTAGGATGGCACGGAAGACCGTTGAAACCAGAAGAGTTCGAGACAGCTATGAAAGAATTGGAGGCGTAAGAAGATGGGAAAATCATTAAGAGTTGCTTACGGAGAAGCATTAGTTAAATTAGGACAGAAGAACGATAAGATCGTTGCATTAGATGCAGACCTTGCACATGCAACAATGTCAGCTACATTTGCTGAGGCATTTCCAGATCGTTTCTTTAACGCAGGAATTGCAGAGTGTAATATGATGGGTATGGCAGCTGGATTTGCTCATACAGGATACATTCCATTTGCAAGCACATTTGCTCTTTTCGGAACAGGAAGAGCTTATGAGATCATTCGTAACTCTATTGCATACACAAACACAAATGTTAAATTTGGATTATCTCATTCAGGACTTTCAGTAGGAGAGGATGGAGGAAGTCATCAGTCTATCGAGGATGTTGCTCTTATGAGAGAGATGCCGAACATGACAATCTTTGTACCATGTGATCCTACAGAGATGGAGAAAGCTGTATTTGCAGCAGCAGAGATTGACGGACCAGTTTACATCCGTGTTGCAAGACCTGTTTGTGAGGATATCACAACAGAGGATACACCATTTATCCCGGGAAAAGCTAACATCTTAAAAGATGGTAACGATGTTTGCATCATCACAATGGGACTTATGGTACCAATCGCATTAAAAGCAGCTGAGATGCTTGAGGCAGAAGGAATTTCTGCAGCAGTTGTTAATATGCACACAGTAAAACCTATCGATGCTGAGACAATCCTTGCTATGAACGAGAAGTGCAAAGGTATCGTAACAGCTGAGGAGCATTCTGTGATTGGTGGACTTGGATCTGCTGTAGCAGAAGTCCTTGCAGGACATGACGGAGCTAAATTCGAAAGAGTTGGTATCCAGGATAAATTCGGAAAATCCGGTAAACCAGATGAACTGTTTGCAGCTTATGGACTTACAGCTGAGAACATTGTTGAAAAATGCAAAGCAACATTAGCATAAGAATCTGATCAAATTCATTTTATTATATAAAAGGGAGATAAGAATCATGGAAATTTTAAATTATTCATTTGACGGGGAAGGAATGCAGAGAGTATTCGAGAACGAGAAATGGACAGTTGGTATCAAAAACTGGAAACCAGCTAACGATATCACAGGAATCAACAATCTGGAGCGTCACAACAAGACTGATGAGCTTTTCGTACTTGTTGCCGGATCTTGCACACTGATCTATGCAAATGAAGTAGAAGGCGGTCTTGATATCAAGGCAGTTAAGATGGAGCCAAACAAGGTTTACAATATCCCAGCTACACTGTGGCATAACACAGTAACATGCAAGGATACAAAGATGATCCTGATTGAGGACTCCAACACATCCATGGACAACAGCGATATTTTAGATCTGAAGGAAGATCAGATTGCTGCTATCAAAGCTTTAGTATAGTATCTTACGTAATGCATTAGCTGCATCGCGACAATAAAACAGGCTCTCTACGACATAATTATGCGAGATTATGTGTTGAGAGCCTTTTTTGTAAAAAAATCCAGACAATTTTGCAATAAATAAGAATATTTATGCATTTATCGGTATTTTATACAATAAGCTTGATGCGGATATTTATAGAAAATTATAAAGGAGGTCGGAAGAAGTGTACAATTTAAAATTTGGCTGTCAGTCCTATCCATGGAAGATGGGAAAGCATTTTGGTCAGTTGCCGAGAATGCTTAAAGTGGCAGCAGAGGCAGGATTTCAGAGCATTGAGTGCGAAATTGACATGCTTGGAACATGGTTCCATGACCCGGAAGGTGTGAAAAAACAGCTTGAGAAATATAACATGGAATTTGCGGCACTTGTTCTTCATCAGGATTGGAATGGCATGGAGGAGACTGCGGAAGAAGCAGCGTTAAGCCGTGAAGCAATTGAATTCGTGAAACATTTTCCAAATGCCAAGATTATGCTGAGTCATCATGCAGGAAATGTACCTAGAGGAGAAGGTGAAGCATTGGCAGAAAGAAGAAAATGTCTGATCAGTTGCATGGCATCTGTAGCGGCTGAGGCAGCAGAGGCAGGAATCGTATGTTGTTTCCATCCGAACAGTGCAAAGAATTCGTTGTTTCGTACAGAAGAAGATTATGAAGCCATGTTTGAGTTGATTCAGCCGACTGCTATTGGCTGGGCTCCGGATGTAGGACATATTGAGAATGGTGGTATGAGTGCAATTGAACAGATGAAAGCACACAGAGATCTGATCCGCCACGTACATTTTAAAGACCGTATTGCTCAGAATGAATGGGCTGTTATGGGAGAAGGAAAGATTGACTATCCTGCAATTATCAAATATCTGGCAGAGACAGGATACCTTGGCTGGATTATGGTGGAAGATGAAAGCCCGCGTGCAGAGACAGACAGTGACGGGGTTGTTGCTGAGGACGGAAAATATATGTGCCGGCAGATTCACAGGTAAGCAATCAGACAGAAGCAGACTTTGCTGGAAGAAGAGATATTTCAGTAAAGATACAAAAAAGTTTTTTCTCAGGAGGAAAAGAGACTATGAGTATGCATACAGTTGCGGTAATGGGTCTCGGAGTCCGTGGTAAGATTCATCTTCACGGGCTTCTGGAAAATCCAGATTATTATAAAGTAGTAGGCCTTTGCGATATTGATGAGCCTAAGATGAAAGCAGTTGCTGAGGAATACCATCTGGACGATGTACCACTTTTTACGGATGCAGAAGAGATGTTAAAGGAGACAAGACCGGAAATATTTGTATTTGTTACATATCCAGATCTCCGGCTTTCTGTCATTCAACTGGCAGTAAAATACGGTGTAAAAGGAATTTCCTTTGAAAAACCGATGGCTGAGAGTCTTCAGGAGGCAAAGAAAATTGTAAAGTTGTGCCATGATAACGGAATCAAAGCAGTTGTTTGTCATCAGCAGAAATATCTGTCCCAGATGCAGACACTAAAGAAACGTATTGAGGACGGCGAAATTGGCGAGATCACAAAGATACATGTAGAGTGTCAGGCCTGGTTCAGCCAGCTTGGAACACATTATGTAGACTATATTCTCTGGGCGAATG
>ERZ857965.2579-NODE-2579-length-15007-cov-4.045011_pt1 | contig 15007 bp, 10 predicted proteins | sample MGYA00519758_ERZ857965 | MGnify/ENA primary metagenome ERZ857965 (study PRJEB31778, sample SAMEA3449381) | human gut metagenome | biome: human gut; feature: human-associated habitat; material: faeces | place: United Kingdom | collected 2010/2012 ... | reverse complement strand
CAACGATTCCGGGCCTGTTTATGATTTTTGCCGGTCCGTCAGTACCAAACCCGACAGAAATTCTGGAAAAAAAGTATTTTACCGAGTTACTTAATTTTGCAAAAGAACATTTTGATTATGTATTGCTTGACTGTGCACCGATCGGAGCCGCAATCGACGCAGCGGTGATTGCGAAACACTGTGATGGTGCGATTCTTGTTATTGCCCAGGGCATGGCAAGCGGACGTCTGATCCAGACTGTCAAAAAGCAGATGGAAGCTTCCGGAGTGAGGGTACTTGGTGCGGTACTGAACAAAGTACGGATGAAGAAGAGCGGCTATGAGGGTGGCTACTATGGCGGCTATTATGGCAGCTATTATGGAAATTACGGAGAACATCATGAGAAGAATGCATGAACCATCGACAAAACTTCATAATGCATTGTATTTTATGTCCGGAATGATGGTGGTGATTCTTGCACTTGTGATTGTGGCAGGGGTCAAAACGAAGGCGGAAAATGCCGGCTTCCACATTGCAGATGATACAGAAAATTCTTATGAGCAGCAGGTTGCGGGGCAGACAGATACCACACAGGATTCCGGTCAGGAAAAGTGGCAGGAGGGGGTAGTTGCTTATCAGGGAAAAGAGTATCTGTATAATACAGATATCAAAACCTACCTCATGATGGGGGTTGATATCGATGGTCCGGTACAGCAAAGCAGCGATTATACCCAAGGCGGGCAGTCCGATGCACTGTTTCTTCTTGTTGTAAACAACAAAACAGAGCAGCTGCAGGTCATTTCCATCAATCGAAACACGATGGCAGATATCGAATTGTGTGATGAAGAAGGTATTGATATGGGACCGCTTAAAACTCAGATCTGTTTGCAGCATGCATTCGGGGACGGTAAGCGCCTCAGCTGCAGCAAAACCGTGGATGCGGTTTCCGGCCTGTTTCAAAATATTCCGATCAGCGGTTATCTTGCGATGAATATGGGGGGAATCCCACAGATGAATGATGCTGTGGGAGGAGTGGAAGTGACTGTACAGCAGGATATTTCGTTTCCAAAAGCCGGTGTGAATTTGAAGAAAGGGCAAAAAGTAACCCTGAATGGGACGCAGGCTTATTATTACCTGCATGGAAGGGATACCGAAGAATATGACAGTGCAACAAAGCGTCTGCAGCGCGAAGAACAGTATATTGTTGCCTATATGGATAAATTAAAAAAAGTATCCACAGAAAACCCGGATAAGGTGACAGAAATTTACAATTCTGTTTCCGATTATCTGGTAACCAGTGTGGATTTCACAAGTATGATTGAGCAGCTGATGAATTACGGTTTTTCAGAAGACCAGATGTATACGGTTCCCGGAAAAACGGTGGAGGGAAAGCCGATTGACGGGAAACGGTATGAGGAGTACCATGTCGATGAAGATGCCATGGAAGAACTCATTATGAAGGTGTTTTATACACCCGTACAATAAGGTATCCAGTGCGCGCGCACTTGATATAGATAGAGTTACATGCAGTTTATATTACGTGGAAAGGAGGTAGATTGCGATGAAAAAGAAAATTTTCACAGGAGTTGTGACAGCTATGATGCTGGTATTTACAATGGGCACAACCGTGTTTGCAGATCCATCACCAACAAGTGATACGGCACTGGTTCAAAGAACCAATGAGCTGAATAAGGCAACAACCGTTGAAAGCAGCGGTTATAATGCAAACAATGAGCTTATCACGGTTTCTTCCAAGGGTGTGGACAAAGATGTTTACCGCGAGGGAAACCGTCAGGCAAATGCTGTGGCAAGTGCACAGAACGGAAGTGCAACCGTCATGGCCATGTCTGATATCAGTGTTCCGTCTGCAACGAATACATCCAAAGGAATCAAAGTAACGATTTGTGCAAGTGGAATTAAGGCTGGAGACAATGTTTATGTATTACATAAATTAAAAAGCGGAAGCTGGCAGACGGTAAAGCCGGACAGCGTTTCCAATGGCAAAGTCACGGTTACATTGTATTCATTTTCACCGGTTATAGTTGTAAGGTACAGTTCAAATGTGAATCCTACCGTTACAACAGATCCGTCAAAGGATGAAAATTCCCAGGGATCAAATACAAATTCCAATGTAAATGACAATTCCAACAGCAGCAGCCAGACAAACAACAACAACCAGAACAACTCACAGACCAATAATCAGTATAATCCGGTTAGTGTAAATCAGAATGTGACAGTAAACTATCCACAGTCTTATGACGATGGAGAGGACAGTTTCGAGGATGATTATGACGACGGTTATACAGATGGTTATACCGATGGAAAGAATTCCGTACGGAATTCTTCCACAAAGAGTTCTTCTGCCCGTGTCAATGGCAAAAGTGGAGCAGGAAGTCAGAAAGGAACATCAGCTTCCGGATCTGTTTCCTATAAGACATCTCCAAAAACCGGGGCAGCGCTTCCGGCACTTCCGTTCGTTGCAGTATTTGCAGCAGCAGGTATTGTTGTATGCGGAAGAAAAGCACGTAAGAATTAATCTCACTGGATACAATTTTATTTAGCATGTAGGTCTATGGATCGGTGATGCATGGCATCACGTGAGGGCGGTGGAATGGAATCTGCCGCCCTGCCTCAATTTTAAAGAAAGAAAACTATTTTATGAAAAGACAGGAAAGAAAGAACGACAGAACGATCAATATCTATAAAATTCTGACCATTGTTCTGGCAGTTGTATTGATCGTGGTACTCATAATATTTGGAAGAAGCTGGATGGTTCAGAAGAATGCACAGAAAGAATATGAAAAGCTTTCTGCCCAGGTAAATGATCTGCAGAATCAGGTGAATGATAATCAGATCCATATTCCGTCAGATACGCAGACTGAGACGGAGAATGTGGCACAGGAAGTGCAGACCGAAGACAGCGAACTGGAGCAAAAAGGAATAGAAATTCCACAGAAAAATTTAAACTGGAAAAAATTAAAGGGAGTCAATCAGGATATTTACGCATGGATCTGCATTCCGGGAACCGGGGTGGATTATCCGGTGTTACAGCATCCGAGTGATGATTCCTATTATCTGAATTACAATATGAATGGTACCAGGGGATATCCTGGATGTATTTATACAGAGAAGGCAAACAGTAAAGAGTTTACGGATTTTGATACCGTCGTGTATGGGCACAATATGCGCAATGACACAATGTTTGCTTCTCTCCACAACTATGAAGACCAGACATTTTTTAACAATTTTCCGTATATATATGTGTATACAAAGGAAAAGGTGCTCGTGTATGAGATTTTTGCGGCATATAAGACGGACGATGCACATATTCTGCACACCAATGACTTTTCAACGAAAGAGGGACGTGTAAGTTATCTTGAAAGCATTGTGAAAAAATCCAAGAATTCGCCGGAGGTAAAGGACAAAATCCAGCTTTCGGTGGACAGTCATCTGCTGACTTTATCAACCTGTGTGAGCAAAGAGGCAGATAAGCGGTTTGTGGTTCAGGCAATTTTATTAAATGAGGAACAGCTATGAAACAGTGCAAAGTAGGTATGGATCAGGAAAATATCATATCGACCTTTGCAAGTACGCAGTTTTACGGAGATCCGGATGCTTATATCCGGGAGTTTCTTCAAAATGCCATTGATGCATGCAATACCAGGGCGGCGCTGGAATGGAGCTGGGGAACAGAGTTTCTGGAGATGGAGGAGGCAAGAGCCTTAAATTCCATGCGAAATCCGTATTCTCCTCAAATTTCCATTCAGTATAATTCCGAAACGCAGCGTCTGGTGTTTGAGGATAACGGAATCGGAATCAATGCCAGGGATATTGAGCAGTATGTTGCCAAAATCGGCGTGAGTTTTTATCAGAGCGAGGATTTTTCCGCACAGCAGCTTCATTATGAACCGGTGGCGCAGTTTGGAGTCGGTATGCTTTCCGGATTTATGGTTGCACGGGCACTGTTGATTGAGTCGAGAAAGGACAAATCGGTAAATACCGCGTGGAATGTTACGGATCGCCAGTCGTTAGAGCCGGTTACCGCAAAATGGATTGAAGGGGCGGAAACGATGGAATATATCAATTCCAACCGGGAACAGTCCGGAACCAGAATTACGCTGGTGTTACGGCCGAAATATGCAAAGAATCTGTCCCTTCAGAGGCTGGTGCACGCAGTACAGCACTATATGCTGTATCAGCCATTTCCCATTCAGATTTCCTTTGATGAAAAAAGCGTGACGCTGCGAGAACAGAATCATATCATGGACAATCCGTTCGCGGATATTCTTGGAATCATATCGATTCGTATCATGGATGAACTGATGGAGGGGTGTATCTGGATTTATAATTCCAAACATCAGGGACTGATCGGGACATCCTGCCTGTATCAGCAGGGGTTTCTTGTGACCGATGAAAAGAAAGATCTGGGGTTAAAACCGGAGTGGCTCAGGCATATGACGTATCATCTGCATTTACGGAAAAAATTCCTGACATTGCGTCTGGCAAGGGATGATGTGGCGCATGATGAACATCTGACGGAGCTGCGCAGGCTGATCGGCAGACGGATTGTAGAACATTTTGCATCCAATCCGCTGGGGCTGAACCAGTATATTGCCAGCGGACAGCAGCCGGTTCTGACAGAGTATGAAGAAGAGATGCAGCTGCTTGGCAAAGCTGTCACAGTGGAAGTTTATTTAAAAGGGAGAGAGATTGAACTTCCGGTTGCAACAATTATTCAGGGTTATACCGGAAAAAGCATAAGGATTGCATTTATCAGCAAGGGGCTGTTTACATATTACAGGCAGAACCATATTATGGATTTCCGGCGTTTTCTGGCAGAATACCAGCTGATTGTATTCGAAAAGAACCGGGATCTGTTCTGCCAGCTTCTGGCGCCTTATCAGGGTAGCATGCACTATGTGATAAGCAGTGAATGTCCGGGTGTTATATATGAAGAAATGGATGCAGATTTCCATATGATAAAAAGTGTGGTACCATATCGTTATCAGTATCATCTGCGGCCGGAAACGTTTCCGGATAACGAGATTTTCTGTATGGTGACGAATACGGCAAACGGAACGCTGGAACTGCGTGTCAATCCAAAGCACCGACTCTTAAGGATTCTTGAGCCTGTGATGTATCACCCGAAAGTCCACCGGATGATGGAGGTCATCTATGAGAATATCAAGCAGCGGGTTATCAATACGCAGCATCGTTGGAATAAGATTGTTGATTTCGGCGGTTCGTTCGTAGATGACTGGAAAAATCAGGAGAATGTGCCGACAGTGAGCTGTATCTGGTGCCTGGAAGGCGATTTTGATGTATCTGTGAATGAATTTATTGCGCAGACCCTGACACAGAAAGAACGTGTCGATCTGGGACTTGTGGGACTGGTTTTCCGCAGGCAAGATTTTATTAACTGGTGGTTTGCACCAAGAGAGTAGGGTGATTATGGAAGAAAAAAAAGAAATATTGACAGAAGAAATAAAGATGGATAATGATCCAAAGGGTGAGGGAAAGGAGAAAGCCACTTCGCCTCTGCGCGAAGTGCTCAGCTGGGTGATCACTCTGCTGGCGGCCTTTGCACTGGCAATGGTTTTGAAGAATTACGTGATCATCAATGCAACAGTCCCGACCGGATCGATGGAGCATACCATCGAACCGGGCGATGACCTGTTCGGGCTGCGGCTGGCGTATCAGTTTTCAGAACCGAAGAGAGGAGATATCGTGATTTTCCGGTTCCCGGATGACGAAACGCAAAAATACGTCAAGCGTGTGATTGGTCTGCCCGGAGAAAAGGTTACCATTGAGGATGCGAAAATCTATATCAATGACTCTGAGACTCCTTTGAAGGAGGATTACCTGAAAGAGACATGGACAGAGGCAACCGGACCGTTTGAGTTTGAGGTTCCCAAAGACAGTTATCTGGTGCTTGGAGACAACCGGAATGATTCCTATGATGCCAGATATTGGGATCATACCTATGTCAGCAAAGATAAAATTATCGGAAAAGCTTATTTCATATACTACCCATTCCAAAGACTGGGCAGTCTATATAAATAAATCATTTAAATAATTAACAAGGAGGCTATCATTATGCCAGAAAATTCAAGTTGCAGCGGAGCATCATCCTGTTCCAAAGAAAGCTGTGAGGGATGTTCCCATAATTCTCAGAATCCGCAGAGTATGCTCGAAGCGATGAATGCATATTCCAATATCAAACATGTGATTGGAGTGGTCAGCGGAAAGGGAGGTGTCGGTAAATCATTTGTTACTTCTTCCCTGGCGGTACAGATGGCGAAAGCCGGATATAAAGTGGGAATTCTGGATGCCGATATTACCGGACCGTCCATTCCAAAGATGTTTGGAGCACACGGTCAGCTGGTTGGTGACGAAAAAGGAATGTATCCGTATGAGACAAAAGAAGGAATCAAAATCGTTTCCATCAATCTTCTGATGGAAGATGAAGAGGCACCGGTTGTCTGGAGAGGACCTGTGATTGCAGGGGCTGTGAAACAGTTCTGGAATGAGGCTGTCTGGGGCGATGTGGACTATCTGTTTGTGGACATGCCACCGGGAACAGGTGATGTACCGCTTACCGTGTTCCAGTCCCTTCCGGTGGACGGTATCGTTATTGTTACATCTCCACAGGAACTGGTACAGATGATCGTAAAGAAAGCTTTCCATATGGCAAATATGATGCAAATACCGGTGCTTGGACTGGTGGAAAATTTCAGTTATCTGAAATGCCCGGATTGTGGAAAGAAGATCGCACTGTTTGGAGAGAGCAACATTGACGAAGTTGCCGCAAAAGAAGGAACCCGAGTTTTAGGCAAACTGCCATTGGACCCGGCATATGCGAAAGCTGCGGATGCCGGTGCATTCTATGAGATGGAAAATCCGTATCTGGATGTCGCTGTGGATGCGCTGAAGACGATTTAAGACAAGAAAAGACCTGTCAGTGAATAAATCACTGGCAGGTCTTTTTTGCTTATTTCTGGCTTCCTGAAACTGTAGATTCGGTATTGCTGTCCGACTCTGTTCCCGTAACGGTTTCTTCCACAGCAGGATCTTTGTATGTGTACGTGTTGGATTCACGGAAAATCGTACTGTTGGAACCCATCTGGCACACTTTAATGGTATCACCGTCTTTGACACTGTCTTTTGGAATAATCAGACAACCGGAATTGCTGAAGGTTGTATTGACTTTCTCGTCATTTACAAATACCTTACTCCACTTGGTGAAGTTGTTTCCATAGACAAACACTTCCGATCCGCCGATGGAATCCGACGTCTCCGATACCGTTACATCATCAATTCCCATTACAATGTCGGTTGCAGGGTATTTGTCTTTGCCATCATAGCAGTAACGGTTTCCGTAAAGAATGTCATACTGCAGATTATCCAGTCCGTCCAGATATGCAGTGTGGTCTGCGTTGTTCATCTGGGTCTGATGGTAATTTAAGATGGTTCCCTCATGAATACCTGTGGAATCCGTAATGCTTGCCATCAGCTGATATGCATACAGATCTGCATCCTGCTTCTTTAATCCCATATTATTCCATGTAACATATTTTGTCTTGTAGATATCACCGGATTTCATATCGGAGTCTTCCAGACCCATGGTTGGAAGATGATCGCCGAACGCTACCACGATGGTATCTTCATCTCTCTTGGAGAGCTCTGTAATCAGATCATTCAGGAATGTATCTACTTCATTTAACTGGTTGACGTAATAAGTCCACTGGTTTTTCTTTTCTTCATCATCCACACCGCTGACGGTATATACCGGATTTGCGATAACCGGAGTCTTTGGATAATCACCATGTGTACCTACGGTAATGGTGTAGGTAAAGTCCGGCTGATTCGGAGTGGAATCTAAGGTTTTGATTGTTTCAGGAACAAGAATATCATCGGTAGCCCAGCTTCCGTTTGGCGTATAACTCTGAATGTTCATCAGTTCCTTGCTGGTGAAAGTATCAAATCCCATCATGGAAAAGGCATTGACACGGCTGTAAAAGTTACCGCCATTGTTATGTACGGCATGGGTTCCATATCCGATGGAAGCCAGATCAGCAGCAGTGCTCTCGCAGTCTGTCTTTTTCAGGATTGTTTTATACGGATACTCGCCGGTTCCGAAGTACTGCATACTCATACCGGAGAGAACTTCAAACTCAGTGTTTGCGGTTCCTGCGCCAACAACCGGAACTGTCAGGTAACCACTCGTGTAGTTCTTCTCGAGATTGTGGAAGGTAGGAATCGGATCCTGATTATAATTCAGAAACTTGATCTCATCCGGATCACAGAATGATTCAAGAAGAATACAGATAATATTTGGTGCATTCTTTTTGGTGACAGTTGTTTCTTTTTTTGTGTCATTTACATTTTTTTCAATCGAAGCAATTTTCTGCTCGGAGTAGTCATCCGGCTTGCTCATTCCACGGTCTACCACACTCGAAGAGAATCCATAGATAAAACCATAGTTTTCATATCCCTGTGCAATGTTGGAGAAGTAACTTGCAACAACATTGGCATTCTGTGCAGCAGAGGTTGTAACAGGAAGACCGACAAACAGTACCGATACAATGGCACCTACAACAACAATTTTATGGGTCTTGCCCTGATAGCGCGGTCCTTTAATGAAGAGCGCAACACAAAACAGAAGGAACAGACAAAGCCCGATGACTACGATGGTAGCTTCTTCTGCCGTGAAATAGTTGGTATTGTTCATGGCAAACAGATCATTGATACATTTAAGGTCTGTAAAGCCAAACGGTGTTACACGGTTTGAAAGGATGCATCCGTTAATGATTCCAAGGAGCACCCAGAAACCGCTGATAATGATCCGCCAGAATGCACGTCTGCGGAACAGATAAACAAAGCTTAAGGATGCAAATACAATAAAGGCATTATAAAAAAATGCACCGGTATGCATCCCAACGAAGGAACATGCCGAGAGAAAACTCCTTCGGGAAAGAACCTCCACCATAAATACGATCCCACAGGATATCAACATGTGGAACAGCAGGGAATATTTATTCAGAAATGAGATCCGACGCAGGTAAGCTTCGGAATGTTGTTTTTCAACTCTGGTGAATAGTTTTTCTTTGATAATACTAAAAAATTTCTTCATCTTTACCTCTCCTTTACTCGAACTATAGATTACTAAAAAAGGATAGTAAAGACAAGAGGTAAAATTTATAAAAAAACCCCGTTAAAAACGAGGTTTTTTTGCAATATGAATAAATTGTGAACAAACGGTGTTCTTATCGGTTGGAACGTCTCCAGATGTGCATCTGGTCTGCCTCTTTGATCAGATCATCACGGAAGTCCGGATGTGCAATGGAAATCAGAGCCTCTGCCTTCTGCCAGGTAGATAATCCCTTTACATTGACCATGCCATATTCGGTAACGACATAGTGGGTATTTGCACGGGTGTCTGTGACAATGGAACCTTCTGCCAGGGTCGGGCGGATGCGGGAATGCATAACACCTTTCTTATCCGTGAATGTGGAAGAACAGCAGATAAAGCTCTTTCCACCTTTGGACATATAAGCACCGAGAACGAAGTCAAGCTGTCCGCCGGCACCACTGATGTGTTTGGTTCCGGAAGACTCGGCACTGATCTGTCCGAACAGGTCGATATCTACACAGTTGTTGATGGAGATGAAGTTGTCCAGTGCTGCGATGGAGCGGATATCGTTGGTGTAACTGACAGGTGCGCTCATCAGTTCTGGATTTTCATCCAGATAATCATACATCTTCTTGGTTCCGGCACCGAAACCATATACCTGACGGTAGCGGTCAATGTTTTTGCAGGCACCGGTAATCTTTCCGGCTTTGGCAATGTCTACGAATGCATCTACATACATTTCTGTGTGAACACCAAGATCCTTTAAGTCGGACTGTGCGATCAGGGAACCGACTGCGTTTGGCATACCACCGATACCAAGCTGTAAGCAGGCACCGTTTGGAATCTGGTCTACGATCAGCTGTGCAACTTTCTGGTCTACTTCGGTAGCAGGACCGCCGGCACCGAGTTCTCCGATTGGAGGATTGGAGCCTTCTACGATTGCATTGACTTTGGAAATATGTATACCGTTTTCTGTTCCGCCAAGGCAGCGCGGCATATTTTCGTTGACTTCTACGATGATATGTCTGGCTGTCTCACACATCGCACCAAGATGGGAAGCACTTGGCCCGAAGTTGAAGTATCCATGCTTGTCCATTGGAGCAACCTGGAACATTGCCACATCATCCGGACAATCCAGCTCACGGTAATAACGAGGGAGCTCGGAATAACGGATCGGGCTGTAGAATGCACAGCCACGTGCGATCATATGACGTTCGATTCCGGACATATGCCAGGAATTCCATGTAAAATGCTCGCCGGCGTCTTCGCGCTCAAATACGGCAAGCGGTTTTAAGAGGATTCCGCCACGCAGGTTGATATCCTTCAGTTCATCGGTACGCTTGGCAAGTGCTTTGTCCAGTGCATCTACGGTGTTGGTACACCAGCCATAGTCTACCCAGTCACCGGATTTGATTACTTTTACGGCTTCGTCTGCTGAAACGAGCTTCTGTCTGTATTCTTCTGAAAAATCCATTCGTATAAGACCTCCTTGTATGTCTTAGCGTGAAGTTGTGAACAGAAATGCAACAACTTCGTTAATTTATTAACAACATTATAACATTTATGGATTTCAAAAACAATGGGGAGTGCTGGAAAACGTAATTATTCTGTGGTACACTTTAAGGGAAAAAGTCCTGAGGTAGACAGGGAGAGGGCATATAGAAGATATTTGAGAGAAAAAATTCTAAGATAGACAGGGCAGGGATATATGGAAGATTTTTAAGTTGAAAAGTCCCGAAGAAGAGTCAGAGTGGGATATATAGAAAAAGTTTCCACTGATATGTCCCGGAAAGCGTTAAAAATGGGATATAGAAGTGCAGATATTATGTATATGTCCCGAACGAAAATAAAAGTGGGACATAAAAGAAGAAATATTGTGCATATGTCCCAAACGAAAACGAAACCGGGACATAAAAGAAGAAATATTGTGTATATGTCCCAAACGAAAACGAAGCTGGGACAGCGAAAAGAAGATATTGTGTATATGTCCTCAAATGTTCGACATCGCACATGGTATCTCTATGAAGAAAATATTTACAGGAAGGAAAAGAAGATGGAGAATCATACAATTGTTACTTTAAAAAAGGGAGAAGGCCGCACGATCAAGGCGGGTGGCGCATGGATTTTTGATAATGAGATTGATACGATTGTGGGGACATTTACCAATGGAGATGTGGTGACGGTACATGATTTTGACGGATATCCGATGGGAAAGGGATTTATCAATCAGAATTCGAAGATCCGTATCCGCATGCTGACCCGTCATGTGGATCAGGAGATTAACGAGAATTTTCTTCGTATGCGTGTAAAGAATGCCTGGGAATACCGGAAGACAACGGTGGATACATCTTCCTGTCGTGTGATTTTCGGGGAAGCGGATTTTTTGCCGGGACTGGTGGTTGACAAGTATGAGGATGTGCTGGTGGTGGAATGTCTGGCACTCGGTATGGAGCAGTTCAAGGAAACAATCGTTTCATTATTAAAAGGGGTACTGAAAGAGGACGGTATTTCTATCCGTGGAGTCTATGAGAGAAGTGACGCCAATGAGCGCAGGAAAGAAGGACTTCCGAAGGTGAAAGGATTTATTGGGGAAACATTTGATACAGAGGTGGAGATCACGGAAAATGGCGTGCACTATCTGGTCGATGTGGTAAATGGTCAGAAGACGGGCTTTTTCCTGGACCAGAAGTATAACCGGCTGGCAATGCAGCGGATCTGTAAAGGAAAGAGAGTTTTGGACTGTTTTACACATATGGGAACGTTTGCACTGAATGCAGGAATCGCAGGTGCTTCCGATGTGACGGGACTTGATATTTCGGAATATGCGGTGCAGCAGGCAAATGCCAATGCCGTGCGTAATCATCTGGAAGATACGGTACATTTTCGCTGTGCAAATGTACTAGACGAGCTTCCGAAACTGGCAGAAGCCGGAGAAAAGTATGATGTAGTCATTCTCGACCCGCCGGCATTTACGAAATCCCGTGAGGCCACGAAGAATGCCATCAAAGGTTATCGGGAGATCAATATGAAAGGGTTAAAGCTGGTAAAAGACGGCGGATACCTGGCAACCTGTTCCTGTTCCCATTTTATGACACAGGAACTGCTGGCAAAGACGGTGAAGGAAGCTGCAAAGGCGGCACACAAACGGCTACGTCAGGTGGAATTCCGTACGCAGGCGCCGGATCATCCGATTTTGTGGGCAAATTCTGCGAATGTGCCGGAGAGCTATTATCTTAAATTTTTTATTTTTCAGGTGGTGGATGAGAAATAATCCGAAGAATGCTTATTTATAGGGGTTCCGGAACAATTCTATGATATGAAATAAAAGACTGACACACCTTTTGACACACTTTTATAGAAAAATATCTCAAAATAAGCAAATCCTCTTAGTTCATTTGCGCCCTTGTTGGATTGTGCTACACGATTTTCAAGGGAAAACGAAAATAGCCGCCATTACTGCGAATAATGACGGCTGTTGATAAAACAGTTACTTAATATATTCGGGTAAGCCGCTTCTCTGGCTTTCCCTTTTTCTACGCATAATATAACATATCTTAAAGGGAAAAACTGGAACAAATGAACAGTTTTTCAGATCAGTGATGACTTATTTCGGTTATAATAAAAGGAGAAAGCTCTCGATTGACTAACCGGGTATAAACTCCATATAATAGTGGTAACCGAATGGAGAAGCTATAGAAGGAGGGAGCATTATGCAGGCATTATCAAAAGCAGAAGTTGGTGGAAATTATACCATTCAGTGGTTATTCGGATTACCGGAAGTTGTAGAATTCCTGCACCGCCATCATGTAGAAGAAGGTGGCAGCGTACAGGTGATTCAGAAATTATCCAATGGACTGATCATCGGTGCCAATGGAGAACGGTTTGCCATGGGAAATGAGATTGCAGATCGTATTCAGGTATAAGTACACCCGGCTATAGAAAACAGACACCCCGGTATCCGTTATAAAAACGGCTGCCGGGGTGTTTTGGGTAAAAAAATGAAAAGGGCAGTATACTTGCATTTTAGAGAGCATTATGGCATAGTTGAGAAAGAAAATCGAAAGCGAAGGATGAAAAGAGGAAAAATGAAGTTTCGAAAAGCTAAGCAGGACGATAAGGAAGAAATTCTTGCGCTGTATCAGTCGCTGATCGGTACTCCATACTGCGCATGGGGCAACGGGTATCCGGGAGAACAGGAATTTGATTATGATATGAAAAGAAATGCTCTTTTTTGTATGGAAAATGAAGATGGAGAAATCATTGGCACGATCACAGTGGATGAAGATCCGCAGGTGGAAGCACTCACCTGCTGGTCCAAAACACTGCAGCCGTCTGCGGAGCTTTCCAGACTCGGGGTACGCACCGATATGCAGAATCAGGGAATTGCCCGGCGGCTTCTGCAGTATGGCATGGAAGAATTGAAAAAACAGGGAAAAAGGAGTGTACATTTTCTCGTGTGTAAAACAAATAAAAAAGCGCTCCGTTCTTATGAAAAACTGCATTTTGACGTAGTGGGAGAGAGCGATTTATTTGACGAGGACTGGTGGTGCTACGAGAAAGAACTTTAAAAATCAAGTACAGGAAGTTGGAAAATATGCAAATAGGACAGAAAAAAACAACGGGACAGAAGATGAAAAAAGAGAGGAACAGGGGAAGAGAAACGGATAGAAAACCGAACATAAGCCAGATAAAAAAAACAGGTGAACACTGCATTTACGCAAAAAGATGCGGAGGGTGTGACTATCAGGGAATTTTGTACAGTCAGCAGCTTTCCAAAAAGCAGAGTTACATGCGCAAACTCATGGAACCGTTTGGAAAGATCAATCCAATCATCGGGATGGACGATCCATACCACTATCGGCATAAAGTACAGGCGGCTTTTTCCTGCAATAAACGCGGACATATTGTGGCAGGCGTATATGAGAAACATTCGCATGACATCGTGGATGTAGAGCAGTGCCAGATCGAGGATGCACAGGCGGATGCCATTATCCGTGAAATCAAAAATATGATGCGTTCTTTCCGGATTCGTGCATATGATGAGGATACCGGATATGGGCTGCTGCGTCATGTGCTGGTGCGAAAGGGCTATCACAGCGGACAGATTATGGTGGTGCTTGTACTGGTATCTCCGATTCTTCCTTCCAAAAATAATTTTGTCAAGGCACTGCGGAAGAAGTTCCCGGAGATCAGTACAGTAGTGATCAATGTCAATGACCGCAAGACCAGCATGGTGCTCGGGGAGCGCAATATTACGGTTTATGGAAAAGGATTTATTGAGGATGAACTGTGCGGATGCACATTTCGTATTTCACCGACTTCATTTTATCAGGTAAATCCGCAGCAGACGGAAAAACTCTACCGGAAGGCCATTTCCTGTGCCAAACTGACGGGAAAAGAAACTGTGATCGATGCGTACTGCGGTACGGGCACGATCGGGCTGATTGCCAGCAGCCGCGCAAAGCATGTGATCGGAGTGGAGTTAAACCGTGATGCGATAAAGGATGCTATCTCCAATGCAAAGCGCAATCATATTCACAATGTTACTTTTTATAATGAAGATGCCGGACAATTTATGGTAGAGATGGCAGAAAAAGGAGAACATGCGGATGTGGTCATTATGGATCCGCCGCGTACGGGAAGCGATGAGGCGTTTCTTTCCTCTGTAGTGCGACTGGCTCCGAATAAAGTCGTGTATGTATCCTGTGGTCCGGAAACGCTGGTGCGGGATCTGAAGTATCTGACAAAGCATGGATACCGGATGAAAGAGTGTACACCGTTTGATCTTTTTCCGTTTACGAAACATGTGGAGACAGTATGTTTATTGTCCAAACTCCACGAAGCGAAGCATCATGTGAATGTGAGACTTGACATGGACGAGATGGATTTAACGGC
>ERZ857965.2566-NODE-2566-length-15065-cov-3.320520_pt1 | contig 15065 bp, 11 predicted proteins | sample MGYA00519758_ERZ857965 | MGnify/ENA primary metagenome ERZ857965 (study PRJEB31778, sample SAMEA3449381) | human gut metagenome | biome: human gut; feature: human-associated habitat; material: faeces | place: United Kingdom | collected 2010/2012 ... | reverse complement strand
GTACTTCACAAAGGGCGACGTGAGCCGGTTGAGCGTGCCGACGGGCTTTTCTCCCACGCCGACGATGTGCACGCCGAGCTCTTCCCGGCTCTCGCCGGGGGCGACGAGCGTTACATCGTACCCGGCGCGCGCGAGCGACACGCACTCCTTATGAAACACCCGCGTATCGTCGCTGCTGTGCACGCTGGTGAGATGGCAGACTCGCTTCATTCCGTCTCCGATCCGGCTTCCGGCGCGGGAAGCGCAAAGCTCTCGTCCGTCAGCGACGCGCCGATGGCGCGGAATTTCCAGATGCCGCGGACGGTATACAGTACGCCGCTCCAGACCGCGAGCGGCAGCGGGACGCGGACGTAGCGATATGTGCCGAACGTCATGCGCGCGGCCTTGAGCTTATTGCCGGATTTGGACGAGCGCGACACGCGGTAAATGAGCAGCGGCTCGTTTACGCCGTAGGCCCATGGCTCTTCGCGGAGGATCTTCAGCCAGACGGCGAAATCCTCGTGGATGGCGTCGTTCCCCATGGGGAATCTCTCCATCAGCTCCCGGCGGACGAGAACCGACGAGCAGGAAATAACATTCTGCCCGAGCAGACGGCGGTAATTCACGTGCTCCGGCACGGAGAGCGTGTAGCCGTATTTGTGATCGTCTTCGGAAATGAACGCCGAGCCCGTGAAAAAGAGGCCCGCTTCCGGGTGCTGTGCCGCGAGCGCCATCTGGCGCTCGAGCTTTTCGGGCATCCAGAGATCGTCACTGTCGAGAAAGGCGATCCATTCGCCCCGTGCCTCGCGCACACCGCGGTTGCGCGCTTTCGATACGCCGCCGTTCTCCGGCTGCGCGATCACACGGACGCGCGGATCTTTCACCGCGTAGCTCTGTGCCAGAGCGAGCGTTCCGTCCGGCGAGGCGTCGTCCACGACGAGCACCTCGAGCTCACGCCATGTCTGCGAGAGGATGGAATCGAGCGTGGCGGCAAGCGTTTTTTCGGCGCGCCACGCCGGCACGACCACACTGATGAGACTCCGTTCGCCCATTTCCCTATTCCTTCCGATGATCTGTATAGTTTATCAAGGCATTTTACCAATAAACCACGGAAAATGCAATCCTTAATATGAGCAGCTGATACCTTGTGTGTTCTTATATTTTTCCTTGACTTCCGTTGTCTAACCGTGTAGACTATGCATAGAGTCTATCAACGTAGACAAGGAGGGCTTACCCATGGAGATTCCGAAGATCCACGAGGGCGAATACCGTTTCTGCCTGATTTTGTGGGAGCACGGACCGATCGCCGCCGCGCAGCTTGCAAGGCTGTGTCAGGAGCAGCTGGGATGGAAGCGGACCACGACGTATACAGTCATCAAGCGGCTTGGGGAGCGCGGCGTCCTGAAAAATGAAGACGGCATGGTAACGGCGCTTGTATCAAAGGACGAGGCGCAGGCGTGGGAGATCGACGAGCTGGTGGAAAAGAAGTTTGAAGGCTCTCTCCCCGCGTTTATCGCCGCCTTTACCAGACGGCAGGATCTCTCCGATGATGAGCTCGACGAGGTGCAGCAGATGATCGACCGTATCCGAAAGGGGGAGAGATCGTGAGCGAGCTGTTTCTGGAGATCGTCAACCGGAGCATAGCCGCAAGCTGGATCGTGATCGCGGTTCTGATATTGCGGTTCTGCCTGAAAAAAGCGCCAAAATGGGTGAATGTTCTGCTCTGGGGCATTGTCGCCGTGCGGTTAATCTTCCCGTTTTCCATCGAGAGTGCGCTGAGTCTTATACCGAGCGCGGAAACGGTCAGCCCGAGCATTATGATGGAGACGGCACCTTCCGTTCAAACGGGCGTTCCCGCCCTCGATCAGGTCATCAACCCGGTCATTGACCATTCGCTTTCGCCCGCGCCGGGCGCGAGCGCCAATCCGCTGCAGATATGGATCTCGGTCATGGCGGCGGTCTGGCTCGCCGGAGCCGCCGCGCTTCTCCTTTATTCCGCCATAAGCTATTGGCGTCTGCGCCGCAGAGTCCGCGAAGCCGTGATTTTGCGGGATAATATCTATCAGAGCGAAAATGCCGGCTCTCCGTTCGTACTGGGGATCATCCAGCCAAAAATCTATCTTCCGTATTCCGTGGACAGCGGCGCTCTGGCGTATGTAATCGCCCACGAGCAGGCGCATATCCGCCGCGGGGATCACTGGTGGAAGCCGCTCGCTTTTCTGCTGCTGACGGTCCACTGGTTCAATCCGCTGCTATGGCTCGGCTATATCCTGCTGTGCCGGGATATAGAGCTTGCCTGCGACGAAAGAGTCATCCGGGAAATGGGCAATGAACAAAGAGCCGATTATACGCATGCGCTTGTATCCTGCAGCGTCAGCCGCCGCAGCATCGCGGCGTGTCCCCTCGCTTTCGGCGAGGTGGGCATAAAGGAGCGGGTGAAGTCCGTGATGAACTATAAGAAGCCCGCATTCTGGATCGTTCTGGCGTCTGTGGTTGTCTGCGCCGTGGCCGCCGTCTGCTTTCTGACGGATCCGAAACCAGAGCGGAGCTCGCCCAGCGTCGGTGATAATGTGTCCGGTTTAGGACCGGCGCAAACGGAAAAGTGGTTCGACTACCTGGAAAACCCCGAGGAAATGAACTGGGACGGACGTCTGGAGATCGCTCTCCCGGAATATCCGGGCGTGACGTTCCGCTGGTATCCGGAGAAGATGGAGGCTGTGACGGAAAACGAGATCACACCGCTTTATACCGGTATGCCGATCTGGAACACGTATTTCTGCGACCTCACCGGCGATGGGCTTCCCGAGCTGTGTTCCACGATCACCTTCGGCTCCGGTATCATCGATAGCCGCGTCATCGTTTACGACTACGCGAACGGTGCGAGTTACACGCTGGAAGACCGGGGAAAATATGACTACTCCCTCCGGCTGGATGGATCGGACGGCAGTCTGTGTGTCGTTCAAAGGGCGCATGACAGCGGTGATATTGCTGCCGTCGGCGAGCTGTTTTTCAGCGACAGCGGCTTACACTTACAGGTTATCAAAACAAACTTTGAAACACACAAATTCACATCGGTGACAATCCGCAATAACGGAGAGGCCCCCCTGCACATTACGATTGGCTCCGATGAAACAGCTCTTCCCGCAGGCGAAGAAATGACCTTTACCTATGCCGCCTTTGAGGTGAGAACGATCCGGCTCGCTTCTTTGGGGGAACTGAACTATACCGTCGCATACGATTGACGCGCCGCCTCTGCCGATGCATCAAGACACGCGCAAAACGAAAACCGCCGCGAATTTTCCTCCCCTAAAGAGCAGGAAATTCGCGGCGGGTTTTCAGCGAAAGAGCCGCACAATTATTTGCTTTCTCCGGCGCAGGCCGGTTCTTTCTTCTCCGGCTCGGCGGGTTTGGTTTCCACGCCCTCGGTGCTTTCCTTGACGAAGATGATCTTCAGCGTATAGAAAATGAGCTGCAGATCCCAGAGGAAGGACGCCTTCTGGATATAGTACATATCAAGCAGCGCCTTGTCCGCGAAGGTGGTGTTGTATTTTCCGTAGAGCTGGGCGTAGCCGGTGAGGCCGGCCTTGGCCCGCAGGCGGTAGGCGAACTCCGGGTACTCGGCGCAGTATTTCTGATAAAACTCCGGCCGTTCCGGACGAGGGCCGACGAGCGTCATATCGCCGTTGAGAATGTTGAGAAGCTGCGGCAGCTCGTCGATGCGCGTGGCGCGGAGGAACGCCCCCACCTTCGTGATGCGGGAATCGCTCTTCCCTGCCAGTACCGCGCCGGTGGCGGATTCCGCGTTCACGACCATGCTGCGGAACTTGGTAAGGTAAAACGGCTTGCCGTTCAGCGTGAGACGCTTCTGCCGGTAAAATACCGGCCCGCCGTCCTGAATTTTGATGGCAATGGCAACGGCAAGGAAGATCGGGCTGCAAACGATAAGGCCGCATACGGACGCAACGATATCGAGCACGCGCTTCGCCGTCAGATAGCCGCGGTCGTGGTTGCCGGTGTGCACGGCGCAGAGCGGCACATCGCTCATGATGACCGTGTCGGCACAGTTTACCATGATGTCCTGCATATCCGGCTTAAGCATGATGGCGATGCCGTGCCAGAAGCAGTCGTCCATGATGCGGCGGCGCAGCTCCTTTTCCATCGGCATCAGCACGACTGTAGTGTAGGAGTGCATGATCTCGCACAGCTCCTCCCACGGCATATCCGCGGAAACGACGCGGTCGATGGAGTAGCGCGTGCGGCGGCGGTCAAACTTGCTGCGGACGTTCTCCTCGGCATCCTTCTCCGGCACGATCAGCAGTGCCAACGCCGGCGGCTCGAGCCGGTCGGCCAGAATGCGGGCGAGAATAAAGATCCCTGTCTCCACGAGGCACTGCAGCAGCAGCGTGAGGATGACGTACTTCGGCGGCAGGAGCATTTTTGCGATCATGCACATGAGGAAATAGGCAATGGTGTCCGTGAAAAAGCTCGAAAGGCCGAACGCGAACACCAGCTCCCGCGTGCGGTATTTCCGCACGCTGAAGCTGCCGTAGATCGTCATGAACAGCACGAGGATCGCGAAATAGACAACGAAGAACAGCACATTGCCCCGCAGAAAAAACGTCGCTGACGGGTAATGGTGAACGTATGTATAGAAGAACAGCAGCGCCGGCACGACCGCCAGCGATATTTCCAGCAGCGCGCTGAAAGCCGCCTGTCCGGTATGTCCCGTATGGGAAGTCTTTTTCATCGTATCCGCCCATTCTGTCGAAAGGATATAAAAACGCCCTTATCCGTATATTGTACCAGATAAGGGCATAAAACGCAATATGTATCCCACGCTTCGGCGAGAAAAACGTCTGAAAGAGTCTTTAACGGTCTCTGTCGTGCTCTCCCCAGTCCATCGTGGCCTCAAACTCCGGATCAAGCGGATACCGGACACCGTCGATGATCTTGCAGTGGATGATGCCAGTGCCGTTCATATAGAACATATGGCCGAGAGCATCGCGCATGTCGTAGTAATCCTGATCGCACCGCCAGGGGTCCTCGTTGGACTGTACCCAGTCGTACACGCCGTGATATACGATGTCCGGGTGCGCCTCCTGCAGTTTTTCCTGCTCCTCCTGCGTGAGAACGCCGTAGCTGAACCACACGCGCTCGATTTTGTCCATTTCCATCAGCGTCTGGAACGTGTCCTCCGGCTGAAGGAGCGTCATAAACGTGATGTTCAGATCGCGCAGGCTCTTGCAGTCCTTGAGCGGGGCGATGCTGGTGGCGTAAGCGCGGTTGAGCTCCAACCAGATGAGATTGTCGCACGAGGCGATCGGCGAGAGATCGAGTGCATGGCAGTCGAGCAGGACAAGATATTTAAGATCGGGCATCTGATAGAGGAAGCTCAGATCCTCGATCGGCCGATGGCCGAGATCGAGCGCGATCATGTCCGGGCAGTAAGCGAGCTTCTTGATCGTTTCGTTCGTGAAGTATCCGTAATAGCGGGAGGAGGCGCGGAAATAGGTGGTGTCTGTGCGGATGTTGTAGTGCGTTATGTGCAGCGTCCACACAAAACGCACGTTCTCATATTTCTTATTCAGCGCGTCCATTTCCTCATCGGAAAAGCCGCAGTCAGACATATCGACCTTTTCAAGCTTGTGCATCACGGGAAGGATGCTCTCCACCGGTTCAGTGGATTCCATCTCGATGCCGGTAAAGTCAAGAAGTGTGTCCTCGGTGCTGATCGCCACGCCGTAAAGCTCGAACGTGAATGCAAAATCGACCGCCGGGTATTTCTCGCAGACCGGCGTCATCTGTTCGACCGTCACGCCGGTGCCGGTGAGATCGACGCGCGTGAGCTTCGGCAGCGAGGCGAGCTTTTCCGAAAGCTCCGCAACATCCGCTTCGGAAAATGTGCGTCCGGCAAAGCTCAGCTCCGCGGTATCGCTCGGGTAAGTATCGCCGAAGATCGCCACGGGCCAGACGAACGCAACGGCGGGAAACTCGGCGCGCAGCGCGTTCTTTTCTGTCTCGCTCCACGGGCACGCGGGGAACGACACGGTCTGCGCCGCCGGAAGATACCGCAGCGCCTCGCGCAGCGCGTCCGGTGTGATGGAGATATCGTCCACGGCAATCTCCGTGGCGCTGTCAAGATACTCCGTGCTGCCGAGCGGCACCTGCCACTCCAGTTCGAGCGCCGGGTACTTCTCCCGCAGGGCGAGAAGAGCGTCGTAGCACGCGCAGCCTCGCGCATCGGCAGAGCGCAGCGCGGTGAAGTAGTCAAAAAGCGGCAGCTCGGAAACGGTGAAGTCCGTCAGCGTGATGCTTTCAGCATCCGAGGGATACCGGCTCGCGCCGATGGGGATGCTCCAGCGCACCGAAAGCGCCGGATACGCCGCGCGGACGGCATCAAAGCGCTCCGGAGAAACGTCCGCCGCCGTAAGATCGAGCTCCGCGAGCGCGGGGAAAAACGCCAGACGGGCGACGTCCTCCTCCTTGAGCGACGTGAGCACGATGGCCGTGCTCTCGCAGTCGATCACCGCGCCGCCGATGGGAACGTCCCAGTATATTTTGCAGTCCGGCAACTGCTCGCGCAGACGAAGATACCTTTCCGCCGAAATGCTCTTGCCGCGCAGGTCGATCTGCGCGCTATCGCGGCGGTGGAGGCCGCCGGCGTAAACATACACCGAGTTCAGCCACACCAGCGCCGCCGCAATAATGAGAACGGCGATCACCGGGATCAGTATCCACAGCTTTTTCCCGGCGCGGCCGGTATCGGTATGCTTGGACATATAGGGGTTCCTCCCATGTGTATAAAATTCCTTTTATATTTTATCTTGTAAAGTGTGGAATGTCAATGCGCTTCTCCCCTTCTGCACGGGTGTGCCGATTGACTTTCCCGCCGATGCTCCGTATAATGAAAGCGCCGAAAGGGGTGTTTTTCATGCGCCACGCATGGCTCATTCTCACACACGGGAATTTTGAGATCCTCGAAAAGCAGCTGCGCTTTCTCGACAGCGAAAACGCCGATTTTTATATTCATGCAGACGCCAAGGCGGCGTTCGATCCCGAGCGTTTTCGTGCCGTGCCGAAAAAGTCGCGTGTCACGTTCGTGCCGCGCCACCGCATTTCGTGGGGCCATTTTGCCATGGTCGAGGCGGAGCTGGAGCTTCTCCGCGCCGCTGTGCCGGGCGGGTATGACTACTACCATCTTCTCTCCGGCGTGGACGTGCCGGTCAAAACGCGCGCGTACATTGAAAACTATTTTACCCGTGCGCCCGGGAGAAACTATGTAAGCTTTCTCTCGCCGGAGATTTCCCGCACGGATCTCTACCGCGTCCGGTTTTACTACCCCCTGCAGCGCTATAACATCCGAAAACCCGCCGTGCGCCGGACGCTGCGCAATCTCTCCGCCGCGCTGCAGCTCGGCTTCGGCGTAGACCGTACGCGGCGGCGGCCGGACGGCTTCGTTTTTCAGAAGGGCGCGCAGTGGTTCAGCATCACGCACGCGCTCGCGCAGTATCTGCTCGAAAAAGAGAGCGAGATCCGTGAGTTTTTCTCCGATACCTACTGTCCGGACGAAATGTTCGTCCAGACGGTGATCGTAAACTCCCCCTTCCGCGATACGCTGCCGGAGCACGCGTTTGAGAACGACTACGCGAGCTGTCTTCGGTACATCGACTGGCAGCGCGGCAATCCCTACACATTCACGGACGGCGACCTCGACGAGCTTCTCGCCGCACCGGAAACGGCGCTCTTCGCGCGGAAGTTTGATTACCGCACGAGCCCCGGCGTCGTTGACGCGCTCTTTGACCGTTTCGGATAATTTTCTCTCCGGCGCACGGATGTTTTTCCGTGCGCCGTTTTTTGTTCTTGCAGATGGGCGGCATATGTGGTATTCTGTATCTATATGGTGTATATGCCAAGCCGCGCATATACTTTGTGCGAAGCCGCAATCTGTCCGTAGCTTTAGAGAGAGGGAATGATATGAAAAAACGTCTGTTCAGCCTGCTTCTTGTACTTACGCTCTGCTTCACGCTGCTGCCGCTTTCCGCCGCGGCGGAGGGCGAGGAAGAAATGGTCACCGTCACATTCGATATGTGCGGTCACGGCGGCGAAGCTCCGGCGAGCGTCACCGTGCCGAAGGGCAGCAAGATCGCCGCGCCCGAATCCCCGAAGCCGGACGAAGAAGACGGCGTCTATTACTTCGCCCATTGGACGGCGCATCCCGTTTCCGGAGCCCCCGTGGACGCCTGGGACTTTGACACGATGACAGTGGAAGAGACCATGACGCTCTATGCCGTGTGGTACCAGTACGCCGAGATGCATGAAAAGGTCTCTCTCCGCGGCAAGCCTTATGCCGGCGCCCTTGTGGAGTACCGCGACAGGGCCGGCAGCGTCGTATATACGCTGAAGGCCTCCGGCACCGACGGGAACTGCACCGATTACGTCTGTGAGAGCACGAAGCCGGGCGAGTACGACCTCTACATCGACGGGAAATACATCCGTCCCGTGACTGTCAACCGCAGCGCGGCCGGTTATTCGACGACCACAAGGCTTTTTTACGTCACCTTCAGCGCCAACGGGCAGGAATTCACGCCGGAGACTCGTCCCGCCGACGTGCTGTGCTTTACCTCCGGTCTCTTCCACGACGATTCCGTAAGCATGCCGAAACTGACGCCCAAGGCCGTGGACAGCGCTTACACGTTCTCCGGCTGGACAGTCGGGCCGGAGGCGGATTCCGATCCGTTTGATTTTGCCAATAAGGTCTACGGCGACACCGTGGTCTACGCGCAGTGGGAAAAGGCCGCGGATGAGGATTCCGTTCTCGTCACCGCCATCAGATCGAGCATCATCGGCGAAAAATACGCCAAGAAGGGACAGGATTACTCCGCAAGGCTCGTCCCGGACGAGGGCTATGAGCTGCCCTACCACGCGGCAATGGGGAGCTACACCTCCTATACCTATGTGACCATCGGTGATGAGGTGCTCAACTCGGCAAACTACACGCTCAACTGCGCCACCGGCGAGATCACGATCCCCGGAAAATATGTCACGGGCGATATCCGCATCAAGACCATTCCCCGCGTCCATCCGTATACCGTGACGTTCGATCCCAACGGCGGTACCGGCACGCAGACGCCGATGCTGGTTTTCCCGCACAGGGACGGTTATGACTATGAAAAGTCATCCGCAACGCCCTATGCCTACTTCCGTGCGCCGGAGTGTACCTTTACGCCGCCGGACGGCAAGGTCTTTGCCAAATGGAGCGGCGGTGAGAAGATCGCCTCCAGCCTGAGAGTCCCCGGAAACGCGACGCTCACCGCACAATGGGCCGACGCCCCCGAGGGCGTTTACACCGTGGCGTTCGATCTTAACGGCTGCACCTTCTCCGGCAAAACGAACACGCAGGCGGACGCGGATTACTCTGTGAGGCTCGCCCCCGCGGAAGGCTATGCCTACCCGATCACGCTTCGGAATATTTCTATTGGCGGCACGGTGCTCAGCAGCGGGAAGTATTCCTATGATTCCGCGACCGGCATTCTGACGATCCCCGCCGCGGCGATCACCGGAAATATCGTCATCTCCGCCGCCGCCCTAATGCCGACGCCCACTCCGACACCAACTCCTACGCCGACCCCCACTCCGACCCCGACTCCGACACCAACACCTACTCCGACGCCGACACCCACTCCGACACCTACTCCGACACCTACCCCAACGCCGACACCTATGCCGACGCCGACTCCGACGACGGCGCCCACACCGACGCCGACGGCGAAACCCACCGCCACGCCGACACCAGCACCGAAAGCGACAGCCACGCCCAAACCCTCTGTCTCGGCAAGCGCTTCGCCCGCCTCCGGCGTCACGGTCTCGCCGGACGTCTCCGCCCCAGCGGATATCCCGGCAGACGCCCCCGCTTCTGACGTGCCCGGCACCGACGTTTCCGAAAGCGAAGCCGGCAAAACCGAAAGCGCCGACAGCGCGCCCTCCTCTCCCGCGAGCGGCAGGACCTCTTCCGCAGCCCCGGCGGTCATCGGCATTTCCGCCGCCGTCATTTTGCTGATTCTGTTCCTTCTGTTCCGCCGCAAAAAACAACAGTAAGTAAGAAATAAGCCAAAAGAAAAGAGAGCATTGCAGATTGCAATGCTCTCTTTCAGACTGTCAAAAAAGCCTCGCAGAGTTTGCGCCCGCAGGCGCAAATGAAGTTCAAATCATTTTTGCCGGCGGCGTGTACGTCGGCAAAAATACTTCTCGGCTCGCAAACGTGCGAGCGATAGCGAGTGCGCTGCGGCGAGCCGCTATCCCCTCAAACGAGAGCCCAGCGTAGCGGGTCTCGTTTGAGAGCGTGTTCGATTACTGGATCGTTTCGCTGTGGTTGAGAACGCCGGTGCTGTAAAGGAAGAGCACGTCGTCCGCCTGCGAGAGATCCACGAACCGTCCGGCAAGGGCAGGCGCCATATACCGGATGTCCACGACCGTGACCTTGGCATAGCCCTGCGCGAGCAGCGGGGCAATGCTGCTGCCGAACGAATCGCGGAAGATCACCAGCTCCCGGTCCGTTTCAGCGTTGGGGTTTTCGATCGTGAGCAGCGCTTTCGTCCCGCCGAGGAACATTTCGTATCCGTCGCGCCCCGCGGCGAGGGTAAGATCGTAGACAGGGATCTCCGCGCCCGTTTCGTAGTCGTACACGCGAAGCGCCGCTATCGTGCCGTTCGTGAGATAGCGCAGCGCGTCCGGTTCAACGGGAAGGGCGTACTGCCCGGCGTACACGCCGCGAAACGCCGAGGACACATCCACGGTCTCATATTCCGCCGGAAGCGAAGCGCCCATCGCCGCGGCGATCGCCGCCGCCGTTTCTCCCAGCGTTTCCTGCCGCCAATGGGTATCGGTGCGGTAGTACATATCGAGCGAGAGGGTATCGAAAATATCGATATACTCCGCAAACGTCATCCCGGCGCGCATCGTATCGGTGAGAAGCTCATAGTCTATGGCGGGATAGCCGGTTTGCTCCGCAAGGAAATAGTTCTTATCCGGCACAACGCTATAGTAAACGTTCGCGCCCGCATCGGCAAAATACGTTTCATATACGGCGGAAAACCGCTCCGCCGCGTGCCGGACGAGATCGGTATTCACCGGATAGTCGAGCTTTGCGAGATGCCCGCCGGCTGCATATACGCCGTTATTATCGAGCTGCCGCAGGATATCCCCGGAGAAATATGCCTTGAGCGCGCGGAAGCTGTCCCGCAGCGGGAACTGGTCGAGCGTATACTTTTCAAAGGCGGTCATATACGTCCCGTCCGCCACCGCCGAGGCGCGCAGCGCCGGGCGCTGGGCGAGCTTTCGCCGCTCGGAGAGCGAATCGGTCCTGTCCGGCGTCAGGATCGCCGCGAGCAGAAAGCCCGCAAGAAAGAGTCCCGGGAGCGCAAGCGTGAGAATATTTCGGATCTTCTTCATGCCGCACCTCCTCAAAACCGGAAATAGAGGAACGGGTTAAACGACCCGTCCACCAGAAACGCGGTGCAGAGCGCGAGCAGCGCGAGCGTGCAGAGCGGCTCTGCGACCGTGAGCACCGGCGCGAGAGACTTTGCCTCCTGCGCCTTTTTCCAAAGCATCGCCGGGAGCGGCGTTGCGCCGAGCACGGCGAGCGCGAGCACGACGCCGTAGCTCCGGAGCATATAGAGAGCCTCTGTCCCCAGCCCCGAAGCCGTTCCCGCGCCGAAGAGCGTACCGAGCTGATGCAGCGCATCCTTCAGAGACGCCGCGTCAAAGAGCACAAAGCCGAGCGTTACGGCGAGAAGCACATAGACGTGCGGAAGAACTCTCCCCTTTTTCAGCGCCGGAAGGAGGAAGAACTTCTCCGCCATGAGCAGCACCGCATAGAAAAGTCCCCAAAAAACAAAATTCCACGCCGCGCCGTGCCAGAAGCCGGTGGCCATCCAGACGACGAGGATGTTGAAAATATGCCGGATGCGGGAGCAGCGGCTGCCGCCGAGCGGGATATAGAGATAGTCCCGGAACCATGTGCCGAGCGACATGTGCCAGCGCCGCCAGAACTCCGTGATGCTCTTTGAGATATACGGATAGCGGAAGTTTTCCGGGAACGTGAAGCCGAAGATGCGGCCCAGCCCGATGGCCATATCGCTGTAGCCGGAGAAATCAAAGTAGATCTGGAGCGTGAAGGCGATCGCGTACAGCCAGGCATAGAGCGCCGTCTGCTCGGCGGAGGCCTTATACGCGGAGACGAGCTGCGCGAGGATGTTTGCGAGCAGCACCTTTTTCCCGAGACCGACGGCGAAGCGCGAAGCGCCCGACGCCGCGGCATCGAGCGAGTGCATCCGCTCCTTCAGCTGGGGCGCGATATCGCGGTAGCGCACGATGGGGCCCGCGATGAGCTGCGGGAACATGGCGACGTACGCGGCAAAGTCGATGAAATTGCGCTGCGCCGCCACATCGCCGCGGTATACATCGATCTCGTAGCTGGCGATCTGGAACGTATAGAAGCTGATGCCGATCGGCAGGGCGATCTTCAAAAGCGGGAGCGAAAGCCCTGTCACGGCATTGAAGTTTTCGATAAAGAAATCCGCGTACTTGCAGTAAGCAAGCAGCGCGAAGCTCACAACGAGCGAGAGCGTGAGAAAGAGCTTTTTCCTTTTTCCCCGCGCGATGAGGCGCGCAAAGACATACCCCTGCACGATGGAAAACACCATGAAGAGCAGGAATTTCGGCTCGCCCCAGCCGTAGAAAAAGAGGCTGGCGGCGAGCAGAACGGCATTTCTCCCCTTTTGCGGCACGGCGAAATAGACGAGCAGTACGCACGGGAGAAAATAAAAGAGGAACGGGATACTCGAAAAGAGCATCGGCGCTTACACGATCGGGTCGTCGCTCACGGTTTTGGCGTTCGGGTACGCCGCGGCGAGCTTGGCGGTGAACGTGTCCACGAGATCGGTGTAGCCGTACACGGATACGACATAGTCCCCCACCGTGACGATCACGAGCTTATCGGGGATACCGCACATCCAGTGGCGGTCGAGAATATTCTCACGAAGCGAGGCGCACAGCGCGGCCACATCGCCGCTGTCCTTTACATGGAACGCGCCGCAGGTGAACGTGTTGAGATTCATCATGTGCACAAGAGAGGCCGCGCCGTCGATCTTTCCGGCTTCCGCCGCGGGAAAGCCCAGCGAGGAATCCAGAAGATCGGCGTCGTCCATGCTGAAGTTGCCGGGCGCGCCGTCGCGCATGTTTTCTTCGGAGTAGTCGCCGCCGGCGGCGGGGAATTTTTCATCTTCGCTATAGCTGTTCCAGACGGTTTCCAGCAGTTCGAGCGCGCTCGCCGGGGCATTATCGTCCGCGTCCGCCGGAGCAGACGCTCCGCAGGCCGCCAAAGAGAGGAGCAGCACTGCGCAGAGAAGGATGGATACGATTCTTTTCATGGATTTTTCTCCTTTAAATTTCAAGTAATTTTAAGCGGATGATTCTATGACGAAATTAGATTTCCCTTTGTTCCCGAAAAAAACCGGACGGCGTAGGAATTTCCTTCTGCCGTCCGGCTCATTATTCCGGCTGAGCTCAGCCGTTCTCGTCGCCGGTGTCGCTCTCCGGCGGATAGTAGACCTGTACCGCATTGCCTGACCAGTAGCTTGTGAGGTCCGCGGCGGACATCGGCTCGCCGTAGATCGTCGCGCGCAGGAAATTACGGTTTATCACAAAGTCCGCGTTATAAATGGAAAGGCCGTTCGCATCCAGTCCGCGCCAGAACGAGCCGGGCGTCGGACACTGCTGCATCTGGATATCGTAGGTCAGAAAATCGGGCGCCTGCAGCAGCAGCGAGGCGCACTGGCCCATGGTAAGGTCGGTGCTGATGATGGACATGATATCCTTCGCGAGCGCGTACTGTTCGGCGAGACTCATCTTCTTCACGTTGCCCCACATCTGCATGAGAGCGTCGCGCTGCTTCTGGCTGCGGCCGGTGTCGCCGCCGATGTGGCGCTCGCGGCAGTAGCCAAGAATCTGGAAGCCGTCGCTGATGGTATAGGTACCGTCCTGATCGGTCGGGAAATAGCAGCGCGGCACATCGGTGCCGTAATAGGTGTCGTTGAGCTGGCACGCCTCGCGGATGAGGAGGTTGATATCCGCGGCCTCCTCCTTGGTAACGGTGACCGTGATGGGGCCTACCATGGAGGCGATCTTGGCGAAGTCCAGAAAGTCCACCATGGCCCAGTTATCCACGTTGACAGCAAAGTTTCTCGTGCTCTCGATCGTGTTGATGAGCATATCCACGCCGCCGAAGCGCGTCGCCCAGTTCAGATGGCCGATGCCCCAGTCGGCGATCTCCACCTGCGTGTCGCGCATGAGGGAGGTCAGCCACATGGTCTTCGTCGTTTTGTTGATGGAGAGCAGGATCATCGCGTCGCTTCGCTCAAGCTCTTCCGTCCGTCCGTCCGAGCCGATGAGCAGGATGTTATAGACATTCGAGTCGCTCATGACGTCCTCGGCGGATTCCGCCAGACTGCTGCGAAGCTCCATCTCCTCCAGCTCCGCTTTTTCCTCTTCGGTGAGCGGGCGGGGCGTCGGCTCCGGCGTGGCCGTCACCTCGGGCGTTGCTTCGATCACCGCCGCGGGTGCAGCCGTCGGCTCCGGCGTGGTGCGCGGCTTGGTGTTCATCTGGCTGTAAAGATCGCGGAAGATCAGAAATACCGCGAGCAGAACAACGAGGATCACCGCCGCGATCACGATAATGACCGTGCGTCCAACGTGCTTTTTCTTCTTTTCCGGCTGTTCCGGATGCTCGTTTTCGGGAGCGGCTTTCAGATGTCGGCCGCGTTTTGCGTTGTTATCCATATTTGTCCCCCTGTGACCGTTGGGATAATTGCATACATTTTATCATATCCGCGCAGCATTTGCAACGGTTTCCCCACTCTCAAACAAAACCCGCTGCCGCCGGGCCTTCGTTTGAAGGGGCTGCGGCTCGCCGCAGCGCACTCTTCGAGCGCACGTTTGCAACGAAAAGTATCTCCGACGCACATGTCGCCGGAGAAAATGATTAACACTCTATTTGCGCCTGCGGGCGCAAACTCTGCGAGGCTTTTTCG
>ERZ857965.2555-NODE-2555-length-15097-cov-3.252626_pt1 | contig 15097 bp, 10 predicted proteins | sample MGYA00519758_ERZ857965 | MGnify/ENA primary metagenome ERZ857965 (study PRJEB31778, sample SAMEA3449381) | human gut metagenome | biome: human gut; feature: human-associated habitat; material: faeces | place: United Kingdom | collected 2010/2012 ... | reverse complement strand
GCTGGAAGGGATGGTCGGCGAGCATGTTCAAGACCTCGCGTCTGGTGCTGGCGGACTACGTCACCATGGATTCCGGCACCGGCTGCGTACACACCGCGCCCGGCTTCGGCGCCGACGACTACCTGACCTGCAAGCGCTACGGCATGGACATGGTGGTGCCCGTGGACGATCAGGGCAAGCACACCGCCTACGCCGGCAAGTACGAGGGCATGACCACCGATGAATCCAACCCCGTCATCCTTCAGGACATGAAGGACAACGGCTCCCTGTTCGCCAGCGAGGACATCGTCCACAGCTATCCCCACTGCTGGCGCTGCAAGAAGCCCATCATCTTCCGTGCCACCCAGCAGTGGTTCGCCAGCGTGGATGCCATCAAGGATGCCGCTGTGGAAGCCTGCGACGACATCACTTGGAAGCCCGAATGGGGCAAGGAACGGATGATCTCCATGATCCGCGAACGTTCCGATTGGTGCATCTCCCGTCAGCGTACTTGGGGCGTGCCCATCCCCATCTTCTTCTGCAAGGACTGCGGCAAGCCCTACTGCACGCCGGAATCCATCGAAAAGATTTCTGAGATCTTCGGCGCTGAAGGCTCCAACGCCTGGTGGGCGAAGGAAGCGAAGGAACTGATGCCGGAAGGCGCTGCCTGCGAATGTGGCTGCAAGGAATTCACCAAGGAGACCGACATCATGGACGTCTGGTTCGATTCCGGCTCCACCTGGGCTGCGGTCTGCGACCACAATCCGGAACATCCTGAACTGGTCTATCCCACCGACCTGTACCTGGAAGGCGGCGACCAGTATCGCGGCTGGTTCCAGTCCTCTATGCTCACCTCCATCGCCGCCCGTGGTGTGGCACCCTATAAGCACATCATCACTCACGGCTGGACCGTTGATGGCCAGGGCAAGGCCATGCACAAGTCCCTGGGCAACACCGTCGCCCCGCAGGACATCATCAAGGACTACGGCGCTGACATCCTCCGTCTGTGGGTTTCCTCCAGCGACTACACTCAGGATATGCGCATCTCCAAGCCCATCCTGAAGCAGCTGTCTGACGCCTACCTGAAGATCCGCAACACCTGCCGTTATATCCTGGGCAACCTGACCGGGTTCGACCTGGCTGCCGACCTGGTGGAGTACAAGGATCTGATGGAACTGGATCAGTGGGCGCTGGATGCCACCAACCGCCTGGTGGAAGCCGCCCGTGCCGGTTATGACAACTATGACTTCCATAACGTCTATCGTGCCGTGTATAACTTCTGCGTGGTGGATATGTCCAACTTCTATCTGGACATCATCAAGGATCGCCTGTACTGCTCTGCCATTGGTTCCTATGAACGCCGCAGCGCACAGACCGCCATCTATCGCATCCTGGATACCTTGGTGCGGGTCATCAGCCCCATCCTGGTGTTCACCAGTGATGAGATCTGGGAGGTCATGCCCCATGAGGCTTCCGACAATGCCGAGAGCGTCCTGCTCAACGACATCCCCGAAGTCAATGCGGATTGGAAGCTCAGTGAAGAAAAGGCCGCCTACTGGGCTAACATCATGGCCTTCCGTGGTGTCGTGAACCTGGCGCTGGAAAAGGCACGCGCTGCAAAGGTCTGCAAGAAGTCTACCGATGCCAAGGTGACCCTGTACCTGGACGAAAAGGCGCAGGCTGTCTATGAGACCATCAAGGATGCTGACCTGGAACAGCTCTTCATTGTCTCCAAGGTGGACGTTTCCACCGGAGCCGCTCCCGCTGACGCTGTGACTGGCGAAGCAGTGGAAGGTCTGGCGGTCACCGTGGAAGTGAACCAAGACCCCAAGTGCCCCCGCTGCTGGCTCCATCACGCCGACATTGGCAAGGACGCAGCGCATCCCGAACTGTGCCCCCGCTGCGCCGCAGTGCTCAAGGCCATGCACATGGACGTGTAACGCAAACAACCAGAGATCAAACCGCCGGAAGAAACCGTTCTTCCGGCGGTTTTTGTTGTGCTGCGCCTGAAAACATGATAAACTAAAACAAGTATACCTAATTGTAAGAGAGGAAGCAGACACCATGGAGTATCAAGCCGGAACATTTGACATTGCAGTGATCGGCGCCGGCCACGCTGGCATTGAAGCGGCGCTGGCTGGGGCACGATTAGGCTGCCGCACGCTGTGCTTTACCGTCAATCTGGACGCAGTGGGCAATATGCCCTGCAATCCCGCCATTGGCGGCACCGGAAAGGGACAGCTGGTGCGGGAGCTGGACGCCTTAGGCGGCGAAATGGCTCGGGCGGCAGACAAAGCCTGTATCCAATACCGGCTGCTCAACCGAGGCAAAGGGCCTGCTGTTCATTCCCTCCGTGCCCAGGCCGACCGGCGGAAGTATCAGGAGGTGATGAAGCACACCCTGGAACAGACGGAAAATCTGTTCGTCCGGCAGGCGGAAGTGGTGGAAGTGCGGGTGGATGACAGCGGCGCGGTCTGCGCCGTGGTCACTGCCACCGGAGCGGTCTTTCAGGTGAAGGCGGTGGTGGTGGCCACCGGCACCTACCTGGGCGGACGCACCATCGTAGGTGATGTGTTTCGAGACTCCGGCCCCGACGGCCTCCAGGCGGCGCTGGAGCTGACCGGCTGCCTGGAAAAACTGGGCGTCACCATCCGCCGGTTCAAGACCGGCACACCCCCTCGTGTCAACGCCCGCAGCGTGGATTTCTCCAAGATGGAACTGCAAGAAGGGGATCCGGAACCGGTGCCCTTCTCCTTCGCCACCGACCATGCGCCGGAAAATCAGGCGGTGTGCTATCTCACCTACACCAATGAGACGACCCACGACATCATCCGAGCGAATTTAGATCGCTCCCCGTTGTATAATGGCGCCATCGAGTCCACCGGCCCTCGGTACTGCCCCTCCATTGAGACAAAAATCGTCCGGTTCGCAGATAAAAAGCGCCACCAGCTCTTTGTGGAGCCTATGGGGCTGAACACGGAGGAATTATACATCCAGGGCTTCTCCTCCTCCATGCCGGAGGACGTCCAGGTGCGGATGCTCCACAGCATCCCCGGCCTGGAACAGGCGGAGATGACCCGTGTGGCCTATGCCATCGAATATGACTGCGTTGACCCAACGGAACTGTTGCCCACATTGGAACACAAAAAAATCCCCGGCCTGTACGGCGCAGGCCAGTTCAACGGCTCCTCCGGCTACGAGGAAGCAGCCGTCCAGGGCTTCGTGGCCGGCGTCAACGCCGCCCTAAAGCTGCTGGGACGGGCGCCGATGATCCTCCGGCGGGATCAAGGCTACATCGGCGTGCTCATTGACGACCTGGTGACCAAGGGCACCAACGAGCCTTATCGCATGATGACCAGCCGCACCGAGTACCGCCTGATTCAGCGGCAGGACAACGCCGACCAGCGCTTGACTCCCATCGGATACCAGATCGGCCTGGTCAGCCGAGAACGCTATGAAGCAGTCCAGGCCAAATACCAGGCGGTGGAGCAGGAGATCCAGCGGCTGGAGCACAGCGGCACCCCAGCCACCGACCCCCTCAACCAGATGCTCACCAGCCACGGCGAGCCCGCCGCCCGCCACGCAGTCAAGCTGGCCGACCTGCTCCGCCGTCCTCGTATCTCCTACGCCGACCTGGCGCCCTTCGACCCGACACGGCCGGAGCTGGATCGGCTCATCACCGAACAGGTGGAGATCCAGCTGAAATATCAGGGCTACATCGCCCGCCAGATGCGGCAGGTGGAGGAGTTCCGGCGGATGGAGTCCCACTTGCTGCCGGAAAATTTGGACTACGACCACTTGGACGGGCTGCGCCTGGAGGCGCGGGAGAAGCTGAAAGCCATCCGCCCCCTGAACTTGGGACAGGCAAGCCGCATCTCCGGCGTCAGTCCGGCAGATTTAACGGCATTGATGATCTGTCTGGAACAAGAACCAAAGGGAAAACAGGTGGAAAAAACCTGAGAACCGCTCAGAAACCTGCCCTGCAAACGCAGACTGAACGTAAGTGAGATGGCAGCTGCCTTGTCAGGTATCAAATGAAATATATTACATCAGAAGTGTTAGGCAATTTTTTCAAAAATTGCTTGCTTTTGTGCAGGAAGTTTGGTATATTGATAATGTACAGAATCGCCAGACCCAACGGCGTTTGCCGCAGGTTGTCTGAGAGACACTAAGGAATGGATGGAATGGAGAATGCTTATGCGAAATAAAGTAAGGAAATCTTTGGCATTCCTGCTGGCATTGGCACTTGTCGTGTCGGTGATGAGCGGTCTTGGCCTCTCCGTGTCTGCGGAGCAAGAGTCGAACACACCCGGGACGGAAGAAGTACAGCAGCAGGACAAGACCGAAGCGGGCGCAGCGCCCAGTGAGGTGAAGGCGGAGGAAGAAGCCGCCAAGCCGGAAGAAAAGCCCGTCCTGGAAGAAAAAGAGGACGAGCAGAAGAAACAGGAAGAAACGAAAACGGATGATGCCGCAAAGGACAATGCCAACGCCCAGGACGGCGACCAGAAGGACGAGCCGCAGGCGGAGCCTGCTGCGGAAGAACCTGCTGAGCCGGAAGGGAAGCCGTCAGCCTCTTACCTGAGCACCCTGAGCGTAGAGGAATTGTACGCTTATCTGACCAAGCTGGACGACAACAATTTCGCCGCTGCTTGGAAGGAACTGACCGACAGCCAGAAGGAAGAATATAACGCATATGTTCTGAAAATGACCTTTGGCGACAACAAAACCACAACTTCTTATGAAGGTGGCGGCGCAGCAGCCAGCATGACCAACGTGGCCGGTCTGGTCAGCAATCTGGCAGCAAGCCAGAAAGCCCTCCGCAATTCTCCTGCGAGAGCGGCAAGAGCGGCTGTACAGGCGGCAAAAGATGTAGAGCTGAGCAATCAAGCGGTGAATCCAGTCAGTGGTCTCTACATGAATAAGTGGATCACCAAAAATGAGAAGAATACTGCTGATACGGACTACACCATTCATCTGGAGTCCTATACGACTGGTAAGACCACAACGACCTATTCCTCCAAGCCCTGCGACATCGTTCTGGTGTTGGATCAGTCGGGCAGTATGGCAGAGCGTTTCAAGAAGGTGACTTACACTGAAAAGAAGTTTATGGATACTGCAACGAATAGGCAGGCATTTGAATATAGAGATAACCTCTATGTAAAAGCAACTGTGGGCGATGTTGTGGGTAAGCATATTCCGGTAAGAGTAGAGCAAGAGTTTGATATTGGTAGCTTATCCTATACCTATACCTATACCTTGGAAGGCAAGGAACATACTGTTACTATTGTAGGTCGTAATAACAAGATTCCTAGTAGTACCAACCAAGACCAGTTCTTTGCGGATGGCGTGGAAAAGCAGCTGTATTATGCAGAGGAGAGCACGAATGATAAGTACACGAGATTGGATGGTTTGAAGGATGCTGTAAATCAGTTTGTTAGTTCTGTTGAAAGTGATGCTACTACTAGCAATGTAGACCATAATATTGCTATCGTTGGGTTTGGCTCTTACCCGAAAACGGATGACGTAAGACAAAATACTGAGATTTTAACAGGTGTAAACATCTCTACAGATAGGGAAGGTTACAAAAATGGCGTGGCATACAATGGAGATGGATACAGTACAGCTACTGGTAATGCTTTGCAGAGTGCAAAGACGCAGGGAGGAAAAAAATCCATTGCTGATGCAATTGATGCATTAGATGCAAGTGGCGCAACCCGTACGGATTGCGGTATTGAAATGGCAAATGATATTTTCAAAGCTAAAGTGGCAAGTGATCCTAGTCGGTATGAGGGAGGCAAACGTAACAAAGTTGTAGTTGTGTTTACTGATGGTGAGCCAAACAATTACAATGGTTTTGATTCGAACTATGCAACTAAGGCTATTCAAGCGGCTAAAACTTTGAAGGGTGATAATGCAACAGTTTATACCATTGGTATTTTTAGTAATGCTGATGCGAGTCCGATAACTAGTAGTACTACCAAAATGAATCGGTTTATGCATTATGTATCCTCATGCTATCCTCAGGCGGATAGTATGAGCTATGAAGGTACATCGGACAAACTCGGCTACTACCTCACCGCCGCCGACAGCGCTGCCCTGAACGAAATCTTCTCGAAGATTGCTAGCGAGATTGGTTCCAGTGACGTTGCGCTGAACGCTACCACGCAGACCATCGACAAGATGAGCGCAGAGTTTAAGTTGCCGGATAATATTGATGGAAGTAAAGTTAAGGTTTATGAAGTGCCTTGCACAGGTGTCAGTGCAGATGGCAGCTACACGTTTGGTGCCAAAACGGAACTGAAAGATGCTGAGGTAAGCATTAACAAGGGTGCTGGAACAGTATCTGTCAGTGGTTTCGACTACAGCAAAAAATACATTAACAAAGACTCAACAGCGAACATCAAAGGCTACAAACTGCTCATTGAGTTCCCAGTAGAATACAAGAACGACGCCCGGTTTGGCGGCAACAACATTGCATCCAACGACATCGGTTCTGGTATCTACAACAATAACCAGTGCTATGGCACCTATGATGTTCCTCAGGTCAACCGTGCGATTGACTACGAAATCGCAGCAAAAGACCAGACCATCTATGTGACCAACCAGGCTGACTTGCAGGGTCTGCTGGACTATTTCAAGACCAAAGAAGGTAAAGAATATAAGCCCAACGGCACCAACAACAAATATGTTGACATCACCTACACCTTGAAGCAAGGTAATACGGAGATTGGCACTTATACCATTAAGGCGGCGAAGCCTGCTGAGGAGGGTACCTGGACACCGGCAACTGACCAGACTTGGACGCCTGCTCTGGAAGATTGCACCGTGTACACTTGGACTTGCACTGTAAAGCCGACAACTGAGGGCAAAGGTGCCTTGGGTGTCGATGGCACACCCGATAAGCCCGCTGAGAAAACGGACTGTGGTTCTGCAACTGGCACCGTCCACGTCCTTTATCCTACAGTGAGCGCAAGAGATGAGTTCATCTATTGGGGTGAAACCATTGTTCCTAATAGCTTGATTACCGTTGCGGATAATTGGACTGACCTGAATGGTAACCATACGACCGGCACTCCGATGGAAACCAAGCCGCAAATCGAAGTAAACGCTAAGTTTGAAACTGGCGAAGAAGGCAATACTCCTTCCAAGGACAGCGATTACAATGTGATTGCAAAGATTGGCGACCGGGATATCACTTCGTTGCTCCGCGAACATAAGCGGATTGTATCTAATAAGCAAGCGCACGGCAGTTGCGATGATACTTCTGTTGGTGCGGGATTAACTGAGAAGGACTTCCGCATCCATGTGAAAGTCAAGAAGCTGACCGTCGAAAAAATCGTCGGCGGCAACATGGGCGACACCAACCAGGGCTTCACCTTCACTGGCAGAACGATTTACGACGATAGTAAGAATGAAGTAAAGAACAAGTTTACGTTGAAGAATGGCCAGGATGTGACCTTCAAGCTGAAGGTAGGCGACGACGTTTCCATTACTGAAGATTCTGTTGCTGGCTATGAAACTTCTTATAAAGTTGGCGATGACAGCGAGGTAAAGCACAATACGTATAACTACGGCAAGGTCGAAGCAAACAACCCCGATGCAGTAACCGTAATCTACACCAACGAAAAGCAGATCAATCCCCCCAACGGCATCATCACCACCATCGCACCCTACGCGATCATGGTCGTCCTCGCCGCTGGCGCAGGCGTGTACTTCGTGTACAGCCGCCGCAGACGCAATCGCTGATGTCGGCGAAGAACATGGAGGAGATCGCCGGATGGTTGAAGGAGCTAAAGTTCCGGAAAAAAATCATCGGCGGTGTGGATGAGGCCAACGTCTGGCACAAGCTGGACGAGCTGCAAGCCCAGTATCAATCCGCCTTCGATGCCCAGGCCGAGCGTTACCAGGCGCTCCTGGATGAGCGCGACGCAGAGATTCGCCGCCTGAAAGGGGAACGGTGACCTATGGGCATCGGAAAACACACCAAACCAACCAAAACCCGTCCCAGTCGGGGTCGCAAGACCCCGACGGACGGAGTACCCCAGGCGTTGACCCCAGAGCAGGTCATCGCCGCCCGTCGCAAACAGCTGCGGAACCGAAGGGACGTCACATCCTTCCTTCAGCGGCTGGTCATCATGGTGCTCATGCTGTGGGTTTTGTTCGGGTTCGTCTTTGGACTGACCCCCATGCCCAACGGGGATATGTCCCCCCGCCTCAGCGCCGGCGACTTGATGCTCTACTACCGCATGGCCTCCACCTGGCACACCCAGGACATCGCCGTGCTGGAAAAGGATGGCACCCAGTATGTCGCCCGTATCGTCGCCCAGCCAGGTGATACGGTGGAGATTACGAAGGAAGCTACCTTGAAGATCAATGATAGTGTCGTGTTGGAGAACGACATCTATTATAGTACCCCCCGATACGATGACAACGTGACCTATCCAGTGACCCTGGCGGACGACGAGTATTTCGTGCTGTGCGACTACCGAGAGGGAGCCAAGGACAGCCGATATTACGGCCCCGTGCGCCGGAGCGAGCTGAAAGGGAAAGTGATCACCGTACTGCGCCGTTCCAACCTGTAAGGGGAGCGGCAGGAGAGAGGTTATTATAAGGCGCCCGTGCAAAGCATCATGGACGGATGTGCCTTGTGGTAATAAGAGGATCCCAGCCCAACCGCGTGAGGGAGCGGAGGGAGTTGGGAGACGCGTTGAATGGAAAAATTGCGATTTTGAATGGAAAGGATGAATGAACAATGTTAAAGAAGACGATCCGCCGCCTGGGTGCATTGGCGATGGTTCTGGCAATGGCAGTCTCTGTCTTTGCTGTTAATGCTTCTGCAGCTGAGACGGTTCCGGGCAATGCAGAAACAACGTTTGATTTTACGAAAACCGTAACTACTGACGGCAATACTTATGCCCCGAATACCAGTTTCGGTTATACTGTTACTAATGGTAAGGAAGGTAGCATTACGGACGCAAACAACAAGACTGTTCCTGTCCTCGCAGGTCAGGGGGGCGTCACTTTGACTGATACGGTTTTTGCTCCTACTATTACTGGTATGACCACTGTTGAAGGTTCTTATGAAGTAACTGGCAAGATTGTTGTTGCCGCCAATACTTTTACTACCACTGGTGTTTATCACTATGTCGTGGAGGAAAAATCCAATCCCGCTTATGATGGCATTACCTATGATACGGCAAAGCGCGATTTGTATATTTATGTTGTCAGAGAAAATGGACAGCTTGTTGTTAAGTATGCTATTATGAAAAACGGAACGGATAAGAGCACTGGCTTCGTAAATGATTATGGCAAAACCAACCAAAAGATTCATAAGGTAACTGTTACTAAGGAAGTTACCGGTTTGCTGGCAGATAAGAACAAGGAATTTGAATTTACTGTCTCTGTAAATGGTGTTGCTGGTGAAAAGTATAAAGTGGGTTATAAGGTGACTGCAGACGCAACTGAAGAGGTAACCTATGTTGATAGCACGGCGACCACCGATGCGGAAGGTATTGTAAAAGAGCGTAAAATTAAAATTAAGGATACCGGCTACATCGTAATTTACGGCCTGAGCAAAACGGATGTCTATACCGTTAACGAAAAGGATTATAGCTCTGAAGGTTATACTACTGAGCATAGAGAAAACTCTGGTAGTATTACGGAGGGTGAGAAGGGTGATGTTGACATCACTGTCGTGAATAAGTATGATACCGCTACCCCCGGTGGCGTCATCATGACCATCGCTCCTTATGCTCTGATGGTCGTCCTGGCTGGCGCATTCGCAGTGGTCTTCCTGACCCGCCGCAACCGCGCTGAATAATTCAGACGAATCAAATCAACACCTCCGTGACCGTTCCTGATAAAATGGAACTAGAACGGAAGGATGTGAAGTACATCTTTTAATCTAACTCTCCCCACACACCACCCCGCCGGACAACCATGGCTTTGATGCAAGCTCCATCCGGTGGGGCGGTGGGGGAGCCGTTCTCCCTACGCCCCCTTTGGCCCTCGCCGGAGAGGGGCGGGGAGAACCCCACGCGAAGAAGAAAGGAAAAACGGTTTGGAATTCGCGGCAAAACTGGTAAGGGGAGCGGACAAAGTGCTCAGCCTCATCGCTGTCCTCATGATCCTCCTCCTCCTCTGCTACGGCGGTTACTCCCTCTGGGACACCGCCATGCTCTACAAAGGCGCCTTCAACTCCAGTGACCTTCTCCAGTATAAGCCCTCAGCGGACGATCCGGAGAGTCTCACCTTTGAAGAACTGCTGAAACTCAATCCCGACGTCTGTGCCTGGATCACCGTGGATAATACCCATATCGACTATCCGGTGGTACAGGGGAAAGACAATATGGAGTACGTCAACAAGGATGTCAAAGGGGAGTTTGCCCTATCTGGCGCCATCTTCCTGGACAGCCAGAACAAACGGGATTTCTCCGACAGCTACAACCTCCTATATGGCCACCACATGGAGGGCGGCGCCATGTTTGGGGATGTGGTGGAGTTCCGAGACAAGAGCTATTTCGACAGCCACGAGACAGGCACCCTCTATCTGCCTGGCAAAGCCATACCCATCACCTTTTTTGCCTGCGTGAGTACTGACGCCTTTGACAGTGTGGTATACCACCCCGACGCACAGCCCGCAGGGGATGTGACGACCCTCCTGAACTATCTTCAGGGCACGGCCGTGCAGTACCGAGACATCGGAGTGACGGCGAAAGATCAGATTATCGGTTTGTCAACCTGTTCCGAAGCGGTGACCAATGGCCGTGTTGTGTTGTTCGGGCGGCTGGACAAATAAGATCCAAGCACAAGAAGGAGGTTCTGAAGGACACCATGAATCAAAAGAAAACGAGATTCCGCAAACTGCTGCTCCTTCCACTGCTGATTGCAGTCCTGCTGTTCCCCACGCAGGCCCTTGCGGTATACAGCTGTACGGTACAGCTGCCGGTGGAAGTGAAAACGATTACCAAGACCGAAGACACGGAGATCCCCACTGGGGAGGTCTATACGGTCGTCCTGACTGCCGAAGACGACGCCCCCCTGCCGGAGGAAACTCGGCTGACGGTGACCGACAACGGTACGGTGGAGTTCGGCCCCATTACCTACACCAAGCCGGGCGATTACGTCTACACGGTGTACCAGGATGTGGGCGAGACGGAGTTCTACACCTATGACCGTGCCATCTACACGGTGACGGTACGAGTGGTGAACGATGACGAGGGCGGCCTGACCGCAGAAATCTGGGCCATTCGGGATGATGAGACGGAAAAGATGGAGAATGTTGTATTCACCAACGTCTACACTCCGGAGGAAGAACCGGAACCTGACGGCAGCAGCTCCGCATCCACCTCTGCAAAACCGTTGGTCAAGAAACCCAACACTCCCAAAACGGGTGACAGCGCCAACCTCACCCTCTGGACGTGCCTCCTGGCCGCCTCTGCTCTGGGCATCATCACCCTGCTGGCAGCCCTCTTGAAGCGCAACCAGAAGTAAGTGGAGACAAATCGGCGATTCGGCTCTTGTAAACGGCAGTGCCGTTTCGAGAGAAACGCAAAAACAACAGCACCACAGTATCGTGGTGCTGTTGTTTTTGCGTTGTCTTGCAGTTAATCCAACCGAGGGAAGTTGCCCTGTGCCTGTTCCAAGGGATAGCAGATCTGATTTTCTGCCACCAGCACCGGCACCCCGTCTGTACCCACATCAATGATGGCGTAACTACAGTTGTAAGGCACGCCGCCCCGCCAGAAAAAGCCCTCCGGCGGGTCGATGGCGTTGAGCAGAGCAGTGATGGCGCCGCCGTGGGAAGCCAGCAGGATGGTTTTGTCTGCCAGCTCCTGCCGGTGGCACAGGTCGAATAAGTAGTCCGCCATCCGCTTGGACAGTTCTTGGAACGTCTCCCCGCCCTCCGGCGCCTGATAGCGCTCGGCGTGGCAGATGAAATCCACCAGATTCTGATTCAGCGTCCCGCCGGGGCCGGAGTTGGCCGTGACGCCTTCGTAGACGCCGAAGGCCATTTCGATGAGCCGCGGCTCCACATACAGCGGAACGTCCCGCCCCGCCAGCACCAGCTCCGCCGTCTGGCGTGCCCGGCAGAGGGGGGAAGTGAAGGCCAGGTCGAAGGGGACATTCGCCAGTCCCTCTCCGGTCAGTTCCGCCAGCAAAATGCCCTTGTCGTTCAGAGGTATGTCACTCTGACCCTGAAAACGGCGCTGGACATTCCAGCTGGTCTCACCATGTCGTAAAGCATAAAGTCTCATTGGCATACCTCCTAGATAGAATAAAATGTTGGAATAAGTGCGTAAAAAACTTAGAATTTCGCTCCGCCGAACTCGGACAAGACCAACGACTTGTTCTTGTCCTGCACCCACTTGATGGACCAGGGAGCGGAGAACAGGAGCAGCTTGCTGCCCTGATAATCTTCCACCAGCTTGATGTCCTGACCGTTGCCCATGACCAGATCATCGTCCAGGTTTCCGTCAAAAGCGTCCACCCAGCGGAGATATTCATAGGGCAGGTTGTCCATGATGATGTCCACCTTGTACTCGTTTTTCAGACGGTATTCAAACACGTCAAATTGCAGCGTGCCCACACAGCCCACGATGAGGGCTACCATGGTCACTTTCATCCGGCCCACGGACTGGAAGATCTTCTCAAAAGCCAGGGAGGCCATGTTGACCGTGGCAAAGCCAAACACGATGTGGGAATAGGTCAGGCCCATGGAGAGCACTTCGGCATCCGTTGTAAAGCGCCCCAGGAAAGACGGCATGATGGCAATGGCAATGGCCGAGCCGAGGATGCCGTGCAGCAGGGAAAACGCCATGCCGTGGGTGGCGGCCTGATCGGCTTTTTCGTGCTCCCCGGCACCCAGGCAGAGGGCCACCAGTGCATTGATGCCGATGCCAAAGCCGATGGCAATGGCGTTGAGCAGGTTCTGCACCGGGAAGACCAGCGAGAGGGCCGTCATGGCGGATTCGTTGATGCGGGCCACAAACAGGCTGTCCACAATGTTGTACAGCGAGTTGACCAGCATGGAAATGACATTGGGCAGCGCCATGGACATCAAAAGCGGGAAGACCGGGCGCTCTTTCATAAAGGTGTTGTTCACAGAAGAGATCTCCTCTCATCGGGTGGGGTTTGCAGAGGTTTGGACGCAAAAAAGCCACACAATGGCTTTTGCACCATTGTGTGGCGAAAAATAGCTTGATACTGTAAAAATCCACACGATATTTTAGGAGCTTTAGAATATCACAGCCGAGGCGATTTGTCAAGAGGGCAGGGCGCTCAATCCTGCATGGTCAGGTTGCCGCCTGCGGAAAGGCCCTCTTTCACGCCTGCATCGGTATAGCTGTAGGTGCCGCCTTTCCGCGCTTCGCCTGCTTTCCAGGTGCCGCGGTAGGTGGTGCCGTTGGCCCAGGTGTAGGTGCCGCTGCCGTCCCGCAGGTCGGCGGCAAAGCTGCCGGAGAACTGATCCCCGTTGGCGTAATTCACCGTGCCGGAGCCGCTGCGCTGGCCATCGGCCCAGCTGCCCGTGTAGGTGCTGCCGTTGGCATACTTCATGGTACCGGAGCCGCTGGGCTGGCCGCCTGCAAAATTGCCGTCATAGCTGTTGCCGCTGGCGGTTTTCAGGGTACCTTTGCCCTCCAGCTTGCCGTCCGTAAAGGTGCCGGTATAGACATCGCCGTTGGGTTTGGTCAGGGTGCCGGTCTGCTTGGAGCCGTCCACCTTGCCCACAAACTTGCTGCCGTCGGCAAGGGTCAGTGTCTGGGTCACGTTTTCCGGGGCCGCGGAGCTGGCAGCAGCCTCCGAAGAAGCCGTGCTGGATGCACTGCTGGCCGAAGAAGCGGGCTTCTCCTCTTTTTTGCTGGAAGCGCTGGCGGCCTTGGAACTGCTGGCTGCACTGGATGCCGCCTTGGAAGAAGCCGCGCTGCTGGCGGGCTCCTCCTGCTTGGTGGAGGGAGCGCTGGCCGGAGCTTCGCTGGCGGCGGGGGAGGAGGCAGCAGCCTCACTGGAAGAAGCTGCTTCGCTCTCTGCCGCACTGGAAGCGGCTTCACGTTCCGGTTCCGCGGCTTTGGAGCTGCTGGAAGTCTTGGCCGTTGCCGTGGGCAGGAAGAGCTCTTCCGCCGTCGGGGTGCCCCGCAGGGTGAACTGATAGGCCAGCAGGCCGCCCAGGAACGCAACCGAGAGGACAGCCACCGGGAGCAGGGGGCCAAGCTTGACGGATTTTTTCTGGGCCGTGGGTTTGTAGACCGCCTGCGGCCCCTTGGGGGCATCGACGGTGCGTACCTTGCTCAGGTCCAGCTGGCCTGCCTGCAGGGCGGGAGTGTCGTCGTCTTTTTCAGGAGTGTCATCCACCGCGATCTCGATTTTGGTGGCATCGACCAGAGCCGCCCGGAATGCCTCCAGAGACGGCCAGCGGTCGGCTGCGTTCAGAGCAAGGCCTTTCTGGAGCACGTTGTTCAGCGCGTCCGGGATGTCGGGCAGGGTGCGAAGCGCCGCACCGTTCAGCCGGGCTTTGGCCGCCATGGGCAGGTGGCCGCTCAAAGCGCCGAACAGGCAGGCCGCGACCGGGTAGACCTGAGCAGCCGGGGTGCGGGCACTCCAGGCGTTCCAAAACTCCCAGGGCAGCAGCTGCGGGTTGGCGGCATCGGCGGCGTCCCACTCTTTCAGGGAGTGGGGCTTACCGCAGGAGAGCACTTCCCGGGCGTCTTTGCTCAGTACGATCTGCTCCGGGCAGACATCCAGATAGGTGGTTTCCGGGTCTGCCTGAGCCGAAATGGTTTGGATGGTCAGCAGCGTCAGGCGCACAGCGTCCTGCCAGGGCAGGGAACCGCCGTTTGCTGCAACGTGCTGCGAAAATGTGAGTTGTTCCACGCTGGTTCCTCCAAAGGGTGATCAAAAAGCGGCTCAGCCGTAAAGCTGGCTCATCAGAGCCGCCCGCCGGGCGCTCTTCTGGCTCTTGTAACTGCTCATGGCCTGGTCTGCCAGGGCGGTGCTCTGGCCGTTGGCCTTGAGCACCGAGCGCATCTGGCTCACAATGCGGTTGACCTCACTGTCGCAGGAGGCCTGCAGGGCCGAGAGCTGGCCGGCTTTGGACATGCAGATGGCAATTTTGCGGCTG
>ERZ857965.2551-NODE-2551-length-15103-cov-5.569444_pt1 | contig 15103 bp, 18 predicted proteins | sample MGYA00519758_ERZ857965 | MGnify/ENA primary metagenome ERZ857965 (study PRJEB31778, sample SAMEA3449381) | human gut metagenome | biome: human gut; feature: human-associated habitat; material: faeces | place: United Kingdom | collected 2010/2012 ... | reverse complement strand
AAAAAAGGGGGGGGTTTACCATTTTTTAAATATATAAAAATACACTGAAAAGTGAAATTTCGTGTTGAAGCATATGGAATTTCACTTTTTTTTTATTTTATTTACAAATACTAAACTAAAAAGGGGAATTTTTTATAAAATTACATATTACAAATGGCTTAAAATCGTTAAAAAATACGATTTCGCAAAAACAACATTTAGCGAAATCATTATAATTAAATGCTATAATATTATGTGAAAAAGGGGGAAATATAATGAATTTTAATCTTACAGATTTTTTAAAATTACCATCAAATGTTATGTCTGCTATATCATTAGCTTCAGGCGTAATTCTATTCTTACCGGATGAACTACTAAAAAAAATATATATGATTGAATTTAAAAATAAGTGGGGGTTTATAATAGGAGCCACTTTCATTGTATCAACATCTATTTTAGTAATAGGTATTTTAAGCAATATATATAAGTTTTTATATAAGAAATATTCGAATTTTAAATTTAAAAAGAATTCAAATAAATTATTAAATTCGTTAGATGTGTATAAAAAAACAATAGTATATATGCTATATAAGGAAGATAATAATACTTCTGAACTTCCATTAAATGATGGAGCTGTTGTTTTTCTTGAACATTGGATGGTTATTCAAAAAGCTGCCAGCCAATACGCAGTTGAAGATTTAATTAATCCTAGATTTCCGTATTTCTTACAACCATGGGTAGTTGATAAATTAAATAAAGATGAAAATTTATTACTATCATTTAAAAAAGCAGCAGAACAACAATTAAAAAACGTAGAATATAATTAAAATGGCAATACTTTAACGCATTGCCAGTTGTTATACACTAAAGATAAATTTAGCGAAATAAAAAAGTATATTTAGGTTAAAACTACAGCTTGTTCAACAAATTTACCATTGACAGATAAAAATAATCTTTCTGTATCTTTTGATTTACTATCTATCATACGTACAGAGCGAACTAATACTTTATCTTGTCCATTTATATAGTATTTATCAGCTTGAACTAAAAAGGTTTCAGGATAGTAATTAGTTTTTGAGTCCTTTGCAATACATAAATGAAGATAGTTAGTACCTTTCTTTTCAAATAAAATAACAGTAGATTTTAAATCCGATTTTCTGACTTTAGACTTATCAAAGTTAATTATAATTTCAGAAAATAATAATTCATCTATACTCTTAAAATTAATAAGTCTATCTTCCATATCATCAAAAAAAGCACTTGTACTAATTTGTTCGTAAGTAAGCTTTCCTTTTAGAATTTGTTTATATACTAAATCTGAAATATGATATCTTTTATCTGATAGTTTTCTTAAAAGCTCAATATCAATTAATTTATGTAAACCTATTAAATGAGCAAAATTACAACGTTTAAACATAACCTCTATCATAGCTCCATTATCAAGTGTATAGATAAAATTCTTATTTATAAACTTAGAAAAGCTAATAGCAGCTAAATAAAGAGGGTCATTAAGTAACTTAGTATCCATGTTTTCCCCCACCTATTATGTAAAAAAACGCATTGGAATTACCAATGCGTTTTAAGTTTCAAATAAAGTGTATTTTGGTTTCGAGTAAAGAACCCTAGTCAGAAACTGGCTGATACACAAACCATAAAAGCATCTAAGAAATACACCCACTGACAAGGCATATAACTTCAAACGATGAAAATAAGATTAATATTAATATATAATATGATTAAATCTTATTTATGACACTAATATAAAGTAAAAATAGTAAAAATAAAAAAAATGGTATATACTTTAGATAGATGGAAAAAAATAATCCAGATTATAAAATATTTATATTTTATATAATTATATAAAATATAAATATTTTATATAATTAGGTGGAAGTTTTGGAGGAGTTATGAAAAGTAATAAATTAAAAGCAGAAAGTTTAAAAAGCGAGCATAGACAATGGAAAATAGAACAGTTAAATACAAATTCATATTTCATAATATTTCGAGATTTTTTAGATCCACATATTTTAAAAAATATTAGTGGTAATGCATTAAAGTTATATATATATTTAGGGTTAAATGCAGATAATATGACAGGTGAAGTATGGCATGGAACAGAAAAAATAGCTAAATATTTTAATAAAAGCGAAAGAACTATTAGAGAGTGGTTTAGAGAATTACAAGATTTTAATTTGATTTATAGAATGCAATTAGAGTTCAATGGAAATAGTTATAATTATTTATTACCATATAAAGATTCTAGAAATTATGATAAATATGTATTAAAGTATAGGTTAAAAGATAGTAAGTTGCGTATAAGCATTGATTTGAATGACTATAAAGATAGTATAACTAATGGAATAAAGGCTGTATTTCCGAACTCTCAAGTTATAATAAACAAAGAATTATTTATTATAAAATTAGATTTTATTCCAGAATCAGCACTTCTAAGAAAAATGGGATATGAAATAAAATCTAGAGATTATAGATTTTCTAAAATGATTAAGGAATATTCTTATAGTGATAGAGAGGGTAATTTGAAAAAAAGTTCTCAATTATTTCAACGTATAAAATAGTAGAGTTCATTAATAGGAGAAATACATAAAATAATATTGACAACAAGGTATTTAAAGCTAGTATTTTCAATGTATTTAAGAAAAATAAAGACAAAAAAACATTGCATAAGTATAGAAAAAAATGTAGAATAGAGATAAATAAAAAAAGCTCTTATTCAACTCTTATCTATAAGGTTCCCGCCTTAGAGATAAGCCAAACTTTACAAGGTATTCCCGTACCAAGAAAGCCGTTAGAAAAGAACTTCTTTCACAGTAACAAAAGTTACTTATTTACTTAATTATGAGTAAATTATAACCGATAAAGAAGAAGATTTCAATAGCCTTTTAGTATGGAAATACCTACTAAAAGGCTTTTTTTATTATTTTAATAGGTTGCATATCACCTATATGATATGTAGTGGGACAAGCCAGACAACCACTCAAAAGAAGAAGAAAGGTGAGTTCAGCCAATGCAGAGAGTGAACCTCCGTACAATATACCTAGTCCTTATCTTTAGGTGTACGGGATTGAGCGTGGTGACAACGTAAAGGTCAGGTGTGGGAGTTCTAGGAGCATAGGTGCTCGGGAACCATGAGCAGATATTTTATTAAGCATTAGGATAGAACCGTAATGTAGAAAGCTTGTGGGTGTAAATACACGTAACAGATAAGGTGCAGATGGTGAAGCGACCGAGGTATACTTCGTATTCATTAAATAGATGTAGTTATTTCCTTACTGATAGTCATAATATATTTTATGTCTATTAGTAAGGGAATAACTGCGTCCAATTTCGCTCCCTCAGTGCCTTCGTATTCTATGGCTTCTGCACTAAATTGCAAGTTTTTTCTTGAAATTTAAAATAAACTTTCAGTTGGTAGTGGGGTGAATGCTCATTTGGAGCAGAGGGGCAAAGCCCCTATAAGTAATGATTTTTAAAATATTATACTTTATCATATTGCAAATAAATGGTAATATTACAGTGATAATATAGTAAGCTTATGGGAGAGAGTTATATGGAGTGGGATAAGAATAATATAGGTGAGATAGTACGGTTTATAAATAGGGAATTAGAAACTGGACGACCAATGAATAATATAGAGCTTGAAGAGTTTGGAGTTAATGAGAGAGTAATACACAAGAGATTATTAAGAATTGGATATAAAAAAATAGATAATCAGTATTACCTAGAAGATGGTATTACAAGTAATATTACTAATAAGACAAATATAATTAATAAAGTTAATAAGCAAAGAAATATTATTTGTAATAAGAATTTAGATATGGATAAATTAAATCTATTATTAGCTAATATAGATAAGATATTGAAGCTGATACCGACTGATACTACAAGTAATATTACACATTTAAAAAGTGGAAGTAATGAGGTTAGAAGTTTAAGGATAGATACTGGATTATATGAAGTTATTAAGGATAGAGCTTCTAGGGATAAGGTCAATATATCAGCTATAGTTAATAAAGCATTAGAAGATTATATAAATAATTATTTATAAGTTCAAATATTAGATTAAAGTTTTTTTTTTATTATGATATAATAAAATTAAATTTATTGGTCGCTAACCCTATAGCGAGATACAAATGGGTACTGCTCCACTCAATGGCAGTTTAAAAAAGGGTGTAGCAACCGAGCTACTGCTACTGAAAAGATATATGCTTAGGCTATGATTATCGTAAAGCTCGGGTGATTAATAAAGCAAGTCCAGATGGACTTGCTTTATTATTTGATTAAAATATTTTCATCATCTACAGATAGGGAATATTTATTAAAGTAAACCCTATTTAATCTACTCTGAGAGTTAATAACATCTAGTAATTTTTCAGAAGTTCCATTAGTGTATTCTACAAAGCAATCATCAAGGAAATCTTGATAAACTTCTTTCATGTTTTTGATTAAAAACCAACTTTTTTTATCTATATTATGATATTGTGTTGGAGAGTATTTACAACTATCATCTGGAGTGAAAGGAGTTTTATTAAATTCAGATTTTATAATATCAGCTAAAACATAACGAGGTATTCCTTGATGAATGAAGAAAAATAAAACTTTTTCCATTTCCCTTCTTGAATCGAATGGAACATTTGTACTGTAATATGTTTGCCCAACCTCCTTTTCTTTTTTAAAATGAGTATTGATAATATCAGCACCAGAATATGCAATTCCATTCTGAATTTTTAAAGCTACACATTTCATAAATATCGACCTACTTCCAATAAACTATTTTATCAACATATAACAAGTATAAACGATTTTAACGACTTTTTCAACATTATTTTAAATAAAATTTTTGTTTAATGAAATATTGACAAGTTTTAAAATAAATATTATTATGTCATTAAAGTAATATAACTAATAATGACTAGGTGATTTTATGAATGGTGAAAAAGAGTTAGAAAAAGAAATAAAAGATTTAAAAAAGGTTTTAAGAGATACAGAAAAAGATTTAATTGATTATATGTCTCAAAATCAAAATTTGCTTTCAGAAAATAAAAAGCTTCAAGATGAAGTGCAAAAATTAAAAAATGAACATAGTGAGCTTGGAATAGAGAAAATTAAAATAAAGTATGAAAAAGAAATAGAACGTTTAAAATTAGAATTGGAAGATACTAAAGAGAAAATTACACTTCAAACTAGAAGCAGGGAAATTAGTGATAAACAAGTTCAAGAGATAAAAGAGCTTAGAGCTTCTGGTTTAAGTTATAGAGCTATTGAAGAAAAAACTAAGTGGAGTAAGTTTACTATAGGAAGAGTTCTTAAAGGAGAATATGATAAGTAATTAAAGTAATATATCAAATATGACATGAGGTGGTTATATGAATAATAAGGAATTTAAATTAATTAAAAATGGTTATATATTTGAGTACAACTATAACTTTGGGCATATTAATGTTGATAATGAATTAACTGGCGAATGTGAAGATTGTATTGAGGTTGGAATGGGAATTATTTTCCCAGACCAACAAAGCTTTGAATCAAAATGTAATGAATGGTTGAGAAAAAGAAGATAGAAGCATTAGGCTTCTATCTTCTTTTATAGTGCATAAAAATAATTATATTTCTCCTGTCAAATGTGTATAAGGAAATATCTCTAAGTAATATTAGGATAAATAATTAAACATTAGGAGGACTAATTATGAGTAAAAAAGATAAAATACTTATTTTTTGTACAATAATTAATACTGTTGTAGCGGTAATAAAGCTATTTATATAAAAGCAGAAATGGAATCAAGGTGGAGATTTTGAAAATTTTCGTGGCAGCAAAACAATAACTGTGTAGCAGATCTGTTCTGCTGACTAAGAAAATTTTCAAAATACTACCTTGGTGGAGTGGAAGCTGTTACGCTATTGCAACGAAGATGAACCAGAAAGGTTCATCTTATTGGCTAGTTCCTAGCGATAATGGGTAAAGGGTCTTGACCCTTTTTGGTGTCGAGCAATCTCGACTGGCTGAGCAATAGCGAGGGCAAAGCCCTATCCCGAAGGGCGAACGTTCAATGATGGTACGTCATTGTGCTAGTGAGTTATCACCTTGACAGATACTTATACTTAAACTAACATTTAATTATAAGCATAAAGGAGAGGTGATAAGGTGAGTTACTCTGTATTTAGGATACAAGGAATTAAAACTACTGGTGATTTAGTAGGGATAAGTAAACACAATAAAGATAGGGTTAGTCATACTAATCAAGATATAGATACTTCAAAGAGCAAAGATAATATTATATTAATCGAATGTAATAATTATAATTCTAAATTTAATGATATAGTAGCTCCAATGAAGCAAGAGCATACGGAACGTATGAAAACAATGAGAGCTGATAGGGTTAAGACATTTAATCAGCATATTAATAGCTCTAAAAATGATATAGCTTTTGAGATGGTTTTTACTAGCGATAATGAGTTCTTTGATGGCTTGAATAGAAATGATATTAAGAAATGGGCAGAGAAGTCCTTGGACTTCGTTACCAAGGATTTAGGAATAGAAAGAAGGAATATACTTCATGCAATAGTTCATATGGACGAAAAGACACCACACTTGCATGTTGTAGCAGTTCCTTTAGTTAAGACTTATAATAAAAAGCAAAATAAAGATGTATGGAGCATTAGTAGAAGGCAATATATAAATGGTAAGAGCCAGTTATCTAAAGCACAAGATATTTATAACCAGAGAATGAATGAGAGCGGCTATGAGCTTGATAGAGGTGAAAAAGGAAGTAGTAAAGAGCATACAACTAAAGCTCAATATATAGATAAACTTCTTAGCGAAAATAAAGAGTTAAAAAGACAAAATAAAGAGCTAAGAGCTGGAGTGCCAAAAGATAATCTTAAAATTTGGGATAACAATAATAAGCTTCATAATGAAAATGAATCACTTAAAATTCAAAAGGAAGCTATGTTTGAATATATAAAAGAAAAAGGATTGGGAGAAGAAGCTCAAATTATTGTTAATAAAAAAATAAGACAAAAAACCAATAATAAGATAAAAGATAAAGAGTGGCAACAGGAATTATAATTTTTATATACTCAAAATAAGTTACTGCGAAGCAGATCCGGTTTTGAGTATATAAAAATTACGTTAAAAATAATTAATTTCGCTTTGATGATAGCGAAGTAATATGTTTTTTAGAAAAAGTTTAGATAAGGTAAACAAAAAAACATTAAAAATTTAAAATTAAGGTCTTACAAATGGCTTAAAACCGTTAAAAAGTGCAATTTCGCAAAAACAAAATTTAGCGAAATTATTATTTAGAATTGACAATGATTTAAATTGATATACATAATATATGTATAAGTTAAAGTGAGGTATATATATGGGAAAAAATAGTGATATAGTTTATGACCTAATAGAAGAGTTTGGTGAGGAAGAACTTAATAATTATATTAAAAGGAATGATGTACTTTATGATGAGGAGCTTACTATTCAGATTAAAAGTACAGAAGACCTAGAGGATTTAACTAAAGAACAATTAGAGATTTTTAAAGAGGAATATGAAGAATATTTAGATAATACTACTCTTGATGAGGAAGAGCTTGAAGGTTGGAATGATATTGTAGAAAAAATGAATAAAGATTAACATATAAAAACCAGTGATTTAAAATCACTGGTTTTTTATTAATTAAGAAAAATTTATCAAAATATGGTATATTAAATTATGTATAATAATTAGGGGGAGTATAAAAATGGAAGATTTAAAAGAGGAAACTAAAAACGATGCGAGAAAAGCTGGAAAAAGTGTGAAATTTCATATTTTCAATAACTATATTTATTGGACACATCTAGACAATCCACCAACTGGACATGAGCAAGGATTAGATAGACCGTGTTTAGTAGTTAGAACGACCAAAGAATCACCAATATGTACAATCATTCCTTTGACGTTAGAAAGATTAAATGATGATATTCCGTATCATGTTGATTTATCGAATGGAAAGAGCACTGCTTTAGTTGAGCAGATAAGAACTATAGATAAATCAAGAATATATAGTCAAATGTATATTAAAAAGAAATTGGCAACTATAAATGATGATGATAGGGAAAAACTAAATTATCAAATAAAAAAATTACATTTAATAAAACCGATTTTTTCTAAAAAAGTTGACAACAAATGATTATATGAGTAATATAATATTATAAAACATTTGAACTTCTGATTGCATGACAATCGGTATTATAAAACGTTATGAAACTAAAAGGCATCCAATAAGGATGCCTTTTTTATTTTATTGAAATTGTAAATCAAGATAAATCAACGCTTGACAAAAAGGTACAAATAAAAAAAAATACTTGCATTATGTAAATAATACAAGTAAAATTTAAGTAATTAAATAAAAAAGTTCCTTCAAACTCTTATCAACTAAGCTACCAACTTAGCAGATAAGCCAACCTTAGTAAGTGCTACCAACACTTAAAAAGCCGTTATGAATAGAACTTCTGAAAGTAACTAAGTCAAGGTTATATCTGGTACATACAACCAATCACCAAAGCTACTTTATAAATTAACTTTATTCAATTTATGAGTAAAGTATAACTTATGGAAGAAGATTTTTCAAGCCTTTTAGTATGGTAAAACCTTACTAAAAGGCTTTTTTTATTTTTAATAGAGGTTGCATATCACCTATATGATATGTAGTGGGACAAGCCAGACAACCACTTAAAAGAAGAAGAAAGGTGAGTTCAGCCAATGCAGAGAGTGAACCTCCGTACAATATACCTAGTCCTTATCTTTAGGTGTACGGGATTGAGCGTGGTGACAACGTAAAGGTCAGGTGTGGGAGTTCTAGGAGCATAGGTGCTCGGGAACCATGAGCAGATATTTTATTAAGCATTAGGATAGAACCGTAATGTAGAAAGCTTGTGGGTGTAAATACACGTAACAGATAAGGTGCAGATGGTGAAGCGACCGAGGTATACTTCGTATTCATTAAATAGATGTAGTTATTTCCTTACTGATAGTCATAATATATTTTATGTCTATTAGTAAGGGAATAACTGCGTCCAATTTCGCTCCCTCAGTGCCTTCGTATTCTATGGCTTCTGCACTAAATTGCAAGTTTTTTCTTGAAATTTAAAATAAACTTTCAGTTGGTAGTGGGGTGAATGCTCATTTGGAGCAGAGGGGCAAAGCCCCTATAAGTAATGATTTTTAAAATATTATACTTTATCATATTGCAAATAAATGGTAATATTACAGTGATAATATAGTAAGCTTATGGGAGAGAGTTATATGGAGTGGGATAAGAATAATATAGGTGAGATAGTACGGTTTATAAATAGGGAATTAGAAACTGGACGACCAATGAATAATATAGAGCTTGAAGAGTTTGGAGTTAATGAGAGAGTAATACACAAGAGATTATTAAGAATTGGATATAAAAAAATAGATAATCAGTATTACCTAGAAGATGGTATTACAAGTAATATTACTAATAAGACAAATATAATTAATAAAGTTAATAAGCAAAGAAATATTATTTGTAATAAGAATTTAGATATGGATAAATTAAATTTATTATTAGCTAACATAGATAAGATATTGAAGTTGATATCAACTGATACTACAAGTAATATTATGCATTTGAAAAGTGGAAGTAATGAAGTTAGAAGTTTAAGGATAGATACTGGATTATATGAAGCTATTAAGGATAGAGCTTCTAGAGATAAGATAAATATATCAGCTATAGTTAATAAAGCATTAGAAGATTATTTAAATAATTATTTATAAAAATAAAGTAATAACAAAGCAAGTCAATATGGCTCTGCTTTGTTATTTTATTAAAATATTTTCATCATCTACAGAGATTGAATATTTATTAAAGCAAACTCTATTTAATCGGAGGGCACTGAAAAAGTGACTTTTATTTTTGTCTAAATCACATGGTAAAAAATGAGAACCCTTAGAAGCGATTCTAAGGGTTCTCTATTAACTTTTTAGACATATTTGACCTCTGAAATTTTCCTAAAATTTTGATATTTACCCAATAATTTTAGTTTTTCAGTGGCTTCATTTAATCGTGATGTATATTTTCATCATAAATTAAGTTATTTTTTTCATGATGTTTACATTGGGGATTAGTACATTGTACATAGTACCAATCAACTACTTGTGTTTTAGAACTACATTCAGGACATTTATCTATACTTTGAATTGATGCCATATTAATCCTCCTTTCCAATTAAAGAATAATAAAAATTATACTATATTTTTTATTTATTGTTATAAGGTTAGTGATGAAATAGAATATGTTTATATGATGTGCTATCAATGGAAACAACGAGAATATGAAAATACAAAAATTAGAGAGTTAACGCCAGAAGAGAAAAAACAATTCAATAAAAATTTAGTTGATTTTATAGAAATAGATTAAGTAGAGCATAGGCTCTACTTTTTTTTGACAGTATTTTTATTTAGTTTATGGTATTTTGATAATAAATTATTGAGTTTATGAGGTGGGAACAATGGCGATAAAAGATGATTATATCAAGGTTCGTGTAACTACAGAGCAAAAAAAATTATTTAAAGATATTGCAAAAAAGAAAAAAGTTAGCATGAGTGAATTTATGATTGTTGCCACAGAAGAAAAAGCATTAAGAGAGAAAGAAAAACTTGAGAGTACAAAGAGCTTGGAGCTTAGAGTTGATGAGCTAGAAAAGAAATTACAAGAGCTTAAATTAAAAATGGAAGGGCAAAGAGCTAAGAAAAAAAGTTTTTTGATGGTTTTAAAAAATATTTTTTGTTGGCTTTTCTAGATAACAACTCCATTTAAGGGGGATATTATTCCCCAATAATAAATTTAATTAAATTTAGTCAAATATAAGCAAAAGTAGTGGAGGTTAAGTAGTAATATATTGAAAAATAGAAAATAAGGCTTGATAAGTAATAATAGTTTGTGATAAGATTGTTTCATCAAAACAAGTGAGGTGTATTTTTACATGAAAAGATTAGGTTTAGCTTTAAGAATGGCATTAGCTAAAAACCCGAAAATAACACTAAATGTGTATTTTATTAATCAGCAAAAACTGGGGAAAGTTGCCTTTAGTACTGGATTAAAGATTGACCCAGATAAGTTAAAAGATGTAGAAAAGGTATTATTTTTCTTTAAAGAAAATAAAAAAATGAACTATGTTATAGCTGATGTTTTATACAGTGATACTAGGAAAGAACCTTTTATTCCAGAGGATATGAAAGATTTTATACCAAGTGAATATAAAGATATTCCAAGGAATACTTGGTTGATGTTATCTGGAATGAGAAGGTTAGATGAAGAAGAGCTTAGTCAATATGAATATCTGTATGATTCCAGTATTGATATAGTTGAAATATTAAACAGAGATAGATTTACTCGTATGTTTTTTAAGAAAAAAAACGATAGCTCTATACCATTATTATTTAATTAGGTATTCTCTAAATCTGAAAAGAATGGGTTAATTTGTGGTTAATCTATTCTTTTTTTGTTGACTTTTTTCAATCTGCATGTTATATTGTCATTAATGAAATATGACGTTATATGACGGAGGTAGTATGGGAGAAAAAGAAATTGAAAATTTAACAAAAGTTTTAAGAGATACAGAAAAAGATTTACGTTATTATATATCTGAAAATGGAAATTTACGTGTAGAAAATAAAGAGCTTAAAGAAGAAGTTCAAAAATTAAAAAATGAAAATACTAAACTTGGGATAGAAAAAATTAAAGTTGAGTATGAAAAAGAAATAGAACGATTAAAATTAGAATTAAAAGAAACTAAAGAGAAAATTACGCTTCAAACTAGAACCAGAGAAATTAGCGATAAACAAGTGAAAGAAATAAAAGAGCTTAGAGCTTCTGGTTTAAGTTATAGAGAAATTGAAGAAAAAACTAAGTGGAGTAAATTCACTATAGGAAGAGTTATTAAAGGAGAATATGATAAGTAATTCAAGTAATATATCAAATATGACATGAGGTGGTTATATGAACAATAAAGAATTTAAGTTAATTAAAAATGGTTATATATTTGAGTATGATTATAATTTTGGTCATATTAATGTTGATTGTGAAGAAACTGGAGAATGTGAAGATTGTATTGAGATTGGAATGGGAATTGTATTTCCAGACCAACAGAGCTTTGAAGCAAAATGTAATGAATGGTTAAGAAAAAAAGATAGGAGTTAATTGCTCCTATCTTTTTTCTTGATATATTAGAAATAACCGTTAGGTTTGAAATGAAATCAAGGTGGAGATTTTAAAAAAATTTGTAGCGACAAAAACGGATGGAGGTACCTTTTAGGAGCAGATCCGTTTTTGTTGATTAAGAAATTTTTTTAAAATACTACCTTGATGGAATAAAAAACGCATACGCTCTTGCAACGAAGTTGAACCAATACGGTTCGACTTCCTGGCGAGTGCCGAGCGAAAATGGGTAAAGGGTCAAGACCCTTTTTTCTGTCGGGAAACCCCGACGGAGGTGAGCCAAAGGCGAGGGGGAACACCCTTATAGCTCCATGCAATGGCACGTTTCTTGTTCACAAGAGTATAACGTGCTACACTCTTAATATGAAATATTAAATCAGAGTGTTAAAAATGGAGGTGCATTTTCATTATGGAATTTGCTTGGAATACACAAAAAAACAAGATGAATGATGTTAAAGGAAAAGATATGGAGCAGGAGCGAAAGGGTCGAAAATCCAATCCGGATATTGATGATACTAGAACGAATATGAATTACGATTTAGTTGAAAGTGATAAAACTTTGTACCAGAGAGTAAAAGAAAGAGTTGATGAAGTTCGTTCAGTATCGAGAATACAAAAAAATTCAGTAGTGGATTTTTCAAATATCATAACTGTTCCTAAAGAGCAGTACGAAGAATGGGGACTTGAAAGGTCAAAAGATTATCTAAAAGAGGTTTACAACTATTTTTGTGAGGAGTTTGGAAAAGAGAATGTAGTATCAGCTAAAGTCCATTTGGACGAAACTACACCTCATATGCACCTTCATTTTGTGCCTGTAAATCAAGAGAATGGGAAATTACAGGCTAGAGCATTAATGACACCAGCAAGGATAAATAAAATACATACAGAAGCCCCTAAGTATCTTCAGGAAAAAGGGTTTGATGTAGAGAGGGGAAAAGGTAAAACTGAAAAAAACCTTGATATTCACCGTTTTAAGGCTGAGAAGCTTCGAGAGGATATAAATATCCTTGAAGATAGATTGAACGCCTTAGAGGGTGATTTAGGGGTTATACAAGGTGCAAGGGTGCAAATAGAGTGTTTGGACAGTATAGAAATAAAGAAAAGCCATTTAGGGACTAAAATAAGCCTTAAAGAAGATGATTTTAATTTATTAATGGATTTAGCAAAAGAAAACATAAAAAGTCTTGCTGCAATAGAGAAGCTCCAAAGAGAGCTAGAGAGAATTGAAAGCAAGAGCAGTGGACTTGGTGATGAAAATAAAAATCTTAAAGGGGAGATAAAAAGTCTTAAAATAGACAATAAAAATTTAAAAAATAAGTTTAATGATGTTGTGAAACAAGCCAAATGTTTGAGAAGTGCTATTGATGAACATTGGGATAGTAAAAATATACTTGAAAATGCAAGAGAAAAGTTCAATTCTCCAGAGCCAAAGAGAGAAGTGAAATCTAAAAATAAAAATAAATCTTTGGATTTAGAAATTTAGAAAATTTTAAAATACCGAAAAGTACCGATTTTGAAATCGGATCACTTGAAGGTGTTTTTAAATTTTATAGATTTCTTGCAGTGAAAATTTGTTTTTTCAGAAATAAAAAAAAGGGGTGAAAAACACCCCCTTTTTTAACGAATTTTTTGTTCAAAAAAATGAGTTTCTTCTTTTCTTGATACTTTAGGCGATTACTTCGATTTAATTTAAAAGTCTTAAAACCCAGTAAAATCAAGGCTTCAAAACAAAAAAACTTGTCTTTTCTTATCTATTATTCTATAATTTTTAGTGTCGAGATAAAAATTTTAAAATAATAGCGAAAGGAGCAAGTTTTTTTGTTAAGGTTTTTTATACCCTTAATTAAATTCTATGAAATTCTATGGATAATTATAACGATAAAAAGAGTAAAAAACAAGAGGAAAAAGATGTTTTAAGAAAGTGTGGAGATAAGAAATTGAAAAACAATAAATTTAGAGAATATATAAGACCATTTATAACTCCTAAAATGTTTAATTTGATAAGTGAATGTGGAGATTACCTAACTTTCTTGGCTGACTTTGAAATGGAAAATAGAAAGTTACATAGAGGGAACTTTTGTAAGAATAGGTTTTGCCCTATGTGTACTTGGAGAACTTCTTGTAAAGATACTTTTAAAATTTCAATTCTTATGGAGCATTTAAGAAAAGAAGAAAATAAAGAATTTATCTTTTTAACTTTAACTACTCCTAATGTAAAAGGGGACAAGCTGGAAGAAGAGATAATAAACTATAATAAAGCTTTTAAAAGACTTATGGAACGTAAAGAGGTTAAGAAGATAGTTAAAGGTTATGTAAGAAAATTAGAGGTAACATATAATTCAGATATGTTATCAAAGTCATATGACACATATCACCCTCATTTTCATGTTGTAATTGCAGTTAATAAAAGTTATTTTACTGATAACAATTATTATATTAATAGAGATAGATGGTTGGAGCTATGGCAAGAAGCTACTGGCGATAGCTCCATAACACAAGTTGACGTTAGAAAATCAAAAACTAACAATTTAAAAGAAGTTTATGAATTAGCGAAATATTCTGCTAAGGATACAGATTATCTTATATCAAGACCAGTATTTGAGGTTTTTTATAAAGCATTAAAAGGAAAACAATTGATAGTTTATGGTGGTTTGTTTAGTGATGCCAATAAAATGTATCAAAATGGAGAATTAGATTGTTATAAGACACAAGATAATATAGAGTATGTTTATATGATGGTTTATTCTTGGAAGAAGAAAGAATATGATAACACAAGTATTAGAGAATTAACTCCAGAAGAAAAAAAGAAATTTAATAAAAATTTAGTTGATGTTATAGAAATAGATTAAGTAGAGCATAGGCTCTACTTTTTTTTGACAGTATTTTT
>ERZ857965.2545-NODE-2545-length-15134-cov-5.333842_pt1 | contig 15134 bp, 6 predicted proteins | sample MGYA00519758_ERZ857965 | MGnify/ENA primary metagenome ERZ857965 (study PRJEB31778, sample SAMEA3449381) | human gut metagenome | biome: human gut; feature: human-associated habitat; material: faeces | place: United Kingdom | collected 2010/2012 ... | reverse complement strand
TTGCAGGCGTTTTCTTTTTCAAATAAAAAGAAAATGCCGAAACGCGGGTAGTATATATTGTTTGATTATCGTATGACGCGAAGGTAGATGAGAAATTAACATCAATTAAATATTTGTATCGGCTACCGCCGATAGCGGACAGCCGCAAGGGCTGCCCCTACGAGGTACGCAGTCTAAATTTTGTGTGTATTTTTAAAAGGCGAACGAAGTTCGTCCCTACGATCTGCAAAACAAACTTTTCAGAAGATTTCGTGCCGCTGTCGCGGCATCGGTGCGTCGAGGTCGCCGCACCCTACAAATACGCATCAATAAATTGCTACAATTTTCGCGGGTGGATGATATCCGCTCCTACTTACTTTGATCGAAGCGAAATAACCCCTCAGTTTTGGCTTCGCCGAGCCAGCTCCCATGCAGGGGAGCCAAAATAGATTTTTCAACAATTCCAGTTTTATCAACGTATCCCACACAACAAAAATCCTATCCAATAGCGGATAGGATTTTTGTCTTATAATCATTGCTGAGTTTTTATACTCTGTTGCTCGGTCGGTCTTCAATTATCCTGCCGTCCGATATTCTGACAACGCGCGTTCCCTCTTCGGCGATCTCGTTGTCGTGGGTGATGAGGATTATCGTGCGCCCCTCGTCGTTGAGCTCATGGAGTATCTTCATGACCTCCTTGCCGGAGTGCGAGTCGAGGTTGCCGGTCGGTTCGTCCGCGAGGATTATCGGCGGGCGCGCGGCGACTGCACGGGCTATTGCGACTCTCTGCTGCTGACCGCCGGACATCTGCGAGGGCAGGTGGTTCATGCGCTTTTCGAGCCCGACTCGGCGCAGTGCGTCGACCGAGAGCTTCTCGCGCTCTTCTTTTTTTACGCCTCTGTATATCAGCGGTAGCTCAACGTTTCCCTTTGCCGTGAGGCTCGGGATAAGATTAAAGCCCTGGAATATAAAGCCGATTTCTTTGTTGCGTATCTCCGAAAGCTCGTCGTCCGACAGGTTAGAAACATCTTTGCCGTCGATGAGATATTCGCCGCTCGTGCAGATGTCGAGCAGACCGAGCATGTTCATCAGCGTCGATTTGCCCGAGCCGGAGTGACCGACGATCATCAGAAATTCTCCGCGGTCAACGGTCAGCGAAACTCCGTCGAGCGCGTGAACTTCGTTCTCGCCGGGATTGTATATTTTATATGCGTCCTTGACTTCGATAAGATGCGCCATTGCAAAGCTCCTCAAGTGTTTTTTATAATTTTATCGCGATGTTGTTCATCAAGTCAAGTCAACATTTGTAAATTATTTTCGCGGCGGTATATTTCTTTCGCGCGTGCAGAAAATAGACGCAAGGGAGATGAAAATATGTCGCTGTCCGGAAAAGAATATGAAAAAATGACGAAGCGCGCCTCGCCGCCGAGCCCGAAGCTGATGAACCTGCTGAAAGCTTTTTTGATAGGCGGGCTCATCTGCGCGATAGGCGAGGGATTTTCGATGCTCTATGAGTCGCTCGGCGCGGACGAAAAGACGGTGTCGAGCCTTGTACCATGTACCCTTGTCGTTATTGCCGCTGTGCTGACCGCTCTCGGCGTGTTCGATAAAATCGCCCGTCATGCGGGCGCAGGTACACTCGTGCCGATAACCGGCTTTGCAAATGCAGTCGTGTCGCCCGCAATGGAGTTCCAGAGCGAGGGCAGGATTCTCGGCACGGGCGCGAATATGTTCAAGGTCGCGGGGCCTGTTATAGTCTATGGCAGCGCCGCGACGGTCGTCTACGGCGTGATTTATTATATCGCGCTCAGGATAATGGGGTGAACCGATGGCAGAGAGAATTGGAAAATATACGCTGAAATTCGGCAGTCGTCCGGGGATAATCGCATCCGCCGCGATAGTCGGCAGCAAGGAGGGGGACGGACCTCTCGGCGGGAGCTTCGATGAAATTATAACCGACGGCACATTCGGCGAAAAGACATGGGAGAAGGCGGAGAGCGCGTTTCAGCACCGCGCCGTGGTGAAGGCTATTGAAAAATCCGGAATGACCGCCGCCGATATAGATATGCTAATGGCGGGTGATTTGCTCAGCCAGTGCAGCGGCTCGGCGTTCGGTGCACGCGATCTCGGCATACCGTTTGTCGGGCTTTACGGCGCGTGCTCAACAATGGCTTTGTCGCTGGCATTGGCTGCGCTGAGTGTCGATTCGGGTGCGGCGCGTATAGCCGCCGCGGCAACTTCGTCGCACTTCTGCTCGGCGGAGAAGCAGTTCCGCACACCGCTCGAATACGGCGGTCAGCGTCCTCCGACTGCCCAGTGGACGGCGACGGCGGCAGGGTGCGCCGTGATAGGAAAGTCCGCGTCGCCGCATATAGAAGCCGCCACATTCGGCAGGATAACCGACTACGGAGTCAAAGACGCAAACAACATGGGTGCGGCTATGGCGCCCGCCGCGTGCTCGACAATAACCGCCTTTTTGCAGGACACAAAAACACAGCCGGAGGATCTCGACCTTATCCTGACTGGCGACCTCGGCTATGTCGGCTCAACGCTCCTGCGCGAGCTGATGAGAAAGCAGGAGCATATCGATATCACGACCTGCCACAACGACTGCGGACTGATGCTCTATCGGCTCAACGAGCAGGATGTGAACTCCGGCGGCTCGGGCTGCGGATGCAGCGCGGCGGTGGTCTGCTCGCATATCGTCAGCGAGATGCGCTCGGGCAGGCTGAACAAAGTACTCTTCGTCGGAACGGGCGCACTGCTCTCGGCGGTCTCGCCGCTCCAGGGCGAAACAGTGCCGTCGATAGCTCACGCGGTCCTGCTGACAAACTGAAAGGGGATAGCAATGGATACTGTGCAGAGTGTTTCAAAGAGCCTGAAGCTCGTCAGCTGCGCGCTGACCTCGATGCGCTGGCTCGATATAATCAAAAAGCTTATCGCCGCCGCGGCGATAGCGACAGCCGCCTGCTCGGCGCTGAGCATAATAGCCGCGTGCAGGGAGAAAAAGTGAAAAAACGCGAAAACCGGCTGTAAAGTATAATCGCTTTACGGCTGGTTTTTGTGTTATTAATAGGCTTGTCAGGCTTTCGTGCAGGGAAACCTGATTGACGAAGACGAGACTGAGAGCTTATTTCACGAAATTCGCACTAAATTTATTACCCTGCACCTTGTAGGGTGCGGCGACTCGACGCACCGCTGCCGCCGACGGCGGCACGAAGTTTTCGCAAGATTGTTCTACTGACCGCAGGTGCGGACTTCGCTCGCCTGCTTTTGAAGTCTGTATAGGGGTGACGGAGCCGGTTTTTCTGCTTATCTGTGTTGCTTTTTACCCCGATAAACCACTGCCGCGATACCATGTTACTATACATTATATATATAAGCCTTTTTATATAGCGGTTATGTAAAACAAATATAGCCTTAAAAGCCGTGTTTTTATTAATTATCAGCAAATAAAAGCCCTACTTATTTCCATAACAAATATTAATATGATAAATAGGCGTTATTATTCTCAGAACTCATGATTTTTTGTGCAATTTTTACTTGCAAAAAAACAAAATTAATTCTCTAAAATCATAAAAGCGTTAATTTTAATGGAAATATAGAACAAAAATGACATTTTTCAACATATTTGTTAAATCTGTATTGTTAGCATACGATAAAAAATTGAACTTTCATTGTGCAAAACATACAAAAATGATTAAAAAATTTTAAACTTATTGACAAAGTGCCGAACGAGGGGTTATTCTTTACATGGGGGATAATCATACCCTCTTGCTTTGTATTGCCCGAACAGAGCAAAATGACTTTGTCGCCAATGTGTTCTGTCAATTTGCGGGAGACGGAATGCTCTGATATATGGTGAAATTTTAAAAATGGAGGTGTAAATTTGAAGAAAATGAAACGCTTGTTAGCAATCATCCTTGCTTCACTGCTCATACTCTCATCGGCTACCGCCGGCGCGAGTGCGTATCAGGCTTATAAGGATGACGCGCTGACAAAGTACGACTTTACTGACACTGCGGTTCTGACCACGGAGCAGTATGCGTCTGCGCTTCTTGACTACGCTGACAAGGCGCTTGCCAAGGCGAATATCAAGATGGATCTTTCCATCCTCGGTTCGCTCGACGCAACGTCTATAGACAATGCTCTTTCGAGCGTCTATAAGCTGATCAACGGCAACAAGATCATCCTTTGGATGGCCGGCGATCTGAACAAAGTCAACGTCGATGCAATCAAGAGCCCGCGCAGAAGCAATACTACGGATGTCGAAGTCATTAAGGCACTCCTTCAGTTCCTTGCGGACAACAAGGGAATCGTCAAGAAGGCTGTCGTCGGCGGTGTCGGTAAGTACAAGCGAGACGGCGGAATCGATCTCGGTGTTGCCAACTCGTTCGTAAAGGTCGAGCTGAATGTCGAAGTTATGCTCAGAGAGATGATTTGGGGTCTTGCATATCCGAATACGGAATACAACAGCAGCACGACTGTCGACAGCATGCTTCAGGTCATCATTCAGAACGCTCTTGCAGGCGTTAAAGAGATTCCTGAGAGCGTCAGAAATCTCGTTGACCTCAACTCGACAAAGTCTACATATGACTTCATTGAGGATCTTCTTCAGACAGCTTATAACGATATAGCTGTTCCGATGCTCAATGACCAGACAATGAAGTGGCTCGGTCAGGAGATCGACAAGGATACCACAGGTACTCTTGCGGGTCTGTTCAACAGGGACTTCAGGGTTTCGGCCTATACCGTCCCCGCGGGCAGCACTCTTGTTGCTGAGCTCAATAACATTGCCGGCGGCATTGTTAACGGACTTCTGAAGAACTACAACGGTTGGGTCTCGGGTGACAATTCAAAGCTCACCGATAATGTTGTCGCAGTTGCGAGATACATTCTCAAAGAGACCGGCGATTACTTCTTCCCGGATTGGCAGAAGCACATCGCAACCGCAGAAGAGATCGACGCAATGAGCAAGGAAGAGCTTATCGCTTATCTTGCGCGCTCGATCATCAACGCATCAGTCGGCTATATGTACATCCCCGAAGATGTCACGACTGTTGTGGGAGTTGCATGGGAGGCTGTTAAGCAGCTCATGGCTCAGTTCCTTCCCGAAAGAGATTACAGCGGTTATCCCAAGACTGTTCAGGGTATCCTTGACATGCTTGCGGATTATGTCGCCTACAACGTCAATCCCGGCATCGACCTCAACGCAGGCGATCTGAAGAAGGCGCTCAACTACGGCGACGGTATGGATAAGATGCTGACTACTGCCGTTCAGTGGCTTGCCGCTGACCCGCAGTATTACACGGGTCTTCTTCCCAGCACTGCTATCGATACCTCTGACGGATGGAAAGCTCTTGATGATATCTTCTTCAAGCTGTTAGACAAATCTGTTCTTCCCGCAAAGTTTGCCAACAGCGGAAGCGAGACTATCCTCAAGGATATTGTTTATTCTATCCTCAACGGACTGCTCGTTGATCAGGATCTGACCTGCATCTCAGACCTGTTTGTTAAGAATGAGTCCGGCGTCTTCGCCACTCAGACTCTCAAGCAGAGCATCGTGAGACTCGTCACCGATATCCTCAACGCAGTTCTTCCGGGAACGGTAACCAAGACTTACGGCTCGCTCAATGAGATCGTTTCGAACTCTGAGCTCGGCTCGATAGTCGAGAACCTTCTCGGATCCCTGAACGACAACAAGGTCAAGCTTGTTCCGCCTATCGTCAACATCGTGGCTCAGGTCATGAAGCTGACTGATAAGGCAAAGTTCAAGGAAATGGAGATCGCCGGTTCAAAGAGAATCAAGAACAGCAGCGAACTTGATCTCACGGTTTATAACGGAAGCCAGGGCATTAACAGAGGTTATACTGATAAGAACAATAACTTCACTCAGGACAAGCTTCCCCGTTATACAATCGATAGTTGGAGCGCTGTTGCTTATAACTATGACGGCAGCAAACAAAAGGATCTTTCGGTATCCGGTCTTACTGCCAATGAGAAACTCAATGGCGGCGATAATAGGTCGGTGAAGATAAGCGGAATCGACAGTAATAATACGCTTGTTGTCTTTACTGTATATTATTTTGTCCTCGATGAGGCGGGAAATAAGCTGACAAACGATGCTTCGGTTTGCAGATTCTATTCTTATAGGCTTGATGGTGCTGATGTTGATAACAATACCAGCGGAATTAATACGGGCTCAAACAAGACAAGCGCGTCTGTTAATGATTGCCCGCCCAAGCTTCTGCTGTTTAATCAAAACAACACCAACCCGCTGAAGACGATATGTGCGCAGAGTGTTACTTTCAAGGTGCCGAAGGGCAAGGGCGCACATACAGGATCTAATGCATCGGCTAATCTCGGTGGCCTTAGTTCCAACCTTAAGAGTGCGACCTCCTCGGCGTCAATGGATGGCGGAAATGCTATTTCAGGTTCAAATGCCTATGACAGCATTGATCTTTGGGAGGAGACAGCTTCTATTGCAAAGTTTGAAGTTGGCTTTGACACTACGATCAATTGGGCTGCTACGGCAAAGAAGGGTAACAAAACCGACCATTACAATGGTGCTACCCGCATTATCTGTTATAACGATTACGGACTTGCTGAGCTCTACAATATAGAAGCTGGCAAGAATCGCGCAAGAACAGATTATGACAGCAGCGCGGATGCAGCTTGGGACGCATATATAACCGCCCTTAACAATGCGGCTATATATACGCTTCTTCCCGGTACGATTGCGCTCTACACCAATAGCGAATTCCTTGCAGGATTTGAAGCTAGACAGAAGGCACTTGCCTCTGCAGTTGAAACTTTGGAGACGCATTTGGTTTCCGCTTCTGTTGACTCGCTCAAGACCGCCGTTGAGGCAGTCCAGGGCAAGGACAACGCAGAGGGCGCCGTTTATTGGGATGACGGTTATAACTATTTCGGTTATGACGATTTCAATTCAGTCACCTGGAACGGCTGGAAGGAAGCCAGAAACCGCGCTCTCAACCTCTACAACTCGACCATAGCTCCCAAGGAGCCCGTTGCTCCCGAGAAGCCCGGCGATGACGCTACTCTGATCGAGAAGCAGAAGTATGAGAAGGCATATGCACAGTGGGAGACCGACCACGCAGCGTGGGAGACCGCGATTGTCGCTTGGCAGACGCCCACAATATCCGCTATCGATGTTGCTTATGCTGAGCAGCAGGTCGAGCTTTGGGGTCCCAGACTTATAAAGCTTGCCGCTGTCAAGACGCACCTCGATGCGGCTATCAAGATGTGCACCATCGACTCCGCAGATGCCTCCAAGTATGATGCAGACAGATGGGAAGCATATGCAAAGTCCTTTGCTTATGCTCAGAAGGTTTCGACCTCGTTCAACGCCTCTACGACCATGCGCACGCAGGTCAGAGAAGCTATGAACAACCTTATCTACAACTGGAAGCGCCTTATTGCTAACCCCGTTGTCACCGTCACATTCACCTTCACCGTGAATGGCGAGACTCACGCGGTTCTTACCGGCAACCAGGGCGATCCCGTTGATCTTAGCTCCATCGAAGCTCCTGCCGCACCTGTCGGCATGCACTTCGTCGGTTGGGGCAACGTACCCGCAACGTTTGACGCTGACGCTACATTCGAAGCTCAGTTCGCAAACAACACGGATACAAAGTACACCGTGAATGTTTATAATATGGACACCACCGGCAACTATCCGGCAACTCCCGACAGCACCTATCAGGGCGCAGGCGAGACCAATTCTACAGCCGATATCACTGCCGATGCAGTCGCCGCTGAAGGCTTCTCGCTCGATTCGGCAAAGAGCACCCTTACCGGCACTATCGCCGCTGACGGTTCTCTTGTCCTCAGCATTTACTATTCACGTAACCAGTACACCATAACTTATGCTAACACGGATCTCGAACCCGATACATATTATTATGGCGCTACTGTTTCCGCCCGTACTCCCGAGAAGGCTGGCTATGCTTTCCAGGGTTGGGAGGAAGAGGTTCCCTCCACCATGCCCGCACAGAACATCACTCTTACGGCTAAGTGGAACGAGAATCCCGCAGACTACACCGATTATGACATAGCTGTTGCAGCTGCCAACGCTAAGAAGGCAGAGGCCAACTACGACAAGACCTACACCGAGGCTTCCAGAAAAGCTCTTGACGCCGCTCTTGCAGTTGACGTCTCTGGCAAGAAGCTCAGCGAGCAGGGTGTTGTCGACGCTCAGACCGCAGCTATCAACGCTGCTGTTAAGGGTCTTGAGAAGATGACCTACAACGCAACATTCTATGTTGACGGCGAAGAGTACAGAGTCGTTCCCACCAAGGTCGGCGAGCAGATCGTCGCCCCCGAGGCTCCCTCCAAGCAGGGTTACACCTTCACCGGATGGACTCCCGAAGTCGGAACGATGGGCATTGAGGATGTTTCCTTCAACGCAGTATTCTCCGCAGGCACTGTTGCTTACACTGTCGAGACATACGTAATGGATGTCACCGGCAACTATGGCGACGCTGCTATCGAGAACAAGTCCGCTACTACCGGCGAGACCGTCTCCGTTACTCCCGAGGCTCGTGAGGGCTTCTCGGTTGCAGCTGAGAGCGTACTTTCCGGCGAAGTCAAGGCTGACGGCAGCCTTGTTCTCAAGGTTTACTACAGCCGCAACCAGTACAAGCTTACTGTTGACGGCAATGTGACCAATGTTTATTACGGCGCAGCCATCAGTGTTTCCGAGCCGGCAGCTCGTGAGGGCTACACCTTCGCCGGTTGGGACAGAGATGTTCCCGAAACCATGCCCGCTTCCGATGTAACTCTTGTTTCCCAGTGGAACGAGAACGACGCTGACTACACCGCTTACAACGCGGCTAAGGCAGCGGCTGAGGCTAAGCAGGCAGAAGCAAACTTCGACAAGACCTACACCGCAGAGTCCAGACAGGCTCTCGCCGATGCCCTTGCGAAGGATGTTTCCGGCAAGAAGTACACCCAGCAGGGTGAAGTTGATGCAGCCGCTAAGGCAATCAACGATGCGGTCACAGCTCTTGAGCTCATGACCTACAAAGCCACCTTCTATGTTGACGGCGCTGAATACAAGGTTGTTACTGCGAAGGTCGGCGAAGCTATCGCCAAGCCCGACGATCCCTCCAAGACAGGTTATGTCTTCACCGGTTGGGATCCCGAGGTCGGAACCATGGGCACTGAGGATATCTCCTTCAATGCTAAGTTCTCCGCAGGCGAAGTTTCTTACACTGTTGAGACCTATGTCATGGGTCTTGACGGTCAGTACGGCGCAGCCGATTCCAAGAACGTTGCAGCAACCACCGGCGCAGAGATAACTCTTACCCCCGATGCCCGCGAGGGCTTCACGGTTGCAGGCGAGAGCGTTCTCACCGGTACAGTCGCAGCTGACAGCAGCCTTGTTCTCAAGGTTTACTACAGCCGTAACCAGTACAAGCTTACTGTTGACGGCACAACGACCGAAGTCTACTACGGCGCAGCTCTTGAGATTGCAGATCCCGAGGCAAGAACCGGTTACACCTTCGCCGGCTGGAAACCCGTGGCTCCCGCGACCATGCCCGCTAACGATGTAACTCTTGAGTCCCAGTGGACCGAGAACGGTGCTGATTACACTGCTTATGACGCGGCAGTTAAGGCTGCTCGGGCTAAGCAGGCCGAGTCCGACTACGCAGCAAGATACACCGAGGAGAGCAGAAATGCTCTTGCAGCGGCTCTTGCAGCAGATGTCTCCGGCAAGAAGTACACCCAGCAGGGTGAAGTTGATGCGGCAACAACCGCTATCAACAACGCAGTCGCAGGTCTCAACAAGATGACCTACAACGCAATATTCACAGTCGACGGCGAAGAGTACGCCAAGGTTCCCACGAAGGTTGACGATCAGATCGTCGCTCCCAAGGATCCGTCCAAGGAAGGCTACACCTTCGCAGGTTGGAAACCCTCAGTCGGCATTATGGGTACCGCAGATGCTACCTTCGAGGCAGTGTTCGCAGCAGCAGGTGACACCGCTTACACCGTCAACACCTATGTAATGGGCACCGACGGCACTTACGGCGATCCCACTTCTGAGAAGCTTACCGGTACCACCGGCTCGACCGCTACCTACGCACCTGAGGCTCGCGAGGGCTTCACCGTTGCGGACGAGAGCGTTCTTTCCGGCACTATCGCAGCTGAGGGCAACCTTGTCCTCAAGGTCTACTACAGCCGCAACAAGTATACCCTGACCGTTGACGGTGTCGCTTCCGAAGTCTACTACGGCGCAGCTGTTTCCGTGGCAGAGCCTTCTAAGGAGCACTACACCTTCGCAGGTTGGGAGCCCGAGCTTCCTGACACCATGCCCGCGAACGACGTAACAGTCGTTTCCAAGTGGACAGAGGACGGCGCTGACTACACCGCATATGATGCAGCAGTCAAGACCGCTCAGGCGAAGAAGGCCGAGACTGACTATGATAAGACCTACACCGCAGAGTCCAGAGCGGCTCTCGATGCAGCTCTTGCAGAAAAAGTTTCCGGCAAGAAGTATTCCGAGCAGTCTGTTGTCGATGCAGCCACCAAGGCTATCAACGATGCAGTTGCCTCTCTCGAGGTCATGACCTACAACGCAATCTTCTATGTTGACGGCGCTGAGTACAGAGTCGTTCCCACGAAGGTCGGCGAGCAGATCATCGCTCCCAAGAATCCCACCAAGGAAGGCTATGTCTTCACCGGTTGGGATCCCGCAGTCGGCGTTATGGGCACTGAGGATGTTTCCTTCAACGCTCAGTTCTCCGCGGGCGAGGTTTCCTACAAGGTTGAGACTTATGTCATGGGTCTTGACGGACAGTACGGCGCAGCAGAGACCAAGACTGTTCCCGCAACCACCGACGCAGCCGTCTCCGTCGAGCCTGAGACTCGCGAGGGCTTCACCGTTGCTGACAACAGCGTCCTCTCCGGCGTTGTTGCTGCCGACAGCAGCCTTGTTCTTAAGGTCTACTACAGCCGTAACCAGTACAAGCTTTCTGTTGACGGCGTAGAGTCCGATGTTTACTATGGCGCAGCTCTTAACATTGCCGCTCCGGCAGCAAGAGAGGGCTTCACCTTCACCGGCTGGAATGTCGAAGTTCCCGCCAACATGCCCGCATCTGACCTGACCCTCGTTTCCCAGTGGAGCGAGAACAACGCTGACTACACCGCTTACAACGCGGCAGTCGCAGCGGCTAAGGCAAAGCAGGGCGAAGAGAACTACGACAAGAAGTACACCGCCGAGACCAGAGCTGCTCTTGCAGAAGCTCTTGCTAACGATGTCTCCGGCAAGAAGTACTCCGAGCAGGGTGTTGTTGACGCAGCCACCAAGGCTATCAACGACGCAGTTGCAGCTCTCGAAGTTATGACCTACAACGCGATCTTCACGGTCGACGGCGCCCAGTACGAAGTCGTTCCCACGAAGGTTGGCGAGCAGATCGTCGCTCCGAAGGATCCCGCTAAGGAAGGCTATGTCTTCAAGGGATGGGATAAGGAAGTCGGCAAGATGGGCGTTGAGGATATCACCTTCGCCGCCCAGTTCGAAGAGGCGTCCGGCATTGCCTACACCGTCGAGGTTTACACGATGGATGTCAACGGCAACTACGGCGCAGCTGAGACAAAGACCCTTTACGGCACCACCGGCGCCCAGGTCACTGCAGACACAACTGCCGCCGAAGGCTTTACCTTCGACGAGTCGGCAGCTAATGTTGTCAGCGGTACCGTCACAGCCGACGGCAGCCTCGTACTGAAGGTCTACTTTGCCCGTAACCAGTACAAGCTTACTGTTGACGGCGCAGAGTCCGAAGTTTACTACGGCGCAGCTCTTGACATTGCCACCCCGGCAGCGCGTAAGGGCTACACCTTCACCGGCTGGAACGTTGATGTTCCCGCCACCATGCCCGCATCCGACCTGACCCTCGTTTCTCAGTGGAGCGAGAACGACGCTGACTACACCGCTTACAATGCGGCAGTTGCAGCGGCTCAGGCGAAGAAGGCCGAGACTGACTATGATAAGACCTACACCGCAGAGTCCAGAGCGGCTCTCGATGCAGCTCTTGCAGAAAAAGTTTCCGGCAAGAAGTATTCCGAGCAGTCTGTTGTCGATGCAGCCACCAAGGCTATCAACGATGCAGTTGCCTCTCTCGAGGTCATGACCTACAACGCAATCTTCTATGTTGACGGCGCTGAGTACAGAGTCGTTCCCACGAAGGTCGGCGAGCAGATCATCGCTCCCAAGAATCCCACCAAGGAAGGCTATGTCTTCACCGGTTGGGATCCCGCAGTCGGCGTTATGGGCACTGAGGATGTTTCCTTCAACGCTCAGTTCTCCGCGGGCGAGGTTTCCTACAAGGTTGAGACTTATGTCATGGGTCTTGACGGACAGTACGGCGCAGCAGAGACCAAGACTGTTCCCGCAACCACCGGCGCAGCCGTCTCCGTCGATCCCGAGGCTCGTGAGGGCTTCACGATCGCCGCTGACAGCGTCCTCTCCGGCACAGTCGCAGCTGACGGCAGCCTTGTTCTCAAGGTTTACTACAGCCGTAATCAGTATAAGCTTACGGTTGACGGTGCAGAATCCATGGTTTACTACGGTGCTGAGCTCAACATCGCAGAGCCCACCAAGGATCACTACACCTTCGCAGGTTGGAACGTCGAAGTTCCTGCCACCATGCCCGCATCCGACCTGACCCTCGTCTCCCAGTGGACCGAGGAAGGCGCTGACTACACTGCATATGATGCAGCAGTCAAGGCCGCTCAGGCGAAGAAGGCTGAGGCGGACTATGACAAGACCTACACAGCAGAGTCCAAAGCGGCTCTCAATGCAGCTCTTGCCATAGACGTTGCCGATAAGAAGTATTCCGAGCAGGCTGATGTCGATGCAGCAACCGCTGCTATAAATGACGCAGTCGCAGGTCTCGAGCGTATGACCTACACCGCTACCTTCTATGTAAACGGCGAAGTTCATGCAACCGTTACCGCGAAGGTCGGCGAGCAGATCATAGCTCCTAAGGATCCGTCTGTCGACGGTTACAACTTCAACGGTTGGGATCCCGCAGTCGGAACCATGGGCACCGAGGACGTCAGATTTGACGCTATCCTTGTTGCCAGCAGCTCCTCCATCATCTCCGTCACTCCGGAGACCCCGAACTACGGCGGCATGCATCAGTATGCAGTCAAGGTCAAGGGCGAGCCTCTGAAGATCAAGATAGTTGACGCAAACGGCAATACCCGCACGTTTGACAGAAACACCTCCATGACAAGCGATGCCAATGCGCTCGGTATCTTGAAGATAGAGAAGACTGAGGACGGCGAGATTTGGACCATCAATGCTAACCTCGCAGAAGGCAAGTTCACTGCTTATGCGAAGATGGCGAAGGAATACTGGGAGAACGATGGCTATGGCTTCACAGTCTCGTTCGATCAGAAGCCCGAGCCTAAGATCGGCGACGTTACCGAAGTTACCTACGACACCCCGAACTACGGCGGCAAGCAGGACTATCGCGTTAAGGTCACCGATAAGGCTGATAAGATCCAGTTCGTCTATGCAAACGGCGGAACCACCACCCTTACAAGACTTGATCCGAGAGTCTCCATCAAGTCTTATGACGCACAGGGCAATGAGGTCTATGCAAACAGCACCAACCTCGCTTATGAGATCTGGACTGTTAACTTCAACCTTCCCGCAGGCAACTATGTTGTCAGAGCGAAGTATGGAAGAAATACATGGAGCGAAGGCCTTGCAGTCAACGTAGTTATCAGCGCTAAGCCGGCAACGGCTGTCAGCGTTACCGAGGTCAATGCCTCTGCTGATTCTGTCGCAGTCACCGTCAACGGCACTGCCAAGAAGGTCAAGATAACCTACGCTTCGGGTGCAACCAGAACTTATGACAGAGATAATGCCAATGTCTCCATCGCTTCTAACGGCGACGGCGAGATCTGGACCATCAATGTTAAGCTCACCGAAGGCGATTACACCGCAACCGCGAAGTATATCGACAACGGCAAGCAGGTCTGGGATACCACCGACTTTGCTTTCACGGTCTAAGGCTGTGAACAAAAACTGAAATCCTGCTCAAAAGGCAGGTGAGAAGGGGAGTCGCCCTCGGGCGGCTCCCCCGATTTTTTTGCCCCGAAGTTTACTTGAACTATCTAAAAAAATATGATACAATAGTTGCAGTGCAAGTATAATTTTCAGGTTGGTGAAATTTTTATGACTCCGAATATCTCGAAACACACTCTTCAGAGACTGCCGATGTACCTGAGCTATATCCAGGGGCTTCCGGAGGATGCACCGAAAAATATATCCGCTACAACTATCGCCGAAGCGCTTCAGCTCAATGATGTTCAGGTGCGCAAGGATCTCGCGAGCGTCAGCTCGTCCGGCAAACCGAAGGTCGGCTACAATGTCAAGGATCTTATCGCGGAGCTTGAAGCTTTCCTCGGCTATAATGATATAGATAATGCCGTGATAGTCGGCGCGGGCAGCCTCGGCAAGGCGCTGCTCAACTACAGCGGTTTCAAGGCTTACGGACTCAACATAATCGCCGCGTTCGACCTGTGCGAAGAGCCGACCGAATTCCAGGGCAAGACGGTCTTCCCGATAGCCCAGCTCGGCAGCTTCTGCCGCAAGGTGAATGTGCATATAGGCATCATCACTGTCCCTGCATCGAGCGCGCAGGAGATATGCGACCTGCTTGTTGAAAGCGGCATCCGCGCTATTTGGAACTTTGCTCCGGTTCATCTCGTCGTCCCGGACGGCATACTCGTCCAGAACGAGAATATGGCGTCGTCGCTCGCTCTGCTTTCAAACCACCTGCGCGAGCAGATGAAAAAGTAAATATAAACAATCAATCGGCTGTCGAATAAAAACGACAGCCGATTTTTTGTATCTAATATGCAAAATTTTGATGTGTTCACATTAAATTATAAATGCTGGTACGGTAAAAATGTACAAATTTGGATTTATCTATCACTTTAGCTATAGCAAAATAAAAGCAAGTGACCAGTTGACTTCTATAATAAAACCTTTAATAGCCGCGCCGCAGTGTTCGATAGCTAACTGGGACAGGTGGGCAACATCACCGAAGCGCCGCCTGTGGCGGATGAAGCGAGGCGATGTTGGCGAAAAACAAGGAGCATAGCGCCCGCTC
>ERZ857965.2542-NODE-2542-length-15143-cov-6.899059_pt1 | contig 15143 bp, 4 predicted proteins | sample MGYA00519758_ERZ857965 | MGnify/ENA primary metagenome ERZ857965 (study PRJEB31778, sample SAMEA3449381) | human gut metagenome | biome: human gut; feature: human-associated habitat; material: faeces | place: United Kingdom | collected 2010/2012 ... | reverse complement strand
CGTCCGCGGTGCCCGCGGGCTTCGGGGAGGCCGCGGGCTTGGACGTGTCCGGCGTCTTGCCGGGGTCGCCCTGGCCGTCGCCCCCGGCGTTGCTCCCGCCGCCGTTGCCCGGATCGGTGGCGGAGGAGCCGCCGTTGGCCTGGTATTCGAACGTCCAGGTGACGGCCGTCCCGCCCTTGGAGGCGGTGAACACGAGCTTCGAACCGGATTCGGTCTTGTCGAGCTTCCAGTCGGATGGAACGTCGGAAATCCTGACCTTGGCGCCGGCGGCGACCTTGTAGGCGCCGTCCCTGGTCGGGTCGAACCCGGCGATCGGCTTGCCGTCCGCCGTCGCGGCCACGTTCTTCAACGCGTCCGTGCCGGGGTCCGCCGGCTTGTCCGGATCGGTCGCGGAATCGTTCTTGAACGTCCAGGTGACGACGGGCGTGCCGTACTTCGACGCGGTGAACACGACCGTGCCGGCCGGCTGCTCCGCCTTGCCGTCGAGCTTCCAGTCGTCGGGCATGTCGACGATATTCACTTGGGTGCCGGCGGGAATGGTCCATGTGCCGGTCTTCGTCGGGTCGAACCCCTGGACCGGTTTGCCGTCGGCCGTGGCGGTCACGTCCTTCAGCTCGGCCGCGTACGCGCCGGCGTCCGGCAGGCCGGATCCGTCGTCGTACGCGAACGCCCATTCGAGTAACCGGTACATGAAGTCCGTGAATATGCTCGGGCGTGAACACCTGGCCCGCTTCGGATTTCGTCTTGTAATGGCTGAACTCGTTGAAGAAGATGCCCATGACCGCAAACCAATGGAAACAAGCCCTATTCAGCCACTCCGAGGGAGAGAACACAAGGACAAGCGCCGGCACGGAATATCCTCAGCAGTACAATGCGCGGCAGCGGAAAACGAATTGGAGGAATCGAGGCCGTCAAAGTGGGCATGGACGAAACTGGCGTTAGCGGATTCTTCTGCTCGTCATCGTTCTGATTGGACAGTGTCGCCGACCGTATTATCAATGAGGACCGTCAGTCCGCTTTCGTTGAATTTGTCGTAGTTTTCAATGTCGTAATTCATCTGCAATTCCAGCCAGTATTCCGGTGATGTGCCCAACACGTAGGCGAGATGGTATGCGAGGCTTGTGGTGATGCGTCTTTTCCCGTGTATCAGGCCACTGATGGTGGTTTGTGGCAGGTTCATGGCTTTCGCCAGACGGTACATGGTGATGTTGTTTGGTTGCAGGTATTGGTGTAGCAGCACGTCGCCCGGGAGTGGCGCATGGCCCACATCGTTCATAGCCAGACCCTTTCACGCAATTCACTGACTTTTTTCTGATAGTAACAAAAGAAGCTACCGTTTTGCTTCGGTATGTGGGAATACGGTTTTGCCCGCCTCTCCCCTGTTTCGGGTCGAAGGCGGGCAAAACACGTTTGGTGCGGTGAGAATCAGTCCTCGACTGCATGCCATCCATCGGCATGCTTGGCGGAACGTACACGCACGAGCACGCAGCCAGCACCGGCGATGGTCATGATCGCCGCCAGCGTGGCGATTGCGGTGGTGTCCGATCCGGTGGAGGCCAGACCATTGTTCGTCACACCTGCAGCCTGCTTCTTGGCCTGTTCGGCCTTCTGCTTCTTGGCTTCGGCATCCTTCTTGGCTTGGTCGGCCTTCTTCTGGGCTTCCTGCTGCTTCTTGGCTTCCTCCTCGGCCTTCTTCTGGGCTTCGGCTTCGGCCTGCTTGGCGGCGGCGAGCTCCTTGTCGGACGCCTGCTTGTCGGCGAGCTTGGCATCATAGTCGGCCTTGGCCTTCTCGTACGCCTTGTCGGCCTCATCCTTGGCCTTGTTCGCCTCGTCCAGCTTGGACTGCGCTTCCGCCAGCTTCGCGTTGGCTTCCTCGAGCGCCTGTTCGGCGTTCTGCAGACGCTTGATGGTGTTCCGGGCGTCGTTGAGCTTGCCGGTGGCCGCGTTGAGGTCGTCCTTCGCCTTCGCGTATGCGGCCTTGGCGTCGGCGATGGCCTCGTCGGCGGCCTTGACCTGCTTGGCGGCGGCTTCAACCTTCGCGTCGGAAACGGTCTTGGCGTCGAGCGCGGCCTGCTTGGCCTTCTCGGCCTCGGCCTTGGCTGCCTTGGCGGCGGCCAGGTCGGCTGCGGCCTTCGTCTTGTCCGTGTTCGCCTGCTTGATCGCGGCTTCCGCATCCGTCTTGTTCTTGGCGGCGGCCTGGGTCAGCTTGTCGGCGGTATCGATCTTCGCCTGTGCGGCGGCGACTGCCGTGTTCGCCTTGTCCACTGCCGTCTGGGCTGCGGTCTGGGCGTCGGTGGCGGCGTCGGCTCCGGACCGGGCTTCCTTGGTGGCCTGCTGGGCGGCGGAATAAGCCGCGTTCTTATCGGCTTGATCCTTCCTGGCTTCCTCCAACGCCTTGGCCTTGTCCTCGTTCGCCTTCACGGCCTCGTCATACGCTTTCTGCGCCTCGTCGGCGGCAGCCTGCAAATCCCTGGCCTTCTGCGCGGCCTGCTGGGCTTCCTCAGCGGCCTTCCGCGCGGCCTGCTGGGCGGCGGCCAGCGCCTTGGCCGCATCGGAAGCGTCCTGTGCGGCCTGCTTGCTCTTGGACAATGCGGTCTGGTATGCGGCGTCGGCTCCGGTCAGGGAATCACGGTAGGCAGTCAAATCAGTCAGGTATGCGTCAACGTCCATGATGCGGCCCGCGTCGGAGCCGATTCCGTTAGCGTTTTCGGTGAACAGCTGACTATGGGTGTTCCCGCCGATACCCGTGATGTTGCCGTTCTGGCTGACGCCGAAACCGGTGAGGGTCAAATCGGGGTTGACCAGCGTGGTGTAATGGCCATAAGCACAGGGTTTGACGGGCTTGCCGTCCGAGGCCTTGCAATCCAGGACACCGTCGGACATGTCCTTCTCATACATGGACTTCTCCGTGTCGTACCAGCCCTTAAAGGGATCAGTGTAACCCCAGGCGAGGTTTTCGCTGGCGGGGAATTGAAGTGGATGGTTCACGTTGTTGTTGGCATAATCCGCATCCGCCATGGCCTGTGCCATCAGGGTGTCACTGACCTTGAGGGGCTGCAGGCCTTCCTTCGCGCGAAGCTGATTGGCTTCCTGGATGAACTTCAGGGCCTCGATCATGTTGTCCAACGTGGTCGCATCACCCTTGGCGCCATTATGAATGGCGTCAAGATACTCGGTGACGGTCGGATCGGTGAGAACCTTGACTGCCTGAGAGGCACCCTTGTCGCCGAAGTAGGCCACTGCGCCCTGAGACAGCTTGTCCTGAGCCTCGTCTGCCGCTTCCTTCTTGGCGTCGGCCTCGCTCTTGGCATCGGCGGCGGCCTGCTGCTTCGCCTCGGCGTTGGAAGAGGAGTCGGACACCGCCTTGTCGGCATCCTTCTGCGCCTGTTCCGCCTTCTGCTGGGCGGTGGCGGCGTCGGCTGCGGCCTTCTTCGCCGCTTCGAGCTTCGCGGCCAGGTCGGAAAGACCTCCATCATCCTTGGACAATTGCTCGACCTTGGCATCGGCCTTCTGCTTGGCTTCAAGCGCCTTGGCCTCGGCCTGCCTGGCCGCATCCAGCTTGGCTTGCGCGACGTTCACCGCCTCGTCGGCCTTCGTCTTGTCGCCGGTCGCCGTGGCCTGCTGCTGCTTGGCCGCGGCCAGCTCCTTCTCGGCGGCGGCCTTGTCGGCCGCGGCCTTCTTCGCGTCCGCGTCGGCCCGGCCGGCCTTCTTCTGCGCATCACTGATGGCGGTATCTGCGTCATCGGCCTTCTTCTGCGCGTCCGTGGCCTGCTTGTCGGCCGCATCAATATCGGTCTGGGCCTTGTCGGCGTCCTTCTGATGGGAGGCGGATTCGGCCGTGGCCTCATCCTTCGCGGTCTGTGCGGCCTGCTTGTCGGTTTCGCCCTTCGACTGGTTGCTGGAGGCCTGCTGCATGGCCTTGTTGGCGTCGTTGATGGCGTTGGACGCGTCGTTCGCGGCCTGCTGGGCGGCGGCGATCTTGTCGGCCGTGCCGGTCGCATCCTGTGCGGCCTGCTGTTGGGCCTTGTTGGCGTCGTCGTAATTCTTCTGGGCCTGCTGCTGGTTGTTTGCGGCTGTCTGCTGCTGGGCGGCGGCGGCGTCGAGGTTCTGCTTGGCGGTGTCCAGTGCGGCTGCGGCGGCGTCGGCCTTGGCCTGTGCTTCGGTCACGCCGGTCGGGGATGCCTGTGCGATGGCCTGGTTGGCTTCGGTGGTGCTCTGCTGTGCCTGCTGGATGCTGTCTTGGGCCTGTGTGATTGCCTGATTGGTTTGGTCGCCGGTGGTTGTGGTTTCGTCGGCCATTGCGACTGCCGGAGCGGCAAGGGTTGCCATCACGGCGGTGGTTGCCACTGTGATCTTGGTGATGCCGTGTGTCATGGGGAGTTTCTTCTTTCTCGTGTATGTGTCTTCCTTTTCGGGTTTACCCCGATGTCGGGAGATTATGTGTTTTTGTTTCACAAACATATAGTAACACCTTTTTTTACTAACGCAAATTGTCACTATCATGTGTCTGTGGCAAACCTATATGATGACCCACGGCACGCCGACTGCGACAAAGCGAAAATCCGACAGCCAATATCCCCGTCACGGTGACGCCCGAAACAAAAGCCGCCTTTTTTACGTCCCCCGTGGCATCTCCGGGCAAGGGGGCCTGATCGGGCATGCTGTTGCGCTCCCCCGTGACAAGCAGTCGCAGCGTATTGCCCTGCCCCGTACAGGTGAGGAGCGTGACCTCGTCCTTCCCCTTATGGACACGCAACGATTTCGTGTCGGTAGGAGAGACGATGCGTTTGCTGGTGACTCGATAGGCGAGCGTGTTACCCATGACCTTGATATAGAACGGGTCGCCGTCTTCGAGTTCACCGAGCCGGGTGAACAGGGTCGCGCCTTTCAGATTCGAATGACCGGTGATTACGGCGCGCGTATTCTTGCCACCGATAGGCAGACTGGTGCCCGCCAGATGGCCGGCCGCATGTTCGAGCACATCTTGACCAGCTCCGTGGAGGATGGGCATGTCGACGCTGATCTTCGGAATCAGAATCTCACCCATGGCATCCAACCCATTCACGGACAGTTGACGCCGGTATTCGGCATCGCCCTCGAAATTGCCCTCGGTCTTCCCATCGAACACAGGTTCGCCTATCTGTGGCTGACCGCCTTCATAAAGACGCTGATTATATGCGATGGCAGATTGGATGACGCTTTGACGGGAGGATTCCGGAAACAGCGCGGCCGTCTGGCTGACGGATCGCGCCTGCTCGTCAACGGCGCGGTCGCCGAGCGTCTGCTGGATGCGGGGCATGGCGACAAGCACCATGCCCGCGATCAGGCAGATGACTGCGGCGACCGCGTAGATCCGGGAATGGCGGACGAGCCGGCGGGCGCGATTGTCGCGCGCCCGCTTGTCGCGGACCGCATCCGCGACGCTCTCCCACACGTCGGTTTCGGCCGCTGCCGTCACTTCGCGTGCTTTCCGCCGGTGATCGGCATGTGCTTACCGGTGCGCTTGGTTGCGGCCATGCGCATGCGTAGCATCGGCATCATCACGCCGAGCGCGATCAGCATGAGCGCGAATCCGGCGTACAGCCAGATGGTCGGCACCTGGGCCTGTCCGCCCGTGAACGGCAGGGTGGTCAGGCTCGGCTCCCACTGGGCGTACACGGTGGTGCTGCCCCGGTCGGGCATGCTGACCGTGCCCTTGCCGGGGCTGAGGATCGTGTCACCGGCGCCGGGCGTGGGTTTCATGGCCCAGCCGGTGAACCGGAAGCCGGGCCTTTGCACCTTGGGCTCCTTCGCGTCGGCCGGGATGGTGACCGTCGTGAACGCATCCGCGGTGATGTCCGGGTATCCGCCGGTTCCCCCGTTCGGATTGAACTTCAGGGTGACCCGGTTGATCCTCCACTGCGCGTACAGGACGCTCGTATTGACCGGGTTGCTCTTCGGGTCGGCGACCAGTCTGAACCCGTTGCCCGCCGTGTACGTCCTGCCCCTGCCGTCGGCCTGCGTGTTCCAGCCGGTGAACGTGTAGCCGGTGCGGGTGAACGGGTTGGCGATGACGGTGAGCGTCTGGTCGACCACGCCGTCCGTCCTGCGGGTCTGGCTGGTGGAGCCGCTGTTGCTGTTGTAGATCAGGTGCGCCGGATCGGCCTTCCATTGGGCCCACAGGGTCGTGGTGCCGGGGGTGAGCGTGTACCGGCCTCCGGGCTGGAGGCTCGGATTCGTGCGCCTGTCCCTGGCCCAGCCGGTGAACGTGTAGCCGGGGCGGGTGAACCCGTTTTGGGCGATGGTCACGTCCTGGCCGGTGTTGCCGGTGGTGTCGGGTGTGCTGCCTGTGGTGTTCGGCCAGTCGTTGCGGTACTGGATGGTTGCCGGGTTTGCCTTCCAGATGGCGTACAGGTCGTTGCCTGCAGGCTTCATCGTGTACCGGCCGACACCGTTCTTGCCTTCGCCGTATGCGATGCCGGAACCATCCTTGGCGGTGTCCCAACGCACGAACGTGTATCCGTCGCGGGTGAAACCATTGGCGTTTGTGGTCAGCTCGTCACCGGTGTGGCCGGATTGCGCCGCCGTGTTGCCGCCGGTCGCGCCGTTGCCGTGATAGGTGAGGGTCTGCGCAACGCCGGCCCAGCAGGCGTACAGGGTGCTGGACCCTTGCAGCGTCCACTTGTCGCCCGGGTTGACGGCCTTGCCCCTGCAATCGGCTTGGGTGTCCCAACGCACGAACGTGTATCCGTCGCGCGTGAACCCGTTCTGGCGTACGTTGACCTTCTGGTCGGTGACCCCGTTCTGCGGGTCGGTCTTGCCGCCGGTCGCGCCGTTGCCGTCGTAGGTCAGGCCGGCCTCGCCGGGCGTCCACTGCGCGTACAGGGTCAGCGTCCCGTTCGCCGTCCAACTGGCGCCCGGCGCGTACCTGGCGCCGCTCCCGTCCGGGCTGGTGGTCCAGCCGGCGAACGTGTACCCGTCGATCGTCCAGCCGTTCCCTCCGATGGCGGGCGTGTCGCCGGTGTGGCCGTCCCAGTTGGGGGTGCCGTTGCCTCCCGTGGTCTTGCCCGCGGGCGGGTTCGGATTGTAGCGGATGTGGGCCTCGTTGGCCGACCATTGGGCGACCATGGTGACGATCCCGTTCGGCTGCGTGGTCAGGTTCGTGACCCACTGGCCGTCGCCGTACGCCTGCTGGTTGTCGGCGCGCTTCCACCCGGTGAACGTGTATCCGTCACGCGTGAACCCGTTCCGGCGCAGGTTCTGGCCGATGTTGTATTGGAACGCCTGATCCGGGGTGCCGCCGCCGGTCGCCCCGTTGCCGGCGAATCTGACTGTGTACCCGTTGCCGACCCAGTGCGCGTACACGGTCACGTTGCCGGTGAGCGGCGTGTTGAAATCGTATTTGTTTCCGCCGTTCGGGGCCGTGTACCAGCCGTCGAACCGGTAGCCGGGAATCTTGCCCGTGTCGCCGGCCGCCCAACCGGATTTGTCGGCGGCGGCCGTGTTGTAGGGCACGGTCTGCGATGCGGGCGTGCCGGGCGCGTTGCTGCCGGCGGGCGCGTTCACGTTGTACGACAGGGTGGGGTTGATGGCCCACAATGCGTATACGGTCTTCGCCCTGGCGGGCATGACGATCTCCGTCCTGACGTTCGCGTTCAGCGTGTTCCGGTCCATGGTGTCGGCGACGGGCACGTCCTTGTCGTTGGCGTCCGTGTTCGCGCTCCAACCGTAGAACGTGCGGTTGGTCTTGCTGATCTGGCTGGAATCCCAGCAGTCGGAGTCCATCTTCGCGGTCGCCAATGTGATCCTGGTGCCGGCCGGATAGTAGACCTGGCAGCCGGATACGGCGCCCGTCGTGGCGATGGTCTCCACGCGCACGGAACCGTCGGATCGGGTGATCGTCCGCTGCCTGGTACCGTCACCGGCATCAACCGTCGTGTCCGTCAGTACACCCGACACGGCCTTGCCCTCAGCGGAACCGGTGGTATCGGTGGCATCGGAGATGGCATGCACGCTGCCGGCGGTTTTGGCGGAAGCGGCTTCCACCTTGCCTGCTTCGGTATGCGAGGGCACACTGCCCTTGCCGCCGTTCGCATCATAGGTGAGCACCTTGGTGCGGGTGACCGGAACGCCGAAGGTCATTCGGCTGCCGCGATCGCGTCCCTCGGGGTTCTGCAGATCGTAGCCGAAGGTGAAGCTGGAGCCGGTCCACGTGGCGGCCAGACGATGCTTGACCTGCTGCTTGCCATCGAGGTTCGACTCAGGGCCCGAGTCATGCTTGGCGCCTGCGAAACCGTTGATCCCATAGGTGGCGAGCTCGGCATCGCGGGTCTTGTAGGCACCGTCGAAGCCGGAGACCAGTTGAACACCCTCGAACTTCAGATCGGGTTGAGCGTCCCAGCCGTCCAGATCGTTGAAACCGGTGACTCCACGGAACGTGTCGGGCACGGGGGTGCCGTCCTCGTACGTGAAGTTCACGGTCCACTGGCATCCGACGCGCTTCGACGTGTCGATGCCGCCGAGTGCCTTGATCACTTGCGCCGGCAGGTCGGAGTTCCTGCCGACGGTGTTGACCCAGAACAAATCCTTGCCCTCCACGTGGGTCCACAGTTGGCTGATGCTTCCGCCGTTCCACGAATGCAGCGAGATGACCGCGTTGATCGAATGGGTGTGCCCGCTGCCATCGGTCCACTCGCCGACATTCGGCAGGGTGGCGCTGGCACCAATCTTCAACGGGAACATGGCGGTTGCGCCGTCGCCGGAGTCCGGCATAGGCGCGTTCAACCATGCACCATTCTCAAACTTCACATCGGAGAACTTGACCTTGGTGGTGTCGAGGATGAAATCACGGTACTGGCCGGGCACGTCCGTGTCCTCCAGATCATGGACCGGAACCTTGGAGGTCTTGTCGGCGATGGATTTCACGGTACCGTCGGTGGAGGCCTTGATCTGCGACGTGCTCTTCTTGGCCCCGCCGTTCGCGTCGTAGCTGAGCTTGTAGGCGAGGCGGAAGCTCAGGTCGTCGATGATGCTGTCATTGGCGGAGGCAGTAAGAGTACCGTCCTTGGCGACGCCCCTGTAGGCGATCATCGTGCGGGATTGTCCGGCGGGGATGATGACCGTGCCCTCGTAGGATTCCCAGTCGTCGGAATGGTCCCACGGTTCGTGGGAGCCTTCCGTGGCGTCCGCGGAATCGGAGTGCGTGTAGGCGACGGTCCCCACGTCGCCGGTCTTGTCCCCGTATTTCGCTCCGGTCTTGGAGACCGTGGTGCGGGTCAGTTTGACCGGGGTGAGATGGTCCTTGTCGGGGCCGGTGAGCAATGTCACGCCGCCCGCGTTGCCTTTGGAGCGGCCGGAGTGGCGGATACTGAACGTGTAGCTGGCGCCGGGCGTCGTGTTCACGGTCTGGGCGACGGTACGGCCCGCGTGCACGTCGGCGGCCGTGTTCCCGTCCTTCTCGCGATGCAGTTCGAAGTTCTGGTTGCTGCCGATGGCATCGAGATCCTGCCAAGCGAACGTGGCGGCGGTCAGGCCGCCGGCCTTCACGCCCGTCTGTCCGGCCATGGCCTGCGCGTAGGAGCGGATCGTGCCCGCATTGGGCGTCACATACACCCAGGGCAGGCCCTGCCCCTCCTTGGCGATCGTCCACTTCGGGGTGTCGAACCCGCCGTTCACGGCCAGCTCGTCGCCCGCGGCCCTGGAGGCGATGGTCTCCACCTTGGCGTCCGGAGCCTTGAACGCGGCCGGCTGCGTGGAATCCGCCTTCGAACTGGAGGGCACCTTGCCCTTGTCGTTCTTCAGATCATGCACCGTCAGGCCGGAAGCGGTTTTGTCAGCCGCGAGTCCGACACTGCCCGTGGTCTTGGACTTGGCGGGCTGTACGGTGTTCTCCTTGCCGTATTGATTGGATGGCACGCTGCCGGTCTCGTCCGAAGAATTCTTGTCGTAAGAGAGCTTGTACGCCTTGTCGAAGCTTAGGTCGTCGACGCAGTTGCCCTCGGCGGTGAAGTCGAGGCCCTGGCCGTTGGAGTCCCTGACGCTCCTGAACGTGAACCGGGTGACGGTCGAGGTGGCGAGGTAGTCGCCGGTATAGGTCTCCCACTTGCCGTCCTGCGCGGTGCCGTGCGTGGTGATCGTGGTGCCGGCGCTGCCGGTCTTGTCCGACCCGTTGGATGTGGTGCGGGTCGCCTGCTGTGCGACGGTCTTGCCGGGTTCGCCGATCATGACCTGCATGCTGTCGTCCTGGTCCGCGTTGCGGGACGCGTGCTTGAGGCTCCACTTGTACACGACGCCGGGCGTGGTGGCGATGTCCTGGTAGATGTACTTGCCTCGCTTGGCTGCGGCGATCTCGCCCCACACGTTGCCCGCGTTGGTCGGATACGGGGTGTGGTTGCGGCGCTGCACCTCGACGGTGTCGACGCCGGCGGTGGCGTCGTTGGATCTCCAGCCGAACTTGCCGGAATCCCAGTTGTCGAGCTTGCTGTGCAGCGGGTTGCCGATGACGCCGGTCTTCGCGCTGATTATGGCGAGGTAGGTTGTGTCGCCGTAGACCCTCTGGTTCTCGTTGATGATCTCGTTGCCGCGATAATCGAACGTGCCGTTCACCAGATGGTCCGGCAGATTCGACGTATTATCCGCCACCGTCTTCACGTTTCCGGTAGTCTTCGATTCGGCGGGCTCGACGGCGTTCTCCTTGCCACGCTGATTCGACGGGACCTGGCCGGTCGCGTCGGATGCGTTCTTATCGTATGTGAGCTTGTACGCCTTGCTGAAACTGATGTCATCCAACAGATTGCCGTTCCACGCGTTGTATCCCTCGACGCTATGGAAGGCGAAACGCGTGACGGTGCCGGTGGCGATGTACGTGCCGGTGTACGTCTCCCACTGGCCCGTATGCGCTCCCTCCTGGAACTTATTGCCGTCGGGTATCTCCGGGTTGCTGACCTTGGTGCTGATGACCGTGCCGACCTTGCCGAGCTTGTCTCCATGCCCGTTCGCGGTGGTGCGGGTGGCTTCCTGCGCGGTCTCCTTGCCCGGTTCGCCGATGATGACGCTCATCTTGTCCAGGTGGCTGGAGTCGAGACTGGCGTGTTTGAGGCTCCACTTGTACATGACTCCCGGAACGGTGGCGACATCCTGGTAGATGGTAGCGCCGGATTGGGCGGCGCTGATCTCGCTGTAATGGTTGGTTCCGTCGGCCTTATAGTTGACCTGCACGTCGTCGGCGCGTTCGAGGTCCGGATAGTGGGTATCGCCGGTCTGCGTGCTGTGCCAGGCGAATTTCGCCTTGTCGAAGCCCTCGGGCAGCTTGTATCTCTTTCCGGGCACGAAGTATGAGCCGTCGTTCTGGCTGATATACCAGAACTTCCCGTCGTTGGCGGGCATATCGCTTTTGACCGGATATTCGAAGTCGCCATTGACCAGATGGTCCGGCAGGCCGTTGACGGCGTATTCCGCCACATCGTCATCCGCCGCGAGACGCACGCTGCCATTGGTCTTCGACTTGGCCTGCTTGACGGTGTTCGCGGTCGTGTCGGACGGGACTTGGCCGGCGGCATCCTGCGCGTTCTTGTCATAGGTGAGGCGGAAGGCGATGGTCGAATCGACCGGCTGGAATAGGGAGCCACGAAGCTGTCCGGCCGTCACGGAATAACGGACGCGGATCGAGGAGCCGGTGAACGTGGCGCCGAGATAATGCTTCATGCCATGCGAGTCAGACGCATTGGCGTTTTCATCCGTGTTGCCGGCCCAACCGTTCGTGCCGAACCGGGTGAGATGGGCGTCGGAACGGACGTACGCGCCGTCGAAGCCGCTCACCAGTTCGACGCCCTCGTTGTATCCGCTGGTGCCGCCGTCAAGGTCGGTGAAACCGGTCACGCCGCGCAACCCCTGCGGCGTGGTGCCGTCATCCAATAGGAATTCGACACTCATGTCCAAGTAAGGGCGGGATGATGCGGACGCATGCCATTTTCCTATGCCCATGCCAACGGAACGCGTCTGCCTTTCGTAATACAGGCATCCCGCGTCTGGATTGTTAACGATGAGCCTTGCGTTAATCCACTGTTTGACCCCACTGGAATCAACCCATTCGCCAACATGCTTCAACGTCAGGGTCGCACCGTCTCTGCTCGGGAGATATGAGACATAGTTTGGATTCTCCACGTTATCGATGGGGAACCAATTATCCTTGACTGTGAAACCCTCCACATCGGTGATCTGATTGGCATCGAGATTACCGAGAGTCGAGAACTTGAAATCGCCGTACTGGGCCGGGGCGATGTCGCCCTTCTTCAGATCATGCACAGGCAGACCGGAAGCGGTCCCGTCCGCCGCAAGCTTCACTGTTCCAGTGGTCTTGGCCTTGGCGGGCTGGACGGTGTTCTCCTTGCCACGCTGATTCGACGGAACGGAACCGGTCGCATCCGACGCGTTCTTGTCGTAGGACAGCTTGTAGGCGCGGGCGAAGGTCACATCATCCAGAAGATTGCCCTTGGTGGGGTCGAGGTAGTTGACGGCCTTGAAACCGAACCGGGTAGTGGTCTGCCCGTCCGGGATGACGTAGTAGCCCTCATAGGTCTCCCACTGGTCGGAATGATGCCAGCGGTTCTCGTTCGTGACCCTCGTGCCGATGGTCTTGGACTTCTCGCCGACCTTGTCGCCGGCCTTGCCGTTCGCGGCCACTCGGGTCATCTCGATGGGTGTGCCGTTGATGACGACCTGCATCTGGTCGACGTTGTCCTTGCACAGGCTGGTGTGCTTCAACCGGATCTTGTACAGTGTGCCGGGGATGGTGGCGAGGTTCTGGTAGATGGTGCGTCCGGGTTCGGAGGCGACCATTTCCGCGTAGGTGTTGCCGTCCATGCTGTCCTGTTGGAGTTCGACCGCTTCCGCGCGGTCCTTCAATCCGCCTTGGTCGTGGCCGCCTTTCTGGTCGGTCTTCCATGCAAATTTGGACTGGTCGAAACCGGGCCAGTCCACCCAGGAGGCGAGATCGGCGTCGGAGTGTTTCGCGTTCCTCATGTACTGGCCGTTGTTCGGGTCGACGCTTGTGTATGCGTTCGTCATGTAGCTTGGCGCGTCAACGGTCTTCCATCCGCCGTCGGGCAGGTAGTCGAATCCGCCGTTGACGAGCTCCCTTGGATACGTCGTGGCGGCCGATGCCGTCAGGCTCGTGATGGTCTTGCCGATGTCGGGCATGCGGATCTCGTCCGCGTTCGCGGTGCCCGCCGTCAGGAGCCCGCCGCCCAGGAGGGTGCCCGCGGACAACAGTCCCGCGACCGCCCGTTTCAACCATGCGTGCATGTGTGTTTTTCCTTCCCCGCCCCTTGACTGCCCGTGACGGATGGGCCAGGACCCGCACGAACCCCTTGCGGCGAGCCAAAAGAACCATGAATGAAAACGAAGGGGGAGGGGCGCGGGACACGGCATGATCCGGATTGTTCCGCGCCCCCGTATGTCAGACGGCCGGGGTGTCTCCGTCGTGCGTGAGCATCAGCGCGTCGCGGCGGTTGCGCGCGCCGCGCACGGCCATGGTGCCGCCGATCGCGAACAGGGGCATGGCGCAGGCCAGCCAGAACGCGAACGCGAGCACGCCGCCGGTCTGCGGCAGTTGGGTCAGATTCGCGATGTTCTTGACCTGGACGGTGTTGTTGTCCAGCCTGCTGGTCAGGTTCGGCACGGTGCCGGTGCCCCTGTACTGGATGCTGGTGCCCGCGTCGTCGATGGTGACGGTGAACGTCGGTTTCGCGTAGCTGGCGTAGCCGGCCGGCTCCCGGGTTTCGGTGACCGTGTACGTGCCGTAGCCGAGGCCCTTGAACCGGATGAGGCCCCTCTGGCTCGCGTCGTCCCTGTTGTCGACCGTCCCGTCATGGTTTGAGTCGCCGGTGATGAACACGCTGGCGGAATCCTGGTCGGCCGCGTCCGACCATTTGCCGGTTGTATAGTCGAGCTTCATCCACTTGCTGTTGCGCTGGATCTGGAACCGGGCGCCGTCGAGCAGCGTGTTCACGTTGCCCGCGTCCACCTTCCGCAGGGTGAAGTCGTAGGCCTTGATGTCGACCTTGTCCTGGTCGGTGATCGTGGTGAACCGGATGCCGTCGGTGAACGTGCCGTACGTGTGGACGGTGTTGTTCGCCGGATCGGTGACGCTGGCCTTGTCGACGGTCATGCGGTAGGTGATGACGATCGTCCTGTTGGAGTATTTGTCGAGAAGGTTCCTGCCGTCGATGCCCCAGCCGCCTGCGGGGATGGCGAGATCCGGGTCGGCGGGCCTGTTGTCCGCGGTCTTCAGGGTCGGGTCGCCGGGGATGCTCTTCGCGTTGTTCTGCGTGGTCCCGTCGTAGATGACCGCGTCGGCCGTGATGTCGGTCTGCGGCGCGTTCTTCAGCCGGACGCTCAGCGAGCCCTTCACGTACGTCTGGCCCTTCGGCTGGTCGATGAGCTTGAACTTGACCGCGGAGGCGGCCTGCTTGTTCGGCACGGTCACCTCGACCGTGTTGGTGACGGTGTCGCCGACGGTCACGCCGACCGGATCGGAGGCGGTGCCGTCCTTGCCTACCGTGGCGCCGTTGCGCTGCACCTGGACCTTCTTGTCGACCCTCACGCTTTTCGCCTTGACGACCGCAGTGCCGAGGGTCCGCCACTGCGGGTCCTTCGCGTCGTTCTTCATGATGTTCGCGTTGCCGGATTTCGTGCCGATCATGATCGGGTTGCCCGCGGAATCGGTGATGTAGTAGAGGCCTTCGGCGGGCACGTTGATCGTCAGCGTGGACCGGGTGGTCGTCAGGTTCGCGCCGCCCTGGATGGCGGCCGGCTTCCGAGTGGACTGGGACAGGGCCTTGCTGATGTTGCGCAATTGCCTGGTCTGGGAGTCCATCTTGATGTTGGCGATGTTGCCCGCGTCATCATAGCCGTACACCTTGCCGATGTCGTCGGCCGTGCTTGGATCGTAAGCGTTGGCGATGCCGATCGCGTCGGCCGCCCACGCGTTGGATGCCGTGTCGCCGCGCACGCCGAGGCTGCTGATCCGCGTGCCGTTCAGGATCTGGTCCGTGTACGTGCCGATCCGGTACACGTCGAACGTGTGGCCGGCCAGGCTTGCTCCGTCTGCGCCTTGCAGTGTGATGGTCGCGCCGGCCGTCGTGCTCGCGGCCGCGGCGTCCGTG
>ERZ857965.2534-NODE-2534-length-15178-cov-9.421742_pt1 | contig 15178 bp, 20 predicted proteins | sample MGYA00519758_ERZ857965 | MGnify/ENA primary metagenome ERZ857965 (study PRJEB31778, sample SAMEA3449381) | human gut metagenome | biome: human gut; feature: human-associated habitat; material: faeces | place: United Kingdom | collected 2010/2012 ... | reverse complement strand
AGCAGCTGACTTGTAATCAGCAGGTTGTAGGTTCGATTCCTATCACCAGCTCCAATAAAACTCTTAGATTATTCTAAGAGTTTTTTATTTTATAAAATAGTATACAAAAGAAATAAATTCATACATTACAAAAATGATATTAACTTTAAACTTTGGATATAAAATTTAATATAGAGTATTAAGAATGTCGAAATTAAACTTAAATATGATTATAAACCTATATAACTTTATAAATAAAAAAATAGAAGAAAAATATTAAGAGTATTTTTCTTCTATTACTGTTTACTTTCCCATCTTAAGTCTTTTCCGATAAACTTAACCATTTTAAATCTATCAAATATTCTTGAGAATATCCTTTGTGCATAATTAGAACCTAATTGCATAGGAGATAAGTTTGTTGATATAATAGTTTTCTTACCAGATAAAAGTCTAGTATTTAATATATTAAATAATTCACTATTAGTGAATGAGTTTGTAAGTTCAGTTCCTAAGTCATCAATAATTAATAAATCACAGTCAAATAAATTTTCGTAGTTTTCCTTAGAAATATGACTATCTGCATTTTTAAATTTATAGTCTTCTATTATTTCAAACATTTTAAATGCAGTTTGATATATAACTAGATGTCCTTTATCTAAAAGAGATTTTGCAATACAGTTACACATGAAAGTTTTTCCAAGTCCTGTATCACCATAGAACAATAAGTTCTCTCCGTTATCTTTATCAAAATCTAATATAAATGACTCACATATAGATACTATTTGAAGCATATTTTGTTGTGGTGATATATTAGATTCTGGATCTTTTTCAGAAGAAAATATACTTGTATCTAGAGTAGTGAAATTTTCTTTTTCAAGCATCCTAGATATATTAGACATTTTGTATGCTTCATTTATTATTTCTTGTTTTAAACAATTGCACTTATGTCCATTATCTAAGAATCCTTTATCCTTGCATATATTACAATCATGTTGGATTTCAAGATATCCATTTGGAACTTTATATTTAGTTAGTAGCTCTTTTTTTTGACTTTTTAATTCATCCATTTTTTTCTTAGATTCTAAAATAATATTTTCTTTATTTGATGGATTTTGTAATACTAATTTAGCTAATTGTAAACCAACTTTGCTTATTTCATCATCTAGTTTTTTAAACTCCGGAATTTGTGAATAAACATCGTTTTTCCTAAGTTCTAAATCAGATTCAGCTTTATCTCTTTTCTTTTGGTAAGAAATAAGTATTTCTCTTATTTTTGATTCTTTCATTTAATCACCTATTTAAATTTATTTTTTTGGCTTTCTTGAAGCATTTTTTCAAGCTCTTCAGGTGTATATTTTGTAAATGTTTGATTTATATTATGGAATCTAGTTTTTACTGTAGGCTCAGATGATTTAGTGTTTTTAAATACTTGTTTTTTCTCTTCAGATTTTTTCTTAAACTCATCATCAAGTCTTTTTATGTCATCTAAAGTCTTTACATCAGATTTTTTCCATTTTTCAATTATACCATTTATATATGATATAGATGGGTTAGATGTATTTTTAGCTCTAGAACATGCAGATAATATAACTTCAATATCCATATTATACTTATCAAGCCAACTATCCATAATTCTTTCTTCTGGCTTAGATGGCTGTCTATAGAATCCTAGCTCATTAAATATCGTTTTATACATCATATATCTTTCACTTCTCACCATAAAGCTATCTTTAACATCTTGAGGAGTGAATAAGTTAGAATCGTACCATCCTCTAAGAATAGATTCAATATATTTAACTGGTCTAGATGAACCATGTTTATCCTTTACATATTCATAAGCACATACTATCATATCAGGATCCATATTATATTTATTCATTATTTCTAATATACTTATTTTTTCACCTGGGTCAAGGTATCTTCCAACTATTTTATTTATCGTAGTAAACATCTTTCTAACGCTAGGGTTTTCTGAAGCTGAAACTATGCTATCACTATTAGATTTTATAGACTTTGTATTTATATGCATATTGTCCATATAAAACTTCTTTAAGTCTAAAAACTCTATTGAATAGTCAAAATCATCTAACCCTTCATTTTTATGCATTCTAATAATATTTTTATTTTGCCAAAATTTCCATGCATCTATTACATCAGAAAGAGGTATATTTAAATTCTTCGCAATTGAATTATTATCAAATTTAGGATTAGAGTTAGGGTCGCATGCTTGTCTATAACCTAGAAGATAAACTTTAACGTATAATCCATTAGCCATAGGCATAAATATATCTATAAAGATATTGGCAATAGTAGTTTCACCTAAATCTATCTCATTGACTTCTTTGAAAAACATTTTATCACCTCAGATAAGATTATATCATAAAAAGCTAAAACTTTAATTACACAAGTTTATCTTACAGAAAAAACAGAAAAATTATTCACATTAAAAAAGAAAGGGGGAAAGAAGTTGATAATAAACTTTACGAAAAAAGTAAGAATATTAACAGGAATGATACTCACGTTATTAATTGTTATAGGGGGCGGAGTATATGTATATCAGAGCAAAAATTCTGTACAAACATCAAATATTGAAGAAGGTAAAAATTTAAACAAATATATTATGGATGTTATTTTCGATGATGAAAGTAAAAGGCTAATGTGTAATCAAAATGTAGAGTATGTAAATAATACAAATATAGCTTTAGACAAAATATACTTCCATATATATCCTAATGCTTTTTCTAAGAAAGAGTTTGCTCCATTTGAAAAAGATGAAATGAATCAAGCATATCCAAATGGATTCAATGAAGGATATATAGATATAAAAAATGTATTAAATAATAATAATAAGTTGGAATATGAGATAAAAGGTGAAAAAAATGACTTATTAGAAGTAAAAATAGGAAGACAACTAAAGCCAGGTGAAAAAATATCCATAGATATGAAGTTTAATGTAAAAATACCTAACTCAGAAGGAAGATTTGGATATGGGGAAAATACTATAAATATAACCAACTGGTTTCCTATAGCATGTGTTCATGATGATAGGGGATGGAATCTAAAGAGTTATGAAGCAATAGGGGATCCATTCTATAGTGATACAAGTAATTTTTATGTTAAATTACTAATCCCTAGAAAATATAAAGTGGGTTGCACAGGAAACATAATTTCAGAGAAATCTGACTCAGAAAAAGTACTTTATGAAATACAAGCAAAAAAAGTAAGAGATTTTGCATTTATCTTAAGTGATAAATTTAAAATTAAGAAGGACACTTATAAAGGTGTGAATATAAATACATATAATTTAAATGAAAAGCTATCAACAGAAGTAACTAAGATAGCTAAAGATTCAATTAGTATATTTAGTAATTTATTTGGGGAATACCCATATGATACATATTCAGTAATAGCAAGTGATTTTTACATAGGTGGAATGGAATATCCAACACTAGTTATGATTGATCAAAGTTTATATAATGAAAAGGATAAATTTTTACTTGAATACGTGATAGCACATGAAACTGCACATCAATGGTGGTATTCAGTAATTGGAAATGATGAAATAAGTGAACCTTGGTTAGATGAGGCTCTTACAGAATACTCGACGGTTCTCTATTTTGAAGAAAAGTATGGTAAAGAAGTAGGGTCTAAACTTATAAAGACTATGGAAATGCAAACAAGAAATCATTCTAGTGAAGATATATTTAAAGCAACAACTCAATATAAAAATTCGATAGATTATAGCTTAAACGTATATACTAAAGGAGCATTAGCATTTAATGAAGTAAGAAAAAAAGTGGGAGATGAAGTATTCTTTGAAACTTTAAAAGAATACTACAACACATATATGTTCCAAAATGTAAATGGAGCTAAATTTGTTGATTTATGGAATAAAAAAGGTATAGATATAGATAAAATAATAAGTGAATACAAGTAAATTTTAACTAGAGCATTAAATTTTTATTTAATGCTCTAATTTTTTGGTATAATATAATCTATGACTATAAAGAATGAGGTGACAGTATGCTGAAATATTGTTCAATAGGAAGCGGAAGTAGTGGGAACTGCCATTATATAGGATATAAAGATACCAACATACTAGTAGATGCAGGCCTTAGTGGGAAGAGAATAACTACAGGTCTTGATGATATAAATGTAGATATGGAAAATATAAAAGGAATATTTATTACACATGAACATTCAGACCATATAAAAGGTGCAGGTATAATATCTAGAAAATATGATATACCTATATTTGCAAATGTAAAAACTTGGTGTGCAATGAAGGATAAACTTGGGGATATAAAAGATAGCAATATGAAGGTATTTGAAAATGATAGAAGTTATTCTTTAGGGGATTTAATAATAAGACCTTTTTCTATATCTCACGATGCATCCGATGCAGTAGGATATAATTTTTATGCGGAAAATGAGAAAATGTCTATAGCTACAGATATAGGAATGATAACGGATAATATAAGAAGACACTTATATAAATCAAAATTAGTAGTATTAGAATCAAACTACGACCCTAATATGCTTATGATGGGATCTTATCCTTACTCATTAAAGAAGAGGGTAATGTCAGATACAGGACATTTATCAAATGAAGATGCAGCTAAGTTCTGTATAGACCTTGTAAAAGAAGGAACAGAAAGAATATTATTAGCACACTTAAGTAAAGAGAATAACTTCCCAGAGTTAGCATATGAAACATCTAAATCTATTTTAGCTCAAAATGATATAATAATTGGACAAGATCTAAAACTAGATGTTTTATTAAGAGAAGAAGTATCTGATATATATAATGTAAAATAATATATATAAAAGTAGGACGGATTAAGGAGAAATTTATGAATATAACTATAATCGGAGTAGGTAAAATAAAAGAAAAATATTTAAAGTTAGGAATAGATGAATTTTCAAAGAGATTAACTAAGTATTGTAAGTTAGATGTAATAGAACTTGATGATGAAAAATGCCCTGAAAATTTAAGTGAAAAGGATATGCTTATTGTCAAAGATAAAGAAGGTAAAAAAATTCTTAGTAAAATAAAAAATAATAGCTATGTTATAGCTCTTGCTATAGATGGTAAAAATTTATCTTCTGAAGAACTTGCAGATACAATGAGTAAGTTAGCGGTTAGAGGCAATAGTCATATAACTTTTGTTATAGGTGGTTCTTTAGGATTATCAGATGAAGTTTTAAAAAGAGCCGATTATAAGTTATCTTTTTCTAAGATGACTTTCCCTCATCAATTAATGAGGCTTATATTGTTAGAACAAGTTTATAGAGCGTTTAGAATAAATAATAATGAACCGTATCACAAGTAAGGGTGCGTGGTTTTTAATTTAGAAAGAATTTTATGTTAAAAAGGTAGATTGTTAGATCTACCTTTTTACATATTTAAGAAAATACGAACTTGATTAGGTAACCATTCATTTAAAAACCAATCATTGTTGTAAAGTTCCCTATACATAGCTAATCTCCAGCTATTTTTACTAGTGTGCTCAAGTGCATCTATAGATTCTTGAATATCAATTTTTACATAATTGAGTCCATATTTAGCAAATAGGTTTATAAGTTTATATTTAATACTAACTATGTCTTGCGAAGCATGGGCTGAGTATAATTTATTTAATTGAAAAGTATTAAAGTGATTTTTCACTCTGGAGTATAATAATTCAGACCAAGAATGTGGCTTAGATACAAAAAAATTAAATGAAATATCATCACCTTGTAATATATTTGCAAATAGCCATATATCTGTGTCTATATCATCGAAATAAGGATGAATAGTTGCTTCAGACATTGAATTAAATGTAGAATCACCTTTTATTTTATTACAATTAGAACAAGCTGCAATTAAATTCAGAGGTGAGACAACAAGCGTTGGGAATACTGTTTTGGGTAAATAGTGGTCTAATGTAGAAACATCTCTTTGAGCACAAAGTGGACATAGTGAGTGTTTCGGAAGATTTAATAATTTATCATAAAAAATTCTTCCGGGAGACTTTTTACTGGCAAAATTTCCTGTATAAATTTTAGGCCATTCTTCAGCGGGTACACTTTGAAATACTTCATGACATTTGTTTAGTGTATGAATTTGGTTAGTTAAAAATAGATTTTCAAATTCAATGGAAGATTTTTTTATATTTGGAGATAATGTCAATAAATTATCTCTTAATGTTTTATTTTTTTTGTTACTAACACAAGTTTTAAAAACTAATTCAGGACAATCATTAGGCTTGTCTAATTTCCACATATTAAATATCCTCCGACTCATTAGCAACTATAGCTCTTAAAAGAGACTTTGCTTCCATTCCAAGATGATTATTAAACATTTGTAATATCTCATAATAGTCTTTACCTTTATTCTTAACTACAGTATCATACAAAATCGTATGATAACCAGAATTTGTAACTTCTAAACCAAATATTTCACTAGTTAATAAACTTACATTTTCACCAAAAGACTCAAAGCGTAGTCTTTCAGCTAGAGAACCTTCTCCATAACGTTTTAATTTCCATACACAACTTTCTGGAACTTCTTGTAAAACTACAGGTGAATGAGTTGCAATAATGGAAACTGCATTTTTATATTTCATTAACTCAGATAAAGCTCTTATAAATGCAGATAGTAATGGTGGATGTAGATGACTTTCAGGTTCATCTAAAAATATAAGAGTTTTTTCCTCGACACATTCAATTAATCGAGTAATTGTAAGAATAATTATCTTATGACCAGAACTTAATTTACCAAAAAATTTAATAGCTTTATTTGTAAAAATTTGTTTTTCGTAACTTATAGAGTAAACTCTACTATTTGCAGGTATTTTTCTAATATCATTAGCATATTCTAAGAATGCTCTAACTCCAGAACTTTCAAAAATAGGATCTGATTCTAATATATCTAGAGCATTTTCAAACAACTTAAATTTAGACTTAGATCCTAGTAAACATGATTTTAGACTTTCTGCAAATTCTTTGTCTAAGTCATTTGGACTTTTCGATATGGATTCATCTGGATTGTTAGATGAGTTTTGGCCAAGACCAATATATCTAAAAGGAATATCCGCGTTATTTTTTTTAACAGGAATATCTTTATCAAATGCACTAAATGATACAAATACAACATTAGTAAATGATATTTCTCCAAAAGGAGAAGATAAATCACTTAACTCGCCATAACTGTCATTATTTTTGTCGATAATACATTTAATAATATTTTTTATTAAGTGTGTTTTTCCTACTCCATTTCTACCAATTAATACATGAATATTTGTAGGTGGTAATGATTCAGGTTCAACTTCGAATGAAATACTTAGAGGTTCTGTCCCTGATTCGGGATCGACATAAGAAGTATATGAGAAGTTATATGGTGTAAGAGTAATACCACCACTTGCGATTCTTCTAAATTGACCTCGTACTGTTTTTACAGGAATATCTCTTAATAATGATACTCTTGTAACATCTTCTTCTAGGGCTTTAACTAATAAATTTTCATCAATAGCTAAATCATTTAAAGCTATTAAAATACTATCTCTAAGGTCGGGATCATCCAAGTTATTAAGCTCTTCATAATAACTAGCACCTTGACCTAATGAGAAGAATTGTGAATCTAAGCGGTCAAAGGATTTTGGAATGTTAGGAGTTCTTTGGTCGCGTAACATTCCAAATTGACCTATTTTTAAAGAACCAATATTATGACTAATTGAATTTTGATCAATATATATTAGATTAAAAAGGGTAGAGTATGTAAACCAATCATCCCAACTATCTTCAATTAAAAAAAATGTATTCTGAGAGTAATAATCTACACTAGAATAACTAGATACAACTTTAAAGTTCATGACTACCTCCTTTAGATAGATAATTTACACGGATATATTTTAATATAAAGTATAAGATTTAGGAATAAGTATTTTATTTAATTAATCTGTAGTAAAAACTAATTTTAAATATATATTATAACTATGATAGAGCTAGACGAGGTAAAATACCTCATCTAGCTTATTTTGTTTTCAAATAAAGGAGGAATAATAATGATAATAAATATTTGGAAAAAGCAAGACTTAGGAGTAGCAAAGGAACTACCAATAGAAGTACTATCTACAATAGAAACTACTATAGAAATACTAGATGAAAACTATGGTATAGAAAGAACTGCAGAAGACTTAGGTGGATACGTAGCTGTAGTAGATAAAGCTGGAATAAAAGATCTAAAACAACATCAACTAAAAGGAATAACACCTGAATACATAGACGACATAGAAGGAGCTGAATACATTTCAGCTCTATTTTTGTGCTCAAATGACTTCTCGATAGTAGTTGTTTGTAAAAAAGAATTAAAGAACCTAATAGAATGTGAGGAGATATAAGATGATAAATCAAAATTCAGAAATACTAAATAAGCTATTTTTCACAGAGCTACAAATGTTAGTAGAAAAATACAACAATATAGATGAAGTTACTAAGAAACAGATTGAAAGCATAGTAACTAGCTTAAGAGATGAAGAGTTACAGTCATATCTAATGAGAAACATGGATAAATTGCTAGACATATTAAAATGTACTGATGAAATAGATGAAGAGATAGTAACATTCTTTGTCTGGTATAACTTTCAAATAAATGAAATAACTATAGGAGTAGCAAGAGAGTGTATTAAAGAGTTAAAAGAAAATAATTATTTGGAAATAGGTGAATATCTAATCTATCAAGATGAAAGGTATTTAAAAGAGTATGCTAGAGATTTACTAGAAGATAGACTAGACCAAGAGTACTATGTGGATAAGTTATTTGAAAAAGAAACTGTTATTGAAATGTGGATAAATAGGACAACTAAAGAAGAAATGATAGATGAAATTGTGAATAATGAAAACTTAGAAGAAACATTGGAACTATATCCACAAGAAGCTTTTTCGATAGGAGGAATACAATACAAATACTCAGAGATACAATAGTAAAAATTAGCAAGAGATTTTACAAGAGAAAATCAGAATGAAACTTTTTCAAAAGCTAGTTATTATTAGTTAGTATAGAAAAGGAGGACTGTTAATGAGGAAAAATAAGAATGACTACAAAGGCATATATTCTGATATGGTAGAAATATTAGGAGAAGAAATTGTAATGAAGTTACATGAACACTATAGGGGTCAGCAAATAACATTTCCTATGAAGTTATATTCTAATGAATATATAGAAAAATACATAGTAAATAACTGTAGAAATAAAACTTTAAAAGAAATGTGTAGAGACTTGGGATACACAGAAGGTTGGATAAAGCAATTACTAAATAAATTAAATGTAAGTAAATGATATTTGGAGGATAATTAAAGGTAATGGAATTAATAATGGAAATAATATTAGGAATAGTAAGTATAATTTTAGGAACTGCGTTGTTTTGGATGTTAAATTCAATGTTTAGTATTACATATTTTGGATTTGGTGCTATGGTTAGTCTTTGGATAGGATGTTTTGTAGTATCATTATTAATAATAGGTGGAATAGGAAAGCTATTATTAGGAGTATTAAAGTGGATAATAATAATTGGAATAATATTAGCAATAGTAGGATTTGTTGCAAGTAAAGTAAATGGTAATCAGGAGTAATAAAAAATGATTAACAAAAAAGTATTAACTATATTGATAATGAGTTTAATGTTTACACTATTAGTTGGTTGTAGTAGTGTAAAAGAGTATTCTTACGATTATAATAAAATATCAGAAATAAGTACAATTAGCTTAGCTATATCAGACGCTTATAATAATTCAAGTAGAAAGAGTGATTTTAAAAAGGAGTCAAAGAAAATAATTAAAGACTTACAAAAAACAAAAATGAAAACAAAAGAAGGAAAAGATGTTCTAAAAGCATACGGAAAAATATCAAAAGCTATGAGAGAGCTTATTTTAGATAATTGGAATAAAAACAAACTTAACGCATCAGCTAAAAGGAAGTTACTGAAGTTATCAGAAAATTTAAAAGATAAATTAGAAAAATTTGAAGAAAAGATAGAAGAATTAAAAGTTGAATCAGGTTTCTATGAAACATTAGAGCAATTAAAGAGTTAATTTAGTAAGGGATAGTCAATAAAAAGACTATCCCTTTTTCTATTAATAAGGAAAGGTGAATAGCAATGTTTAATAAAGAGAGATATTTAACTAGAGGTATTTCTAATGAAATACCATTAGAGATACAAATACTACTATGGTCAATGATAGATAAATTAAATGTAAAGAAGGATTACTTACAAGTATTTGAAATAGAACCGATAGATGCTAATTTACTAAAAATAGAACATAGGCAAGAAGTTCCTAAATACAAAAGTGACATTGTAGTAAAAAATGTAGGAATAAGTTCTAAAGTAAAAATATTTGTAATAGATGATGGAGAATATTCAACTATGATGTTAAGCAGTGAGTATTAGATAAAAGAGAAGTAGTACATACAATAGAAGGAGAAAGATAATGAATAAGGTAGTAAAAGAGACTAGATACTGTAAAGTATTGAGACAAGCTAAGATTAGAGACAATAATGTAGCATACGGAATAGAAAAGATTTTTGTAAAAGAATTGAATCAAGAGGAAATAAGATTTGTGTACTTTAAAGATACTGTAAGAAGGGAAGAACAATTAGTAGCAAGACCATTAGACCTACCAGAAGATGATTTGATAAAACTAATGAAAGTATCAATAAAACAAAATGTATTCTCAAAAGAGTTTGTATGTAAACTTAAAGGTATTCTTGATAAATAGGAGGTCTAAAGAATGACGATAGAGTTATTTGTGGCAGGGGTAACATTTGGAATATCAATTTTTAAGACTATAATACAACAAAGACAAGAATTTAAGAATAAGGAGGAATAATACAATGTGGGGGTTTGTGATAGGAACTTTAGTAGGATTAGGATTTTGCATAGTAATAGAATTGTTGATTTCTAATAAGTCAATATTAGTGTAGAATAGGAGTAAGGTTAAAATATTTAACCTTATTTTTTTGACAATATTTAATAGATAAGGAGCATAATAAAATGGAGTTTGTTTCAAGAGATTCACTAGTAGAGGAAATTACAGGTATTAAAAAAGATGACATGGCATGGGATTCTGCAAAACAGACGATAGCTAATATTGATAATGCTTTAAGGAAGATTAGTTCATATAATGATACAATAGGAATTCCTGATTTTAATAAAGATTCATATATAAAGAGAATGAGTGTTATATATAATGACTTTAATTTAAGATCGGTTATATATAAATTAGGGAGAGGAGAAAAACTATCAAAGGAAGAAGATCTATTATTACTTAATTTTGCAAAAGAGTATGCAGATAATCCGATACTTTATAAAATCTATAATAAAAGAGAAGAGTCTATTTTAGCAGAAGAATTAACAATAAAATTTGATGAAATACATTCAGATATAACGAATTTAATGATGCTTACAGATGGATTAATATATAAGCATAGACTAAGGATAGCAGAATGTTTAAGAGAAGATATATTAGAATTGATCGAAGTATATGAAACTCAAATTCAAGTAGAACAAGAAGCAACAAAGAAATTAATGGATATGATTAATAGGCATATAGATAGGGATGTAAAGGAATATAAGGAAAAAAATAATTATCCGATTAAAAGAAAAAGATAAATATTATAACATAAAAACACTAAGAAGTAAATAAAATTTCTTGGTGTTTTTTCTTTTTACATACATTATTTTTAATTGATGTTACTATAACTATATAGCAAAAAGACAATAAATAAAATCATCAAGGAGGAATATTTGCTATGGTATTAAAGAAAATTATCAGGAAACCATTAACAGGAGGATATAAAAATTTAAAAACAGAATTGTTTGAAGAAAAAATAAATGAAGATATTACAGAAAGAGAATTAAGACAAAATCAAGAGGTATTAGTAAATAATGAAGAAATAATACCACAAGAAAGTACTAACAAAGATAATATAATAATGGAAAAGAAGGAAGAATTAAATGGATTAGAAAAAGTAGATGATGAAATATCAATTTGCTATGAATCTGGAAAGCTATTTTACAATGGAGATAAAACATCTAACTTATTAAAAGTTGGAGTACCTGAAATAAATATTGATACTAATAATGTAATGCTTCCTATTACAACTAAGTACTTAAATAGAGATATAAAAATACTTATTTCAAGAGACAAAGCTATGTCAAAAAGAGAAATAATAAAGCTAAGTTTACAGGGAGCTGATGTTACTGAAGAAAATGCGAAGTATCATATAAGGTCAATAGAATATCAAGAGCGTAAAATAGGAAGAGTTAACAATACTCATAGTGAATTAGGATTTGCAAAATATAAAGAAAAAGAAATCTTTAAATTGTATAAAGCAATAAATGAAGATAGCAGCTACGTTGGTGCATTAGATTTAAAACCTAAGGGAAATTTAGGTAACTATTTGGATGATTTAAGAGAACATGTAGTACCATACAAAAATATTTCATTAGCATTTGCACTGGGCGTAAGTTCATCAATAGTTGCTAAATTGAATATGCATTATAAAGATATAAATACTTTATTAGTACATCTATTCGCAGAATCAACGAAAGGTAAGAGTACAGCCGCAATGTTGGCAATATCTGTTTGGGGTAATCCAAATCTTAGTGGAGGAGGTCTATACAATACTTGGAACTCTACAGAAAATGCATTATCAACATCACTTGCAGGAAACTATGGTATAGCATATGCACTAGATGAGCTATCAATGTCTAAGATAGAAGATACGACTAGTTTAATCTATAATCTTGTTGGAGGGAAGGACAAGGCTCGTCTTACCAAGGATATAGAGCTAAGAGCCGCAGCTACATGGACTACAAGTATAATTTCCACAGGTGAAGTATCACTTTTAAGTAAGGCTAAAAATAATACAGGATTAGATATAAGAGTATTAGAATTAGGTGGAATAGTTTGGACAGAAGATGCAAATCACTCTGACCAAGTAAAGGCATTAGTAAATAGAAACTATGGTGTTTTTGGAGCAGATTTTGTAAAGAGATTAATAGAATTTCCAGCAGATAGATTAAAAGAGATATTTGAAGAAGAAAGAGAAATATTTATACAAAAAGTAAAAGAAAAAAATATACAGGATGACATGCTTAGTAGAACTTCGTGTAAATACGCTATTGTAACTTTAACTATTAGATTAATAAATTCAAGGTATAAGGATAGAGGAATAATATTAGATATAGAAGGAATAAGAGAATTACTGGTTGATACAGAAATAAATAGTATAAATAGAAGAGGTATTAAAAGAAAAGCTGAGGATTGGTTGATACAATACATAGAATCAAATGCATCTAAGTTTAAATCTGGAAAAGAAACTAATACCAATGTAGACTACTGGGGTACTAGAAAAGAACTTCCAAATGGTGAGTTAGAAGTTGCAATTTTAACTAATAAATTTGAAGAAATAATGAGAAAGGGAAAGTTCGAGGATACAAAAGTTGTACTAGAACAACTTAAGAAAGAAGGTAAGTTAGAATACGAGGCAGGGCGACTAACTCGAAAACGTAAGGTTAATGCCATACAGACACCAGTATACGTAATAAGACTTAGTCAATAATTGGATTTTAAAATGAAATAGAACTAAAGACACGATGATAATGATAATGAATTGATAAAATACTTAAACAATATTAATCTAAATTAAAAATACAAGACAGCTAGAGGTATAAGATGGACAACATAGGAAAAATGACAGAAATAGAAGTTAAAGGTAATACAATAATTCAAATTCTTAGCGAAGTAATTCAAAGTCATCTTCTGAAAGAAAAATCTAAATAAGATAATAGTAATAAATAGTAGAACGTTTAAAAATAACGTTCTACTTACTAAAATTAACAGAGTGGAAATAGAGTACTACCAATACAAGGAAGTAAAAATTCACGTTTTCACGTTAAATTTACGATAAATAATAAAAATATTGAAAAGTAGATAATTAAAGAAAGAATGTGAAAAATCACATTCTACTAAAATTAAACCATATATTGAAAATCTAGCAATACCAATATTAGAAAGTAAAAATTCACGTTTTCACGTTAAATTTGCAATAGATAATAAAATAATTTTGAATAGGAGAAAAATAATGAGTCACCCAATAGATAACTATATTAACTATAAAAATGAAAATGTAGCTATATATACAAAGAAAGAATTTGAAAATCAAAATATCTATGAACATATGGTAGGAAAAGTATCATGGATGCACATAGAGTTAGAAGATTTTGGAGTAAATATAATAGAATTCATAGATAGTCATGAAGAAGGTTCATATAAGGAAATAAATAGACTAATAAAGTCAGTAAATCAAGGTGAAATACAAGCCGTATTAGTTTGGGATTTCAATGAAATACCATTAGAATTAAGGATTTCTTTAGTAGAAGAGTGTTCTAAAAGAAATGTTTACATAGATGGGTTCTTAACAAGTTTAGAAATAAAAGATAATAATTAGTCTAATAGTAAAATAAAATCATACATAAAAAATAACGTTAAAATGTGAAAATTAAGGATAAAGTATTAAAATACATGGTTTTTAACGTGAAAATTAATGATATTTTCACGTTAAAGATCTTAATTTAAGTGTTAAATTAAAAAACTTAAGTTAGATTGGTAAGATAATTAAAAATAAAAATACACTAAAAAATAGCGTGAAAACGTGAAAATGATAATAAAAACATTGGAATAGCACAATTTTTAATGTGAATTTAAGTGTGAATCAAATGAGTAATGCAACACATAGTAACGTGATTTGAGGTAGATATCAATAGTAGGAGGGAATTGACATGAGTAAAAAAGTAGCAATCTATTGTAGGGTATCAACTGTAGAACAAGCAGAAGAAGGATACAGTATTGATGAACAAAGAAGAAGGAACATAGAATATTGTGAAAAAGAAGGGCATGAAGTTTTTAAAGTTTACGAAGATAGAGGTATAAGTGGTAAAAATATTTCAGGGCGACCAGGGCTTAAAGAACTTTTACAAGATGCTAATGCTGGTAAATTTGATTTAGTAATAGTTTGGAAACTAAATAGAATAAGTAGAAAGTTAATAGACATACTTAACATAGTAGATACATTAGATAAAAATAAGATAGCATTTCGTTCTTTAACAGAGAGTTTTGAAACAGAAACTCCAGCAGGTAAGTTACAACTTAACATAAT
>ERZ857965.2517-NODE-2517-length-15251-cov-14.959989_pt1 | contig 15251 bp, 13 predicted proteins | sample MGYA00519758_ERZ857965 | MGnify/ENA primary metagenome ERZ857965 (study PRJEB31778, sample SAMEA3449381) | human gut metagenome | biome: human gut; feature: human-associated habitat; material: faeces | place: United Kingdom | collected 2010/2012 ... | reverse complement strand
GACAATACTTGGCTGGAGACGGCCCGGAAAGATAGGTAGCGCCAACACAAAAGCCTGTGACATTTGTCACAGGCTTTTGGCATATATGGGAGTACGGTTCGGTATGCCTGCGGCATCTTTCCGTGACATAGAGTATTTGCCTGATTGACGTCTGCTGCAGTAAATGGTATATTGGTGGTGAACTTATACGGAGGAAATACATATGGAGCAGAAACAGCTAAAAATGTGGCTGCCCTCATTTTTGACTTGGCGGGCCGAGCGTGTATTGCAGAAACAAGCAGAGATGGGTTATCTGCTTATAGCTGTAGAAAATTTTGGAAGCTTCTATACATTCTCCTTTGAGAGTGCGCCGCCATTGCCGCGGCGGTTCTATGTATTCCGACAGGACGATATCGGAAAGTGGGGCGCACACGGAAGATCTCCGAAAGAAATCGCCGAGGAGGAGATCAGCCCCTATTGTGCAGAGATCTTCGAATGCAGCGACAGTTACTCCTTTGTGGCGGAATTACGGCAGGATGTACCGGATGACGTAATAAGCAAAACCGTTGAAAGACGGATGCGGAACACAGCAAAGTATCATGTGGAGCTTTTTGCAATTTGGCTATTGCTGCCAGTGATATGCCTCATTGTAGTGACCGTAACGAATACGCCATGGGAGTGGGGGAATAAGACAGCATATGAAATGCTTATGGGCACGTTGCTGATGTACCATGCTGCGGCATCAATAATAAGTTATCTACACCGATAAAAAGCACCCGCAAGGGTGCTTTTTATTTGCTCCAGTGCTTCAGCTTCGGCAGCGTCTGGCTGAAGTAGGTTCTGGCCTGCTCCGGAGGGAATTGCTCATTGGACATATGGGTGACGAGAAACTCCAGGAGCTGCTCCATGCTGTCATAGGTGAACTTGCTGTCGGTATAGCACCACTTACAGTAGTCCTCGTTGAAGCTGCCGTCCAGATCCCGGCTGATGATCTCATCACTGTCCAAGGGCATACCACAGCACTGACAGATCAGCTTGCGAGGGTCACCCAGCAGATGATTGATGGAGGTATCAAACAGTGCGGACAACTGCTTTAATGTTTCCGGGTTGGGGACGGACTCGCCGTTTTCCCAGCGGGAGACAGCCTGTCGTGTGACGGCCAGCTTTTCAGATAGCTGATCCTGTGTCATATTGTGCCTTTGCCGTAATTCCTTCAAGACATCCTTTGCTTCCATTGCTATACCTCCCGTATGTACTGCCGCCAGTATAACAGGAAGGTGGATTGTTGACAAGCAATTATCTATTGCGTGGGGAATAAACTGTATTTAGATATTCTGTAAAGTATAAATGCATTACAGAATGACTTTACTTCACAAAAGAAGAAAAGGGTACCACGGCGGGCGGAATGGCGGCATCGGACAGGCGTTTTTCCATCCAGACCACGTCGTACCAGGTGTCAAACTTGTATCCGCAGCGGTGGAAGGTGCCCACGATTTCGTAGCCGCGCCGGGTATGGAAATCAATGCTGGCGCGAGTCAGGTGGGGGTCGCCGTCCGAAACAGGTGCGGCGATGCAGGCGTACAGCACCTGTACATTCTGAGCGCGGGAGGCGTCCTCCAGCGCGTGGTACAGCCGGGTGCCCAAACCACCGCGACGGCAGTCCTGCCGCAGATAGATGCTGGTTTCCGCCGCCCAGGCGTAGGCTGCGCGGCTGCCCAACTGTCCGGTGTAGGCATAGCCCACGATCTCGCCATCGCGTTCTATGACCAGGTAAGGATGCGTGTGCAGTGTGTTTTTAATACGCTGGCGGAAGTCATCCAGCGTGGGCACTTCATACTCAAAGGTGATGGCGGTTTCGATGACATAGGGCGCATAGATATCCAGCAGCGCCGGGGCGTCATCAGAGACTGCGGGGCGGATATGTATCATATGCAACACCTTCTTTCGCTTTGTTGCGTTTGATTATACTATGGGAACGGTACCGGTGCAATAGATAAAAAACGCTAAAAAAATGTAGGAGTTTTACAAAAAAATTCTTCCCAAAATCCGACAGATATGGTATACTACTCCCGATTTAATATTTGAGAACGGACCGTGGTCTGTTGTCATTTTCCACTTGGAAAATGACAACTTCTGCAAACACATGAACGAAGGGAAGTGAGGGAACTTGAGCGAGCTGCTGCGTATGGAGCATATCAGCAAGCGGTTTGGTGATTTTTACGCCAACAAGGATATCAGCCTGACCGTCAACCGCGGCGAGGTACTGACCCTGCTGGGTGAGAACGGTGCCGGTAAGTCCACGTTGATGAACATTCTCATCGGCCTTTATCAGCCCACGGAGGGAAAGATATTCCTCAATGGCAAAGAGGTGCGGATCGAGTCCCCCAGCCAGGCAGTCAAGCTGGGAATCGGCATGGTGCACCAACACTTTATGCTGGTGGAGGCAATGACTGTCTTTGAAAATATCATCCTGGGCGACAAGCACGCCAAGGGCCTGTTTATCGACCGGGCGGCTCGCCGCAAGGAGATCGAGGAGCTGTCTGCCAAGTACGGCCTGGACGTGCAGCTGGACAAGCTTATCACCGAGATATCCGTGGGCGAACAGCAACGCACCGAGATACTGAAGGCGCTGTACCACGGTGCGGAGCTGCTGATCCTGGACGAACCCTCTGCCGCACTGACCGATATCGAGGTCGAGGGTTTGTTTGCCATTATGCAGAAGCTCATCGGCGAAGGGAAGAGTATTATCTTCATCAGCCACAAAATGCGCGAGGTCCTGCATATCTCTGACCGCATCACCGTCCTGCGTCTGGGCGAGGTGGTGGGCACCGTGGCCCGCGCTGATACCGATGGTCAGAAACTGGCCAATATGATGATCGGTAAGGAACTGACCGAGTCACAGTACGAGAAGGTGGATGCCTCCGGCGCTGAGGTCGTGGCGTCTCTGGACCATGTGGACTATGACAAGGAACATAAGCACAGCGGTGTCAACGATATGACACTGCAGATCCGCAGCGGTGAGATCGTAGGAATCGCCGGCGTGGACGGCAATGGTCAGACCCAGCTGGCGCAGCTGATCACCGGCGTTATCGTGCCTCAAGGCGGTAAGATATACCTGAAGGATAGGAGCGTAGCGGTCTTCGACCCCCATTCTTTCATTACAGACGGCGTTTCCCACGTTCCTGAGGACCGCAACGCGCAGGGCCTGGTGGGAGATATGTCCATTGCGGAGAATTTGGTGCTCAAGGAGACCGATTCTCCCAGGTTCAGCCGGGGAAAGGGCCTGCGGCTGAACAAGCGCGCTATTCACGACTATGCCGAGGAGATGGTGCAGAAGTACGACGTGCGCTGCACCTCTGTGGGGCAGACGGTCCGCAGCCTGTCCGGTGGCAACCAGCAGAAGGTCATCCTAGCCCGTGAGTTGGAGTCCCAGCCGTCCCTGCTGGTGATGGCGCATCCCACCCGCGGCCTGGATATTGGCGCGGCCAGCTTTGTTCACGAGCAGATGATCGCTGCCCGTGAGCGCGGTGTAGGAATCCTGCTGATCAGCGCAGACTTCGATGAGATACTGGAGATGTCTGATCGTATTCTGGTTTGCTTCGAGGGGCAGATCATGGGCGAATTCTCCGGAAAAAACCCGCCCATCGAGGAGATCAGCCTCGCCATGACGGGCAAGTGAGGGGAGGAGCTGCGATATGGAAAAGTTAAAACGTTCTCTGGGCAGCTTCATTGTCCCACTGCTGTCTATTATCCTGGCTTTTGTGATCGGCGGTATCATTATGGCGGCCCTGGGTGCCAATCCCTTTGACGCGGTGAAGTACCTCTTCCAGGGAGCTTTCGGCTCCAAGGCCAATATTGGCACGACACTTACCAAGGCCACGCCCCTGATGTTCACCTCCCTGTGTGCCTGCTTCGCGTACAAGTGCGGTGTGTTCAACCTGGGCGGTGAAGGCCAGTTTCTCATGGGTTCCATCGCCGCATTTGTTACGGCGTATTTCTCCGGTGTTACCGGCTTTGCCGGTGTGTTGCTGGCGCTGCTGGCCGGTACGCTGGCCGGCGGTATCTGGGGCATGATTCCCGGCCTGCTGAAGATCGGCCGCGGCCAGAACGAGATGATCATCTCCATCATGCTCAACTATGTAGCTACCTTGTTTATGGGCGTGCTGTACACCAGCTGGATCCGCGACGCCAGCGTACCACAGACCCCTGCGGTGGATGACCTGGTGAAGCTGCCCCGTGTAATCACCGGAATGCGCTTTACCTGGGGCTTTGTCATCGCCGTGGTGGTGGGACTGGTGCTGTATTACGTGCTGTTCTGGACCAGCGGCGGCTTCAAGCTGCGGGCGGTGGGCTATAACATGACCGCCAGCCGCTTTAATGGTATCCATGTGAAGCGCTGTATGCTGACCAGCTTCATTATCTCCGGGGCCATTGCCGGCCTGGGCGGCGGCGCAGAGTTGCTGGGTACCCAGTTCCGGCTGATCAACGGCTTCGGGGCGGGCTACGGTTTTGACGGTGTGGCTATGGCACTGATTGGCCAGCTGCACCCCATCGCGACGATGGTGGTGGCATTGTTCTTTGCTGTGCTGCGTGTGGGTTCCACCACTATGCAGGCGGCCACCGGTGTTCCCACCAGCGTTTCCGATATCATCCAGGCGTTGGTCATCGTGTTCTCCGTGGCCGGTATGGCGCTGACCAAGCTGCCTGAATTCCAGGCGTGGAAGGATCGCGTGTTCTCCAAGAGAAAGGCGGGTGACAAGTAATGGATTGGATCTCCAGCTTACTGTTGGCAACGGTTCGGCTTGCCATCCCTCTGCTGCTTATCTCACTGGCCGAGTTGTACGGCCAGCGGGCCGGCATGGTGAATATCGGCCTGGAGGGCCTGGCTGCCATCGGCGCGCTGGTGGGCTTTCTGATGTGCTACATTACCGGCTCCAACTGGATCGGTCTGCTGTGCGGTGCGTTGGCGGGCCTGCTGGTCAATATGATCTACGCCTTTTCCACCGTCACCCTCTGCGCGGACCATACGGTCTATGGCATGGCCATCAACATATTCGCTCCGGCGCTGGCGTCGTTTATCTACCGCATCGTGTTCGGTACCGGTTCAGACCTGAAGCAGATCATTACCATGCCCAGCATTGCTATTCCCGGCCTGAAGGACATCCCGGTCATCGGGCCACTGCTGTTTGATCAGAGCCCCATGGTCTATCTGACGCTGCTGTTGGTGGTGTTCACCTCCATTTTCTTCAACCGTACCCGTGCGGGATTGAGCTATAAATCCGTGGGCGAGCATCCGCAGGCGGCCGCTACGCTGGGCATCAATGTCATCGGCGTGAAGTATCTGGCCTGCATGATCTGCGGTGCGCTGGCCGGACTGGGCGGCGCGTACCTGACCACCTGCTATTCCAGCACCTACACCGACGGTATCGTGGCCGGCCGCGGCTTCATCGCCCTGGCTGCCGTGATCTTTGGCCGCTGGAGTGCCGGCGGCATCCTGCTGGCCTGCCTGTTCTTCGGCTTCTGCGATGCGCTGCAGATCCGGCTTCAGGTCTCCGGCATCGCCATCCCGTACCAGTTCTTCCAGATGATCCCCTATGTGGCCACCGTGGTCGTCCTCTCCGTCATCGGTACGAAGCAGGCGGGACCCAAGGCCAATGGACAGCCCTATCGCCGCGAACAGCGGTGACATGACGGTAATGATGTCCGCAAGGACGTTGTTATAGAACAAAGAGCAAGTCACAAAAAACAAGGAGGAAAACCATGAAAAAGTTTCTTGCACTGCTGCTGGCGCTCGCTATGACGCTGGCCCTCGTCGCCTGCGGCGAGAAGAAGGACGACACCAAGACGGACGGCGCCGGTGATGGCGAGAAGACCTACAAGGTCGCCATGATCTGCGACTCCAGCATCAACGACGGCGGTTGGGGCGCTGCTTGCTACAACGCCATGGTCAAGGCTGCTGAGGACAAGGGCTGGACCTACGACGTCACCGACTCCATCTCCCAGGATCAGTATTACGAGACCATCGTTGCCTTCTGCAACCTGGGCTACGACATGATCTATGCCCCCGGCAACCAGTACACCGATGCGGTCCTGCAGGCTGCTGAGGAGTATCCCGACATCGCCTTCGCTCTGCTGAACGGCGCTGAGTCCACCCCCGAAAAGGCCGCTAACGGCAATGTCGCGTCTCTGCTGCCCAACGCTGAGCAGATCGGCTGGATCGCCGGCGCTCTGGCCGGTCTGATGACCGAGTCCGGCAAACTGGGCTTCATCGGCGGTATGGAGCTGGATACCACCAAGGGCAAGATCGCGGGCTTCGAGGCTGCTGCCAAGTATGTTGGCGAGCAGGAGGGCAAGACCGTTGAGCTGCTGGCTGTCCCCTATGCCAACTCCTTCTCCGATGCCCCTAAGGGCAAGGAGTTCGCCACTGAGCTGATCTCCCAGGGCGCTGACGTGTTCTTCGGCGATGCTTCCGCCGTTGACTCCGGTGCCCGTGAGGCCATCGACGCCGCCAATGAGAAGGCCGGCGCCATCAAGATCTACGACATCGGCCAGCCTGCCGATATCCTGGGTCAGAACCCCTGCATCATTTGCTCCCAGGTCACCGATAACGCCGCTATGATCGGTGTCTGCATGGAGGCTGTTGTGGCCGGTACCTTCGGCGGCAACACCATCTTCGGCACGCTGGAGAACGGCGCCCTGTCCGCCGGTGCCATCAATACCGAGCTGGTTCCCGCTGAGAAGGTGGAGAAGTATAACGCCTATCTGCAGCAGATGATGGACGGCACCTTCATGAAGTAAGCTGTCATTCCTTTGATATCCCCCGGCCAGCGGCCGGGGGATATCTTTTCTGCATATAAAAAAAGACACGGTATATGGATCCTCCATCCATTTCCGTGTCTTTTTCCTGTTGTAAGCTTTGGGGTTTGGACTTTTGCGTGTAACGGGGTTCAGCACGCCCCAGGTGCCCCGCTGCATAGCGTCACGCCGGTGCTTCTCTTTTTTCGAGAGTTTTTCATAAGGGATAAACTTTTCCATAGTGTGCTCCTTTCAAACGGTTTACGCCATCATAGCAGACCTTACACTGTTTGTCAAAGGAGCGCGCTTATTTCACTCTGCCAATATCTCCTCCGCCACTGACCGGCGCGTAACGCACCGGTCCATGGCCTGTTTTTCAATGTAGCGGTGGGCCTCCTGCTCCGTCATGCCTTGCTTGTCGATCAGTGCCCATTTGGCCCGGTTCACCAGCCGTATCTCCGCCATGCGTTCCTCGATGGTGGCAGTCTTTTCCTCCATACGCCGCAGACGCTCCCGTGTGCCGCACAGCAGCTGCATGGATTGCAGCAGCAGCGGCGGCGTGGTGGGCTTTTGCAGCAGCAGGATGCCTTGAGGCGCCAGCCGCGCCGCCAGATCCGGATAGTGTTCCACCTTCACCAGCAGCAGCACACCGGCGCTGGATTTGTCGATGATATGCAGCGCCAGCTTCGTGCCGAATTCATCCGGCAGCGGCGTACTGATGACCACGATGTCGAAAGGCCTCTCCAGCAGGGCACGCCGTGCCTCAGACACGCTGCCTGCGGCACACACCGGGTCGTACCGATCCTCCGGCAGCATTTCACGCAGGGACATATGGAACTTGGCCGCGGCAGCGACTACCAGCACGCTGTACGTCCGGCGGCTGTCCTCCATATGCGTCCCTCCTCTCCAAAGCAGACCGGCTCAGTGGGTGTACTGCTGTATAATGGTCTTGGGTAAGTGCTCTGCGATAAATGCGCTGGATGCAGCCAGTGATCTGGCGTCCTCCAGAGTCTCCGGCAGCGTGTGGAAGCGTGCCTTTACGTCGTTAGCCGCCGTGTAGAAATTCACATCCGCGGCTTCCGGCAGCACCAGCTGCCGCATTACGCCGTCCAGGCCGGCGCGGATCAGCAGCGTAAAGGCCAGATACGGGCTGCACAGCGGATCGGGAGAGCGCAGCTCCGCGCGGCGGTACTCGCCCTGCGCGGCAGGGATGCGTATCAGCTGACTGCGGTTTTCGCTGGACCAGGAGATATATCGCGGTGCTTTGCTGCTGCCAAAGCGGTGATACGACTCCTCCCGCGTGTTCAGGAACACCGTCATCTCAGCAATATGGGCCAGAATACCGGCGATGATCTGCGGCATTACCTCTGCGCCGTCGCGGCTTTTGGCGGAGATGTTGATGTGCATCCCGTTGCCCGGCTGTCCCATCAGCGGCTTGGGAGAGAAGTCGGCTGCCAGGCCGTTTCGCACCGCCACGGAATTGACGACAGCCTTAAAGGTCACGGCGTTATCCGCCGCCGTCAAGGGATCGGAATAGCGAAAGTCGATCTCGTTTTGCCCGGGGCCCTGCTCATGGTGAGAGCACTCCGGCCGTATCCCCATCTGCTCCAGCGTCAGGCAGATCTCCCGCCGCACATTCTCGCCCTTGTCCTCCGGCGCGATGTCCATGTATCCTGCGTTGTCGTAGGGAATGTGGGTCGCTTCACCGTTTTCGTCCCGGCGGAAGAGATAGAACTCCATCTCCGTGCCGAAGGAGAAACGGATGCCCAGTGCTTCCGCGTCCGCCACAGCCTGACGCAGCAGCGCGCGGCAGTCGGCCTCGAAGGCGGCGCCATCGGGCCGCAGCACGTGGCAGAACATCCGCGCCACCCGGCCGTGATCCGGCCGCCAGGGCAGCATACAGAGGGTGCTGCTGTCCGGATGCAGGAACAGGTCCGAGTGGACCTCGTCGCCGAAGCCGGGCACAGCGGAGGCATCGAAAGCGATGCCGTAGCTGAAGGCCCGGTCCAGCTCATCCGGCAGAATAGATATATTTTTCTGGCTGCCGAAAATATCGCAGAAGGCCAGACGCAGGAATTTTACATCCTCCTCCGCCGTAAACTGCCTGATCTCATCCACTGTGTACTCCATCGTGCTCCTGCCTTTCTCAGTTGGCTACATACATCTGCTGATAGGGGTTTTGCTGTCCGGTGTGATAACGGTATAGTTGTCGCGGAGCATCGCCTCCGCGTCACGGTCAAACAGACGGCAGTACTCCCGCACATAGGGTGTGATCTCCGCCATATCTTCCGCCGTGGCGTTGTGCAGCGTGACCTGATCCGGAAACCGTATGCTGCTCACATCGCCGCGGAAAACCATTTTTCCGCCGTGCATTCCTGTGCAGGGGAAGAAGTGTACTATCGGCCGGCCGTCGGTGTGCAGGCCCAGCACCAAAATCAGCCCGCCGGCCTGGTATTCGCCCAGAAAGCTGCCGGCCCGCCCGCCGATGACGATCACCGGCTTATGCTGCTTATAGGCTTTCATGTGTATCCCGGCGCGGTAGCCCGCATTGTCCCGGATAAATATCTCACCGCCCCGCATGGCGTACCCCGCAGCGTCGCCGGTGCTGCCGTGGATCACGATGCGTCCGGCACTCATGGTGTCGCCCACCGCGTCCTGTGCATTGCCGTTTACGGTAATAGAACCGCCGCCCAGATAGGCGCCCAGCGCATTGCCGGGAATGCCGTCGATCTCCAGCCGTTTGCTGCTCATACCGGCGGCGATGAACCGCTGGCCCTGGCAGGCACAGATACGGCATTCCTTCCCGGCGTGGCGTATCGTTTCGTTCAGTTGAGAGAAGGACAGACCACTCGCCTCTATGAAATCCATATTGTACCACTCCTTTCGAGGGTTTTCCATTATTTTTCCTATAAATATCGCTTTTTCGACAGACCTTATTCACCGGCGTGGGCAATTCCCAGAATTTCCAGTTCTTTTTCGTTCAGGTGAATACCCCGCAGCATGACCCGGTTGCCCCGCAGCGCCTCGATGGAGTTGATGCCCATACCGCCCATCATTTCCTTGATCTCATGCTTCCAGGCGGTTACCAGGTTTACCAGCCGCGCCGCAGCCTCCTCGGGGTCCAGACGCTTCACCAGCTCTGGCCGCTGTGTGGCGATACCCCAGCAGCACCGGCCTGTCTGACAGGAACGGCATAAGTGGCACCCCATGGCCAGCAGTGCCGCGGTGGCAATGTAACAGGCATCCGCGCCCTCTGGTATCATCCGTGTTTTGGACACGTCGCCCACGATCTTTGCGCCAGGCAGATGTCCGCCGATACCGGGCTTGGCGCCCTGGCCCATTTTGATCTCGATGGCCGCGCCGGTGTTCAGGTATGTCTCATCGACGCCGAAACGGCCGGAGGCCACCTGTACGATAGTGTTGGCGCCGTAGGGATAGAAATCCCGGTGCAGTCCGCCCTCGCCGGTGTTGTAGCAGATGCCCAACTCCCGGGCAGCCTTGGCCAGTGCCGCATGGGCGTTGTAGCTGATGGAGCCATAGCTCATGGCCGAAAACAGAATGGGCACCGACAACTCCAGCTGCGGCGGTATTTCGGTGCATAGGCTGCCGTCACCGTTCCGCCGGACGGTCTCCGGCTTCTTGCCCAGGAATACCCGCGTCTCCATGGGCTCCCGCAGGGGGTCGATGGGTGGGTTCGTCACCTGTGAGGCGTTGATGAGGATACGGTCCCAGTATACCGGCAGGGGCTGGGGGTTGCCCATGGAGCTCAGCAGCACGCCGCCGGTGGACGCCTGCTTGTATATCTCCTTGATGGTGGCGCAGGACCAGTTTGCGTTTTCACGCAGGCAGTTGTCGCTTTTTACGATCTTAATAGCGTGAGTGGGACAGAAGGACACACAGCGCTGACAGTTGACACACTTGCTCTCGTCGCTGACCATGACCTTCCCATCCGCGTTATAGGTGTGCACGCCGTTGGCGCACTGGGATTCGCAGATGCGGCAGCGGGTGCACCGTGCGTCGTTTCGTACCACTTCAAATTCCGGTATGATGTAGTCAAGAGCCATCAATAGGCACCTTCTTTCACTTTCACGATAAACGGCTCGCCGCCCATGGGCGCATACAGGTTCTCCGCATCCGGGGCCATGACCCGTATGGCGGCCTCCTCGCTGGCGATAAATACCTTGTCGTCCTTCTCAGCCGTTACCATGGAGCGCAGCTTCAGTCGGTCGTTCAGCGCCATCAGTCCGCCGTTGAACCCAAGAATGATGGAGAATGGTCCGGTGATGAGCAGGCTGGGGTATATGGTCCGCAGATAGGTCAGCTGCCGTGCCGCGGCCGGCTCTCTGGTGCGTATGGTACTCCAGAAGGGCGCCGCGATCACCGACGCCATTTCCTCCAGTGTCAGCCCCTGACGCCGCAGCAGATAGTCGGCAATATAGGTGATGACCTCCGTATCCGTCTGCAGATTGCATTTGTAGCCATACATCTCAATACAGCGCCGATTGGCGTCATAGGAGGATATCTCTCCGTTGTGGACGATGGACCAGTCCAGCAGGGAAAAGGGGTGCGCGCCGCCCCACCAGCCGGGGGTATTGGTGGGATAGCGCCCATGGGCTGTCCAGCTGTATCCCTCATATTCCTCCAGCCGGTAGAAGCGTCCCACATCCTCGGGATATCCTACGGCTTTGAAGGTCCCCATGTTCTTTCCACTGGAGAATACGTATGCACCTTTCAGCTTGGTGTTGATATCCATCACGGTCCGTGCCACGAACTCCTTTTCATCCAGCTGCAGGCGTGCCAGCACCGAATTAAGGGGCCGCACAAAGTACCGCCAGATGTGGGGAATGTCCGTGATCTCCGGGATGATGCGGATGGGGATCAGCTCCGCGTCTACGAGCTCAAATCCCTCCTTCAGCATAGCCTCGCACTCCCGCCGGGTGGTGTTATCGTCAAAAAAGATGTGGAAGGCGTATTCCTCCCGGTGCTCCGGGTAGATGCCGTAGGCGGCGAAGCCGCCTCCCAGACCGTTGGACCGATTATGCATGGGGACCATGCTCCTGATGATGTCCTCACCGGTCATGCGCCGCCCCTCCCGGGAAATGACCGCCGAAATGGCGCACCCGGATGGGATACGTACCTGTCCCTCCAGCTTCATAGTTTCTCACCCTTTCTTTATGTGCTTCCGTAGGTTCCAGCCGTTCCACGGCGTGATCCGCTGAAAAGCCGCCCCGGAAAGCAAAAAACGCCCATCCGGCAGGGACAAATGTCCTGCTCGGATGAACGCCTTTGCTCATCATGGTTCGGCATTATAGCATCAGATGCGCATAAAGTCAATGAATAAAACGCCAAAAATTGTGTAAAAAGCTGATTGACAAATCCGTCACAACCGCCTATAATTTCGCACATCAAAGGCAAAGGCGTCTTGAAGCTGCGGGCTTCCTGACGCCTTTTTCTATTTTCCAAATCTACAAAAGATCGGGGTGGAACAAATGAAAACCGTATCGGACATTTTCGGCACACTGGTATTTGACGACCGACAGATGAAAGCACGCCTTCCCCATGACGTCTATATTTCCCTGAAGAAGACCATTGACGAGGGCGGAAGCCTGGACAACCAGGTAGCGAATGTGGTGGCGGATGCCATGAAGGATTGGGCCATCGAGCACGGCGCGACCCACTTTACCCATTGGTTCCAGCCGCTGACCGGCATTACCGCCGAGAAGCACGACAGCTTTATTACCCCATCGCCGGATGGCGGCGTCATCATGGAGTTCTCTGGTAAGGAGTTGATCCAGGGTGAGCCGGATGCCTCCAGCTTTCCCTCCGGCGGCCTGCGTGCTACCTTCGAGGCCCGGGGCTACACTGCCTGGGATCCTACCTCTTACGCCTTTATCAAGGACAAGGCACTGTGTATCCCCACGGCATTCTGCTCCTACGGCGGTGAGGCGCTGGATAAAAAAACCCCGCTGCTGCGCTCCATGCAGGCCCTGAACAAGCAGGCCATGCGTGTCCTGAAGCTGTTTGGCAACACGGATGTCAAATGTGTTCGCACCTCTGTCGGCCCCGAGCAGGAGTATTTCCTGGTGGACCGCGCCATGTACCGCAAGCGCAAGGACCTGATTTTCTGCGGCCGCACGCTGTTCGGTGCCAGACCCCCCAAGGGTCAGGAGATGGATGACCATTACTTCGGCGCTATCAAGCCTCGTGTGGCCGAGTATATGGCCGATTTGAATGAGGAGCTCTGGAAGCTGGGTATTCTGGCCAAGACGGAGCACAATGAGGTGGCCCCGGCCCAGCATGAGCTGGCGCCCATCTACACCACCACAAATATCGCCACCGATCACAACCAGCTGACCATGGAGATCATGCAGAAGGTGGCTGCCCGCCACGGGCTGGTCTGTCTGCTGCATGAAAAGCCCTTTGACGGCGTCAACGGCTCCGGCAAGCACAACAACTGGTCTATGGCCACGGATACCGGCGTGAACCTGCTGACTCCCGGTGAGACACCCCACGAAAACGCCCAGTTCCTGCTGTTCCTGTGTGCCGTTATTCAGGCGGTGGATGACTATCAGGACCTGCTGCGCATCTCTGTGGCCACCGCCGGCAATGATCACCGTCTGGGCGCCAACGAGGCGCCGCCCGCGGTGGTATCCATCTTTCTGGGCGATGAGCTGACGGCTATTCTGGATGCCATCGAGAAGGATGAGCCGTACAGCGGCACGGAAAAGACCGTGATGAAGCTGGGAGCCCATGTGCTGCCCAAGTTCCTGCGTGATACTACCGACCGGAACCGGACGTCGCCCTTTGCGTTCACCGGCAATAAGTTCGAGTTCCGTATGCTGGGCTCCGCCAACTCCATTGCCTGCTGCAACATCATGCTCAACGCCGCCGTGGCGGAGTCTCTGCGTCAGTATGCGGACAAGTTGGAGAAGGCCAAGGACTTTGACGCAGCACTGCATAGTCTGATCCGGCAGACCATCAAGGAGCACAAGCGCATTATTTTCAACGGCAACGGTTATGACGATGCCTGGATCAAGGAGGCTACCGAGGTCCGCGGCCTGTTGAACCTGCGTACCACGCCGGACGCTATGCCCTATCTGCTGCACGAGAAGAACGTAAAAATGCTCACGTCCCTGAAGGTCATGTCCGAGGCGGAGATACGCTCCCGCTATGAGATCACACTGGACAACTACCGCAAGATCGTCAATATTGAGGCCGAAACGATGGTGGATATGGCCCGCCGTCAGATCCTGCCCGCCGTGGAGAAGTTCTCCTCTAAGCTGGCGCAGGATATCGCCGTAAAGAAGTCCATCGCGCCGGTGGTGTCCGGCATTTATGAGACGACGCTTGTCACGCGCCTGTCCGATCTGGTAGAGGACATCGACGCTGCCGTGGAGGACCTGGCTGCCGCGCTGGCCACTTTCCATAAGATCGATGATGTGACCGAGAGCGCCAACATGGTTCGCGACGTGCTGCTGCCCAAGATGGCGGCGCTGCGCGCCCCCTGTGACGAGGCCGAGCAGCGCACGGCCGAGGGCTGCTGGCCGTTCCACACCTACGGCGATCTGCTGTTTGGCGTGGAGTGACTTTGCTTCCGATCCCACCGGGCTCCGCCAGGCCCTGTGGTTCCGTACCCTTGCAAACGGGGTACTTTCTCTCCTGAAAAGTGGAATGCCGTGTGCCCATGGGGCACGCGGCATTTCGCTTTTCCGATCATGAAAAAATAACTTGACTTGAAGCCGGGTTTATGTATTAGAGAATAGAGCGGGCAAAACAAAGAACAAGAAGCTTTTATCATGGATAAAAAGGTTTTAAAGCAACCGCAGGTCTTAAAACGCTTAAAATAAAAAATCTCACATCAGATTTTAGGTAGCCCGCCATCAGAATGGATTGACAATTCGACAAAATGTGATATAATCCCACTGTCTGGAAAAATATAAAGTTGTAGCACAGAGGTGTCTGCTCAAAGGCAGATGAAAAGGGAATCCGGTGTGAATCCGGAGCGATGCAGTCACTGTGTACGGGAGCGGTCTTGCAAACCACTGGGAAACCGGGAAGGGCAACGCCGTGATGAACGAAGTCAGGAGACCTGCCTCTGTGTGGAATCTCAAGCCTGCTGCCAACAGGTTGGTTTTCCTACGAACTTATGATCCGTCGCGGAGCGCCGCACGGGTGTATATGTAGTAAGAAGCACCGAGGGCGGCTGTATGAGACACAGCCGCTTTTATATTTCTTTCAGAACAAATATTTGGAAAGAGGTAGATCAACCATGAAGAAAGCACTTGCCTTTCTGATGGCGGCTGTGATGCTGATGAGCATGCTGACCGCCTGCGGCAACAAGGACAATGCCGACAAAAAGGACAACAACGACGTAAACACCGAGGAGACCGACAAGGCCGCCGCCGACAAGGTCGCCGCCCTCATCGACGCCATCTACGTGCAGGAGCGCACCGAGGAGACCGACGCCCAGTGCGAGG
>ERZ857965.2512-NODE-2512-length-15257-cov-2.898632_pt1 | contig 15257 bp, 11 predicted proteins | sample MGYA00519758_ERZ857965 | MGnify/ENA primary metagenome ERZ857965 (study PRJEB31778, sample SAMEA3449381) | human gut metagenome | biome: human gut; feature: human-associated habitat; material: faeces | place: United Kingdom | collected 2010/2012 ... | reverse complement strand
CCAGATCGCCCAGGAACTTTCCTCCATCGAAAAAACCACCACTCCGCTTCAGGAAAAGCTGGACCGCCTCGGCAAAGGCATCACCATCCTCGGTTCCTCCGCCGCCGCCATCGTGTTCCTGATCCAGATCATCCAGTTCGCCATGAACCACACCATCAGTCTGGACACCGTGTCAGAAGCCTTCATCACCAGCATCGTCCTCATCGTGGCCGCCGTGCCGGAAGGCCTGCCCACCATCGTCGCCGTCTCCCTCGCCCTCAACATCATCAAAATGTCCCGCGAAAACGCTCTGGTCAAAAAGATGATCGCCTGCGAAACCATCGGCTGCGTCAACATCATCTGTTCCGACAAGACCGGCACCCTCACCGAGAACAAAATGACCGTCCAGAAAATCTACGCCGGTGGCAGCCTCCTGGATCCAGAAGACCTTGCCTTTCCTGCAAAAACGCCTGCGGAGGCTTCTTTGCAGCCGAAGGAAGCGAGGACGGCGCGAGAGGCCGGCACTTCGGTTGCTGTCGCTGCGGCTTCGGATTCCCCGGCTGCTTTGGAATCCCTGAATTCTCCGGATTCCCAGATCGCCTCCGCTCCGGCAGACGCGCCTTCTGCCATTGACCAGAAAACAGCGCAGGCGCTGCTGCGCAACTTCTGCATCAATAGCAACGCAGATATCACCTGGGAAGACGGCAGCTGGACCTTCATCGGAAATCCGACGGAATGCGCCCTTTTAGCAGCTGCCCGCAAAGCCGGTTCAGATTATCAGCAGCTTCGAAAAGAGTCCGATATCGTTCGCGTTTTTCCCTTCTCGTCACAGAACAAAGACATGAGCACGATCGTGAACGAAGACGGAAGGCTGATGCTCTACACCAAGGGAAATCCAGAAAAGATCCTCTCCCTTTGCAGCAACGTATCTGCCGAAGAGACTGCTCATATCCAGAAGCTGATGGAAAACTTCCAGGATAAAGCCGACCGCCTGCTGACCTTTGCACACAAAGAACTTGCTTGTTTCAACGGAGAGAAGCAGCAGGAGCTGGAACAGGATCTGCATTATGACGGGTTCGTTGTGATCTCCGACCCACTAAGCCCGGACGTATATGACTCCATCCGCGACTGCCGCCGTGCCGGCATCGAAGTGAAAATGCTGACCGGAGACAATATCCGGACAGCCCGTGCCATCGCGGAGGAACTCCATATGCTGCAGGACGGTCACCTGGCGGTGGAAGCCGCCGAGATCGAGTCCATGTCTGATGAAGAGCTTAAAAAAGCACTGCCAAAAGTCAGCGTCATCGCACGAAGCACTCCGCTGATAAAAATGCGCGTCGTAAAGTTATTAAAGGAAGAAAAGAATGTTGTTGCCGTTACGGGAGACGGGATCAACGATGCTCCCGCCATCAAAAATGCCGATGTCGGCATCGCTATGGGGATCGCAGGAACGGAAGTAACGAAAGAAGCCAGCGATATGGTGCTGCTGGACGATTCTTTCTCGACTATTATCAAAGCTGTTCAGTGGGGACGCGGGATCTACGAGAATTTCAAGCGGTTCATCCAGTTTCAGCTGACAGTCAATGTTTCCTCCGTCGTGGTCGTGATCGCCTCGATCCTGGCGGGATTCCCGGCACCTTTTACAGCTCTTGAACTCTTGTGGATCAACATCATCATGGATGGTCCTCCGGCGCTGACCCTTGGGCTGGAACCGATCCGAGAAGATCTGCTGAAACATCCGCCAACGAAGCGAAACGCGAATATAATTTCCCGGAAAATGCTGATTCGGATATTCGCCAACGGGATCTTCATTTCCATCGTGTTCATGCTGCAGCATTTCACCAATTTCCTGGGTGCCACGCAAAAGGAGGAAGCAACGGTGCTGTTTACTCTCTTCGTGCTGTTCCAGCTGTTCAACGCATTTAACTGTAGAGAACTGGACGATACGCCCATGTTTAAGAACCTGCTCAACAACAAGCTGATGCTGGGCGTGTTCCTCATCGTGCTGGTATTGCAGTTTCTGATCACTCAGGTGGGAACGGCTGTATTTGAAACGACCCCACTGTCTGCAGCAATGTGGGGGAAGATGCTGCTGACAGCAGGGTCAGTGGTTGTGATCAATGAGATCTGGAAAGGCTTAGCGTATGTGCTTTCTTCGCTGCAGGATCAAAACCGCAGCTAACGTACCGGCAGACAAAATCAGAAGACCTGCCCATACTCCAACCGGGCTTTCATCGCCTGTTCCCGGTGCATTTGCAGCCGCGCTCGAGTCCGCTGCAGAGCCATCCGTTTTTTCGGAAGGTACTGCCGGCTGTCCTGACGGATCGTTCGGTGCTACCGGTTTGTCGATATCAGGCTTTCCAGATGGCGTATAGCTGCAGTCAATCGAACCTATTGTAAGCGCTCCGCTTGTCACGCCATCGCAAAAGCGATAAACAGGTCTCTGCCCGTTTACAGTATAGTTTTAAATCTTAGTGAAGATTTCTGCGATTAGTCACCATGAATTCCCATTCTACTTTTTGCTTATATTTCTCTGCTCAAATCATAGTTTGGGAAAATTTTTATTCTGTAAAGATCAAAATCATGGAAAAACGATATGCTAAGTTGCTCTTGATGAGGTGTATCTCGTGGTTTCTCTGCGATTATGTAATGAGATCATTACATAATCGCAGCACAGCACCTCGGAACTTTGCCAATACCCACTCAAGATTTCCTACATTCTATGATTATTCCCGAAATATCAAAGCAAATATCATAAAAACGTGCCGGACACCCGGAGATAACGATCCGCTTCCAGCTGCACAAAAAAGAACCACATCTTCTCTCAGACGTGGTTCTTTTTTCATTGCACCTGGCACCCCTAGCAGGAATCGAACCTGCAACTAACCCTTAGGAGGGGTTTGTTATATCCATTTAACTATAGAGGCTTATTCTGTTTTTTCTCGCCATCTTCCCAAAAGCAAAACCGGAAATCCTCTGGCAGGGTTTCCGGCTCTTCTGGATCTCGTGGCGTCCCCAGCAGGGATCGAACCTGCAACGAGCCCTTCGGAGGGGCTTATTATATCCATTTAACTATGAGGACTTAACGGGTATTATTTTACCACAGGTATCCGCTCCTTTTCAAGTATCCATATTATACTTTTTGCAAAAGCCGAACAGGAGCCTTTGCAGAAAGCCACAGAAAAAACACCGCCCGCGCCATCAGGTTTACATAAAACCGCAAAAGATCCGTTTAGGAGCCCATCTTGTACTCTTTTTCGTGCAATTTTGTAAGTCAAAACTATTGTTTTTGATTTTTTTTGGTTTTTGCCACAATTTCCTCAAAAAAGAGGTTGCATTTCTATTTAATGTGTATATAATAGGTGGTGCAAAGAAAAAAACAAGAAAAAACAAACCACTTAAGCATAAGATTCAAGGAGGCAAATAGGAAATGAAACTGACAGGATCACAACTGGTTGCTGAGATCTTACTCGAGCATGGTGTTGATACAGTGTTCGGCTATCCGGGCGGAACAGCCCTCAACTTATACGACACGCTGTATGAATACCGCGATAAGATCCGGCACATACTGACGGCTCACGAACAGGGTGCCGCCCACGCTGCTGACGGATATTCCAGAGCAACGGGGAAAACCGGCGTCGTCTTTGCTACCAGCGGCCCTGGAGCAACAAACCTTGTAACGGGAATCGCCACAGCATTTATGGACAGCATTCCTATGATCGCCATTACAGCTAACGTACCGGACAGTCTGATCGGTCGTGATGCATTCCAGGAAATCTGCATCACCGGCGTTACGATGCCGATCACCAAGCATACATTCTTCGTAAACAAGATCGAAGATCTGGCCGATGCCGTGAGAAACGCATTCCGGATCGCCAACAGCGGTCGTAAGGGTCCGGTTCTTATCGATATCACGAAAGATGTTACAGCAGCTAAGATCGACTATAACCCGGCCAAGCCGATGCCGCTCAATCCACCACCGGTATTCAACAAGGAATCCGTACAGGAAGTGGCAGCTATGATCAATGCGGCAGAACGTCCGATCGTTTACTTCGGCGGCGGAGTCGCAGCATCCAAGGCAGGTCCCGAGCTGAGACAGCTGCTGGAAACTGCGGACATCCCGGCCACATATACACTGATGGCTGCCGGGATCCTGGGATATGATAACAAGAGAAACCTGGGACTGATCGGTATGCATGGAAGCATCGCTGCCAACAGAGCAGTCGATCGTGCCGATCTGATCATCGCGCTGGGAGCGAGATTCAGCGACAGAGTTGCACTGAACCCAGAAAAATTCGGCAAGAAAGCACACAAGATCCAGGTGGATATCGATACAAGCGAAATCAACAAGAACGTCCTCGTAGATGTGGGCATCAGTGCAGATATCAAGGAATTCTTAACAGCACTTCTTCCACTGATCAAGAAAAACGATCATGCAGACTGGGTTTCTCAGTCCACAGAATGGAAGAAGAAAACAGGTGATGTCAAGAGTCAGGATGCAGAACTTCACCCAAGCGAAATCATTCAGAGCATCTGCGATATGACAGATAAAGAAACGATTTATGTAACCGACGTTGGTCAGCATCAGATGTGGGCCGCTCAGTACCTCAAGCACGAGAAGACAGAAGACTTCATTACAAGCGGCGGTCTGGGAACCATGGGATTCGGTTACGGCGCCGCCATCGGCGCACAGATCGGATGTCCGGAAAAGAGAGTCATCCATTTCACAGGAGACGGCTCCTTCCACATGAACCTGAACGAAGCCTGCACGGCAGTAAGTCAGGATCTTCCGATCATCACCGTTATCATGAACAACCGCGTACTGGGCATGGTATATCAGTGGCAGACTTCCTTCTACGGCAAACGTTATGCCGCTACAACGCCGGAGCGTAAAACCAACTTCCCGAAGCTGGCAGAAGCATTCGGAGCAAAAGGTTTCTCCGCTTCCAATCCTGCCGAGTTCGAAGAAGTGTTTAAAAAGGCACTGCAGGAAAAAGGTCCGGTCTGGATCGACTGTGCTATTTCACGAGAAGAACGAGTTCTTCCGATGATCCCGGGTGGCGGAACCATCGAAGACATGATCATAGGATAGGAGGCAGGATCAATGGACAACCAGATAAAAAAAGAAGTTATCAGCATTCTGGTAGATAACCAGGCCAACGTTCTGACGAGAGTCATCAGCCTCTTTGGAAGGCGCGGTTTCAATATCGACTCCCTGACGGTATCGACGACCAATGATCCGAAGCTTTCCAGGATCAACGTAGTATTCACGGGAACGGAACAGGCACTCCACCAGATCATTTCTCAGACAGCCAAGCTGGAAGTAGTCCGCAAGATCTTCACGCTGGATTCCGCACACAGCATCTACAGAGAGCTGCTGCTGCTGAAAGTCCACGCTGACAAGACAGAACGTTCTGCGATCAAGGAGATCGTAGAGATCTACCGCGGAAATATCGTCGACCTTTCAAAAGAAAGCCTTATCATCGAGCTGACGGGACATTCCGACAAGATCGACGGCTTCATGGATATGATGAGCTGTTATGACATCGCCGAGGTTTGCCGGACAGGTATCACAGGCATCGGCAGAGGCCCCGGCTGGGACGAAGTGGACGACTAGCCGTAAACTTTAATATGTATACAGGGGAATCGGAGATTCCTTTGCAGAAGGACGAAGGTTCTTCGTAATATAGTATTTTTGCAAAACTTATTTCAAAGGGAATTTAATAGTTAAAGGAGAGAGAACAATGATAAAGAAGTATTATGATCAGGATTGTAATTTAGGTATGTTAGACGGTAAAACAGTTGCTATCATCGGTTTCGGAAGCCAGGGTCACGCTCATGCTATGAACCTGCATGAAAGCGGAGTTGACGTAGTTGTTGGTCTGAGACCGGGTTCCGCTCATACTAAGAAAGCTGAAGCTGCCGGCCTGAAAGTCGTAGGCATCGAAGAAGCTGCTGAAGCTGGCGATATCGTTATGATCCTGACACCGGATGAACTGCAGGCTTCCATCTACAAGAACCAGATCGAAAAGCACATGAAGGAAGGCAATGTCCTGGCTTTCGCACACGGTTTCAATATCCACTTTAATCAGATCCAGCCGGCAGATTACCTGGACGTTATCATGATCGCTCCTAAGGGTCCTGGTCACACTGTAAGAAGCCAGTACGTTGAAGGCAAAGGTGTTCCAAGCCTGATCGCAGTTTATCAGGATGCTTCCGGCAAGGCTAAGGATTACGCTCTGGCATATGCTTCCGGAATCGGCGCAGGTCGTGCAGGAATCCTGGAAACTACATTCAAAGAAGAAACAGAAACAGACCTCTTTGGTGAACAGGCTGTTCTCTGCGGCGGCGTAACAGAACTGATGAAGGCTGGTTTCGATACTCTGGTAGAAGCTGGTTATGCTCCGGAAATGGCTTACTTCGAATGTATCCACGAAATGAAGCTGATCGTAGACCTGATCAACGAAGGCGGTTTCGACAAGATGAGATACTCCATCTCCAACACTGCTGAATACGGCGACTACAGAACAGGCAAGAGACTGATCACAGAAGATACAAGAAAAGAAATGAAGCAGGTTCTGACTGAAATCCAGGATGGTACATTCGCAAGCGAATTCATTCAGGAATTCAATGCCGGCGGTAAGGCTAAGTTCCTGGCTACGAGAAAGATGGAAGCTTCCCATCTGCTCTGCTCCGTTGGTGCTGAACTGAGAAAGATGATGAGCTGGTTGAAGAAATAAGGGGTTTCTGCAAAGAGTTCTGCAAAGGTTTATGCAAGGGTATGCGGTTCTCTAACGACAGGCTCTCAGCCATCCAGCTACCTCTCTCCGGAAACTGGTCCTCGAAATTCCCTGGCGGACACATCCTGTGGGAATTTCTGCGGAGGTTTCCTGCGTGAGCCAGCCGGACAATGAGGTCGTGTTATAGAGAACAATCCTTTGTTAAAGCTTTGAAACACGCAACCAAAGCAAAAGCTTATTTCAGGGTGATATTAGTATCGCTCGAGGCTCAATAAACTTAAATGATGGAAAGTGGCGGCGGCGTTTCCGCCGCCGCTTTTTTCGTATTAACACGAAATACAGCGTCTCGGGGAAATCCCCGGAACGGAAAGGAAAATGGAAATGAGAAGTGATAAAGTAACCAAGGGCATAGAACGCGCTCCTATGCGGAGCTTGTTCTATGCAATGGGATATACGAAAGAAGAACTGGAACGCCCACTGATCGGTGTCGTTTCCGCCAAAAGCGAAATCGTTCCAGGTCATATGCACCTGGACAAGGTAGCTGAGGCCGTAAAGGCCGGCGTCCGCATGGCAGGCGGTACGCCCATCCTCATCCCCGCCATCGGTGTCTGCGACGGCATCGCCATGGGCCACGTGGGCATGAAATACTCCCTGGTCACCTGGGACATGTAGGCATGAAATACAGTCTGCCAAGCAGAGAGCTGATCGCAGACAGCGTGGAAACCATGACCATGGCTCACGCATTCGATGGGCTTGTACTGGTTCCAAACTGTGATAAGATCGTACCCGGCATGATCATGGCAGCTGTTCGCATGAATATCCCTGCCGTTGTCTGCTCCGGAGGTCCGATGATGTCCGGGCTTGTAAAAGGCGAAGAAACCAGCCTTTCTAAGATGTTTGAAGCAGTCGGCGCAAGAAAAGCCGATATCATCGATGATGATGATCTTCTGGAATTCGAACAGAATGTATGCCCCGGCTGCGGATCATGCTCCGGCATGTATACGGCAAACAGCATGAACTGTCTGTCTGAGGCAGTCGGCATCGCACTTCCTGGAAACGGCACGATCCCGGCAGTGGACAGCGGGCGGATCCGTCTGGCAAAACACGCCGGAATGGCTATCATGAACCTGGTGGAAAAGGACATCAAGGCACGGGATATCATCAACGAAAAGTCCCTGCGCAACGCTCTGGCCTGCGATATGGCTCTGGGCTGTTCCTCCAACAGTGTACTCCACCTGCTGGCCATCGCCAACGAAGCAGGCGTACATCTTGACCTGAACATCTTCAACGAATTCAGCGCCAAAGTTCCAAACCTCTGCCACCTGGCTCCTGCCGGCAGCACTCACATGCACGATCTGAACCGCGCAGGCGGTCTGATGGCAGTATTCAGCGAACTGGACAAAAAAGGGCTCATCGACAAGAGTCTCATCACAGCAACCGGAAAAACCGTAGGCGAAAACTTTGCAGGAGCACACGTAAAAGACTACGATATCATTCGTCCGATCGACAAACCATACAGCGAAACCGGCGGTATTGCCGTTATGTGGGGCAACATCGCACAGGACGGCTGCGTAGTAAAGAGAAGTGCAGTCGCTCCGGAAATGCTTTCCCATACCGGTCCGGCCAGAGTATTTGACAGCGAAGAAGACGCCATCGAAGCCATCTACACCGGTAAAATCGTGGACGGAGACGTTGTTGTCATCCGCTATGAAGGGCCTAAGGGCGGTCCGGGAATGCGTGAAATGCTCAACCCGACCAGTGCTCTCGCCGGCATGAAGCTGGACAAAACGGTCGCTCTCATCACTGACGGCAGATTCAGCGGTGCAAGTCGCGGGGCCTCCATCGGACACGTTTGTCCGGAAGCTGCTGCCGGCGGCAACATCGGACTGCTGCAGGAAGGCGATATCATCGAGATCGACATCCCGAACTCCAAGATCAACGCTCAGGTTTCTGACGAGGAGTTCGATGCACGTCGCAAGGATCACGTGGCTCCGCCATCCAAGGCAACCAGCGGCTGGCTGGCAAGATACCAGCGAAACGTTTCCGCATCCTGCAAAGGCGCGGTCATGGAATAAAGGATCGCTGCAAAGCCTTCAGTACAAGGATTTCGGCATGCGGCCGGCTGACAGCGCTTGCTGATGCTTCTTGCTGGCGGCACCAAAGGCTGGCGACGACCGACCAGCGCGGCGATCATAAGTGTATAAAAATGAATGAACGATAAGAAACGGAACCCCGGAGGATGCACGATATGATATGCATCTTCTGGGGTTCCTCGATTCTATAATATTATATAGGCCAGTCTGCCGGACATCATCTGCCTTTACGCTTCCTTACACATTCGCTTAGCAGGTATTCCACCTGCCCGTTGATGGAGCGGAAGTCCTCCTCTGCCCAGGCTGCGATTTCATTCCAAAGAGTCGGGGAAAGGCGGAGCACCATCTGTTTCTTGGCCTTATCCTTTTCTTTCAGGCTTTTTTCTTTCGCCCTGACCGCCTTTTCTTTTTCTTTCAGTTCACGCTCCAGAGCCTTGAGTTTTTCCAGCCGCTGCTGCAGCTGTTCTTCTTTCTTACTGTAATCTTCTGCCACGACGACACCCCTTTGACCAGTATTTCGTTATTGCTCTAATACAAGCTTCCGCTGTTAACAACAGGCTGTGCTTCCTTATCTCCGCAAAGCACTACCAGTAAATTCGATACCATCGCAGCCTTACGCTCATCGTCCAGCAGGATCAAGTCATCTTTCTCAAGACGATCCAGCGCCATATGAACCATTCCGACTGCACCTTCTACGATCTGTTCTCTCGCTGCGATCGTCGCCGCTGCCTGCTGCCGCTTCAGCATTGCCGCAGCGATTTCCTCCGCATATGCCAGATGAGTGATCCTCACTTCAAGGATCTCTATGCCGGCATCAAAAGTCTTCTCCTGTAGTTCAGACTTCATCTTTTCTGCGATTTCCAGGCTGGATCCTCTCAGCGTCATCTCACTGTCATCGTCCCTCATCGTATCGTACGGGTACATCCTCGCTGAATTTCTGATAATGGAATCACACTGAGTCGAAAGATATTCGAAGTAGTTCTCTACATTGAATACAGCCTTGGTCGGATCCGCCACCTTCCAGATGACCACTGAACCGATGATGACCGGATTACCATCCACATCATTGACTTTCTGCTGTGCATTGTTGAGTGTCATGGTTTTCGTGGAAACCTTCCTGCCTCGTGTCTTAGAGGAAGCCTTCACAGTTTTGCCTTTTTTTAAAGCTTCGCCCAGATCCTGGGATGTTTCTTCCTGCAAAGCACCTGCCGTCGGATTAAATGCAGTGCAAAACGGATTCACAAAGAAGAACCCGGCATTTTTGATAGTGCCATGATATTTACCGAACAAAGTCAGTACCAGCGCTTCATTCGGATTGACCACCTTAAGTCCGGCGAACATGATACAAAATAGAACGAGAAGCAGCACACCGATGACAACTCCCAGCCCTCCTGCTGCACCATAAAACAGAAGCGGACTGATGACGCACAGCAGCATACTGAACAGGATCCCCACAATATTGATGATGAGCATCAGCATTCCGGTCACCGGATGCAGTTCCTTCTCTATAATGTCGGTCGTAATGATGTTATTCGTTTTATCCATACTCATACCCTCCCATCTAAAATCTCCTCTTTGAGATTTCGGTCACACGTATGTGATATCATTTTGATATCATAATTATATCACCTTCACCCACAGTGTCAAGAGGAATTTATACAGCAGGCAGGATTTCAACTTGAATACGTCTTGACGTTGTACCGACTTATGCTATAATAAAATCAAGAGGAAACCGTAAAACGGTTAGCCGATGTGACTTTTAATGGCCGCCATCAACCGCGAATTGAAAGGCGGTCATTTTATTTCCCGCACTATTCGGTACAGGATCAATAGATAAATTACACCAAAAATGTAATCCATCATACCAACCACCTCCTTTGAGGCTAATCCCAACGGATCCCCTTTAAGGTGTGGCTAACCGCTTTCACTTGCTCCTCTCGATTGGTTTATTATATAATTTTTGTTATTATTTGTAAAGTCTTCCGGAAGAAAAAGTAAAGCTCGCGCCATATTCCAAAGCGCGAGCTTTTGCATCATTATCGCTCTTCAAATCTACTGCGGCTTCACCTGCTTAGCGTCGGTACGTTTGCCCACAATAAAGAATCTGCCGTTCTTCTCGTGATAGGCACAGGTGGAAAGAGTCACCAGCTGATCACCGTATTCTGCAGAAACGCCGGTGTTGTACTCTGACAGCTCCTTGACCCCTTTAAGATACTCATTAAAGTCAGACCGAGATGTGATCCCTGCATACTGGTAATACTTGAACGCATCAGAATCCTCCGGATAGATCTTGGAGTAACCGGCTGCTATGATTTCGTAGGTGCCCTGTCCGCCTTTGTAGATCGTATCAAATCGAAAGGTTTTGTGCTCCTGATAAAAAGACTTGTCTTTGTACTTGAGCATATCGTGGAACATGGTTCCATTCTTCATATTGTGCCCATAGATCAGGAAGTTGGATGTCGGCACGAAAATATCACTGGACGCATCCATAAACGGAACGCCAGCTGTCGCATGCTCCTTCTGAAAATTACGTCTCAGATAGAATTCCGGATCATCCTGTGTCTGCATGACCGGATAATCGATCTTGGTTCCGTCCACCGTGATCCATCCGATGATATCGCTGTTCGCCTCATACAGATCCACATACTTGCCGATGACCGTTCCCTTGTCGGTTTTCATATCCTCCCGCTCCGTCTTCAGCTTTGCCAGATCCTCAAGACTGCTCTGTTCCCGCATTCCTGTCAGAAAATAATTGAGCAGCATGCCCGCCGATCCTACAAACACGATAAGACAGAGTACGAAAACGATTTTTCTTCCTAAACTCATATTCAGGCCCTCTACAATTCTTTCTGCAAAGCTCTTTTAGAAAGAGTCTGCTCCTGCCAGTTCTACTCCGCTTGCCTTCAGCACTTCCTCCGCTTTTGCAGCATCACTGGTTTTCATCATGATGATGGCTTTTCCTTCTGCAGATTTGATGGTGGAATAAATGTAGTTCACGGCAATGCCGGCCTCTGCCAGTACCGCCAGAACTTTGTGCAGACCACCCGGCTTGTCTTCCAGGGATACACCTGTCACTTCGGAAATGCTTGCGGAAAATCCGTTTTCAACCAGGATCTTCACTGTTTTTTCCGGTTCTTCAACGATGCAGCGCAGAATGCCGAAATCTACGGTCTCTGCGATGGTGCTTGCCTTCAGATCGATGTTGTTGTCTGTCAGGATCTTCGTCAGGTCAGCCAGTCTGCCTACTGTATTTTCTACGAATACAGATACCTGTTTTACTATCATGGAGTTCCTCCTTTTCTTCGTCCGGCCAGCGGCCGGCTTTCCAGAATCAATCACTTAACCGAGATTTCTCGTATCTTCTACTCTGACAGCCTTGCCTTCACTTCTAGGCAGCGTGCCTTCGTTGAGAAGCTTTACTTTGCATCCGATGCCCAGCATATCGCGGAGCGCATGTTCGATGCGGCCTCTCAGAGCTTCTACAAACGCAATGTCTTCAATTGCCAGCCCTTCCGCCAGTTCTACCGCCAACTCGAATGTGTCGGTATTGTTTTCTCTGCCAACGTACAGCTTGTAATTCATAGTCAATTCCTTGAACTCGGCAATAACCGTTTCTACCTGGGACGGGAATACGTTGACGCCGCGGATGATCAGCATGTCATCAGTACGTCCGAATACTCGACTCATACGCACTGTCGTTCTTCCGCACGCACACTTGTCTCTCATAAGATAACAGATGTCACGGGTCCTGTATCTGATCATCGGCATGCCTTCCTTGCCCAGCGTCGTGATGACCAGTTCGCCTTTCTCGCCATCCGGCAGCACTTCCAGCGTATCCGGGTCGATGATTTCTACATAGAAGTAGTCTTCCTGTACGTGCATCCCTGCATTTTCCTCACAGCTCATGGACACTCCCGGACCCATGATTTCAGAAAGTCCGTAAATATCATAAGCGCGGATACCCAGACCCTCTTCGATCTTGTCGCGCATGCTCTGCGTCCACGGCTCTGCGCCGAATATTCCTGCAGAAAGATTCAGTTCTTCCGGTTTGATCCCAGCCTTCTTCACACCTTCCGCGATAGTCAGTGCATAGGACGGTGTGCAGCAAAGGATATCGCTCTTCATATCCTGTAAAAAAGTGATCTGCTTCTGCGTATTTCCGCTGCTCATCGGGATAACAGTCGCCCCGATGGTTTCTGCTCCAAGGTGTGCTCCCATCCCACCAGTGAAAAGTCCGTACCCATAGGAAACGTGTACCACGGATTCCTGAGACGCTCCAGCCATCGTCATGCCTCTTGCTACACATTCACCCCACAGATCAAGATCGTTTCTGGTGTAGCCTACGATCTTAGGCTTGCCGGTCGTACCGGAAGATGCGTGGATCCTCACGATATCTTTCATCGGCTCGGCAAAAAGTCCCGTCGGGTAATTGGCTGCAATGTCTTCTTTTGTAATAAATGGAAGTTTCGTGATGTCATCCAGAGACTGGATATCTTCCGGTTTCACACCGGCTTCATCCATCTTATTCCGATAGTGCGATACGTTATCATACGCGTGCTTTACGGTCTTCTTCAGTTTCTCCAGCTGAACGGACCGCATGGTGTCGCGATCCGCACATTCCATTTTCTCGTTCCAAATCATGGTTCAGTTGTTTCCTTTCGATTGTAATTTATATTAAGCGTTTCTACCCAGAGCGAACGCTTTTTTGTTGAGTTCTACGAATTTAGGTTTCACATTTTCTTCGATGACTTTGATCCACGCTTCTTCGTCAAACGGCAGATCACGGGACGCTGCACCCAGCAGAACTACATTGACAGCTTTGACACTGCCGCATTCTTCCGCAATGGAAAGAGCATCCAGTGCTTTAACAGCTCCTGCATGTTCTTCCAGAGTTTCCATGATGTGCTCCGGATATTTGGCCTTGCCCATGATGACAGGCATCGGCAAGATCTTCTGTGTATTCACATAGATCGTTCCGCCCTTTTTCAGATACGGCAGCCACCGGTACGCTTCCAGTTCTTCAAAAGCAATGATCACGTCGGCATCCCCTTCTTCGATGAGCGGAGAGCTTACAGTACCTTCACTGATCTTTACATGAGTCACAACGCTTCCGCCTCTCTGTGCCATACCATGTACTTCAGAAAGCTTTACATCATACCCCTTGGAAAGTCCCAGATTGCCTAACAGTACGCTGGCCAGCAGAGTCCCCTGTCCGCCAACGCCTACGATCAGTATATTCGTCTGTTTCATTTATTTGTCCTCCTTTCCGGTCTGCGTCATTTCGATCGCATCGAAAGGACATACTCTAGCACAAAGGTCGCAGCCCACACAGCTTTCTGGAACGATGTACGGTTTACCGTCACGTTCTTCGATTGCCGGGCAGCCGATCTTCATGCACATTTTGCAGTTCTTGCATTTATCCGTCACTTCGTACGGAATATCCGGCTGTTTTACGATCAGCGCGCAAGGTCTCTTCGTAATGATCACCGAAAGAGCATCGCGCTCGGTTTCTTCTTTGATGAGCTTTTCCAGTCCCTTTACATCAAACGGGTCGATCTCCGTTACGTGTTCTACTCCGCAGGCTCTGCAAAGGGTAGCGATATCGATTGCCGGAGCCGGTTCGCCCTTGGCGTTTCTGCCAGTGTTCGGGTTGTCCTGGTGACCGGTCATGCCTGTGATCCTGTTGTCCAGGATGATAACGGTTCCTTTCGCTGCGTTGTAGTTCATATTTACCAGACCGGTGATACCGGAGTGGAAGAAGGTGGAGTCGCCCAGTACGGCAACTGTGTTCTTGCTGCTTCCAACGGCTTTTTCAAATCCGTGAGCCATGGTTATAGAGCCGCCCATGCAAAGGCATGCGTCCATAGCGGACGTCGGCGGCAGCGCGCCCAGCGTATAGCAGCCGATGTCTCCCAGAACGGTAGTCTTCAGCTTGCTCAGCACGTGGAACAGTCCTCTGTGCGGACATCCGGCACAAAGAAGCGGCGGTCTTCCAGCTGCTTCTGCCGGAGACGGATCTTCTCCTGCTCCCGGCGCATTCGCATCTGCTGCAGCCTCTGCTACCGGACGGCCGAAGGCCTTTCTGATCATGTTGGCGCTGTATTCTCCCTGAATGGTGAACAGATCCTTGCCGCCTGCCAGTTTGATCCCCATTGCCCGGATCTGTTCTTCGAAGAACGGGTCACCCTCTTCGATGACATACAGCTGGTCTACTTTTGCTGCAAAGGCTTCGATCATGGCTTTCGGGATCGGATTGATCATGCCCATTTTCAGTACGCTTACTTCCGGCAGTGCTTCTTTGACATACTGATAGCAGATGCCGCTTGTGATGATGCCGATCTTCGTATCGTTGAGTTCAATAATGTTGAGAGGCAGGCTATCAGCTTCTCCGGCCGCGGCGTCGGCCTTCATGCCGAGAGTGATGTCCGCCGTGTCCTTTGCGATT
>ERZ857965.2504-NODE-2504-length-15287-cov-4.039916_pt1 | contig 15287 bp, 18 predicted proteins | sample MGYA00519758_ERZ857965 | MGnify/ENA primary metagenome ERZ857965 (study PRJEB31778, sample SAMEA3449381) | human gut metagenome | biome: human gut; feature: human-associated habitat; material: faeces | place: United Kingdom | collected 2010/2012 ... | reverse complement strand
AGTTGCGTAACACCGCAGCCAACGCAGTAGTGGTTGAAGCAGGAAGCTCCGACTTATATAAGTCGGAGTAGTTCACGAAGCGCCATCTTTTTTTCAATGCCTCCCGCATATCCCGTAAAACTTCCGTTTGTACCCACGACTCTGTGGCACGGAATTATAATTGAAATCGGGTTATGCCCCACAGCGCCGCCTACTGCCTGCGCCGACATGGTGGTTTTGCCTGTTTTCTCCGCTATTTTCTTTGCAATCTGTCCGTAGGTCATAGTCTGCCCCGCAGGTATCCCGCACAAAATCTGCCACACCATCTGTCTGAAACTGCTGCCGCAGGGCGCAAGAGGAATCCCCTCTATATCCGGATTTTCTCCTGCAAAATACCTGTCAAGCAAGCCATGGTCTTACCGTATCCATAACAGAAGGCATTTCACCTGACGCAAAGCCCTGTTTTCTTATCGCTTCTGTCGCTTTGGCATCTCCCATATCCTCAAAGTATTTCTGTCCGTCAAACCACAGTCCGACTACAGCATTTTCTGTTGATACCACTGTTATCATCCCCAGCGGTGACTCATATTTCATCGAATAATACATAATTGCCTCCTACAAACTGTTCCACAGCCCTATCATTGCATAGCTTCTCCATGGTCTGCACATTTCCACTGCGCTTATAATTCTGCTTTCCGGCATATTTTTAAGCGCAGCTTTTATGCCTGCATCTGTCTGCAAAAAAACATCGGTATCGCCAACCGCTCTCATCGCAATATAACCTGCGGTCCACGATCCTATGCCTTTGATACCCGTAAGCAGACTTACCGCCTTGTCACTGTCCATATGCCTGTCAAGACTTTTGTCTGCGCACAGCCCTGCGATTGTTTTAATGCACACTCCCCTTGCAGCTATAATTCCCAACCGGCCCATGGTTTCCTTTGCCGTATCCTTTGATTTAAAAGCGTTGTACAAGATTTCTTTTCCGTTCATTTTTATATACCTCTTACAGATATGGTATACAATCAGCGTTTGTTTGTCCAGCGGTTTTCGGACACAGATACATTGTGTTTTCGCAGTTCTCCCGACCGTAATGCTCTGTTCCTCTATTAGCCATTTTAACGCACAAAAGCCGTTTGAACTGAAATCAATCCAACCCAAACGGCCTGTCTCCCTGTAAATATTTAATGTCCTTAATCTATGTATTCAGCAACACAGCAAGCAGGCACAAAAGCGCAGTTCCCAGTGCCGCTATTATGAAGTTGCCTATACAGTACAGTCTGATTTCCTGCGGCGACAGCGTGTCTGTCTCCGCTTTAATCATCTGTCTGTAGTCTCCAATACCCGCAATACCGAATACTATTACTAAAAGCAGCGCATATACTGGTAGCCTTTGCGTAATATTAAACGCAAATTCCGGCGCTCTAAGAAGCAGCAAACCGGGCAGTACCGCCCACAGAACATATGATTTTGTCAGTCTCCTTTTCTTGGTAATCTGATGATAGCATACTGCATAGTTTTTTATTCTCTCAATCGTTCCCGTCATAATGCACCTTTGTATACCTTAGTTAAGACTTTCATAATAGTCTTTATCTGTAATAACTGCTTCAACCTCTTTATAATCCACCTTATCAATGTTGTTTGCTGTCTTGTATTTCTCTATATTGCCCTTTGTAAGTATTACCGGGGACTCATACTTAAGCTTATATACATTCCAGTAGTAGTCCTCTGTCATTCCGATATTCTGAAGCATCTCTCTAACAGTGTTATGGCTTTCTTCCGTAGACTCTGCAGTTTCACGCTGCTGCTTTGTATATTCCAGAATTTCATCCTCATCCGGCAGTATTCCCTTTGCCTCTGCAAATCCCCTCTCGGCTGCTTCAAGTTTCAGTTCCTCCCATGCAGAGGCCGCAGGCTTCTCGGCTCCGCACACTCTGTAAAGTTCGCTTCTCATTTTGAAGTAGGCCTTTGATATGTTTTCACCATTGATTGTACCCATAGGCTCATCATCGCCGTTTTCTATAAGGTTCTGAACGCTGTCGCTCATTTCGCTGCCTATCTGTCCCGCAGTGCTCTGATCTTTATCCTCTGAGCTTCCGCAGGCTGCAGTAACAAGTGCGATAGTCAGTATACATACAAGTATAAGCAGGTTCTTTTTCTTCATTCATACCCTCCCTTTTATTATTGCCGCAATTTTTTGTCTCTTTATTATATCTATTCTTCCTTATGTACTGCTTACTGTCAATCAAAAGCAGCAGTTTCTTACAATTTCGCCGCAATACAAAAAATTGATTTACGAAAATATCAATTCGCGAAAAAAACATTCACTTTTATGAAACTAATATCTCACAGTTAAAGAAAGGTGGATTGTATGAAAAAAATAAAAGATTTAAGCAGAATTTCAGGTTTATCAAAACGCACACTTCAGTATTACGACGATATCGGACTCCTTCCTGCCAAAAGGACAAAGGAAAATTACAGGCTTTATGATGATAACGATTTAAAACGCCTGTGGAAAATTCTTTTATACAAAGAGGCAGGATTTGAACTTGAGGAAATAAGTCGGCTTCTGGCAGTACACGAAACACAGCAGGAGGCGTTTCTGCACAATAAAATCAGCACCTTATCAGCAGAAATTTCCAAACTGGATATGCAGCGTAAAATAATAAAAAGTTTTATAGAGCGGGGACTTCCCCGATATTCTGAAAAAAGAGGCGTTACTTATGCCGAGGCGCTCCTTGACTTTAAAGCATACCTTTGACGCATAATACTATAGCCACTATTGTATAGTCAAATGAATGAAGGAAGCATAGCATAATATCTATAGATACTGCTATGCTTCCGCATATTTTTTGCAAGATTTATAATCATCTATTGCTATCACGCCTGCGTGATAGTTTATCATTAATAAAAACCCGCTTAAAAGGCTCACTACATATCCTTTAACTCCATATTATCGAGGGCATACTGCAGAGCCATACCAATCAGTTCATTTCCGGAACGATTAGTTTTATCAGCCACAAAACCGCAAGGGGCATTGTGGAAATAAGATTTTGACTATGAAATTGTAGAAATTAATGAAGATTAACAAACACACTTAGGAGGTTCATATTATGAATAAGAAAGTAAAAATATTTGCCGCTTTTGTCGTTATATTCAGCATGATAATGTGCTTTGCCGGGTGCGGCAATGACAAAACAAGTAATAACCCCAGTAGCAATTCTATAAAGAAAAAGATTAACATAGAGGATATTGCCTGGAACGTTGATGAAGGTATTGTTGACGGGGACCGTTATGTCCTTCTTAGCTACACTAACAATACGAAATATACTATAACTGATTTTAAAATCACATTCAAAGAAAAGTCTGGTATCACCGAAGAAGAGAAATCAAGCTTCTGTGCAGATATTCAAAGCATTTTCGAAGCAAGCGACGAAGATATGGAAGAAGTTAGAAATCGACCAATTTCGATGCACGCCGAAACAAACAGAGTTCTTAATCCAGGCGAATCTGTCTCAAATATAAACTGTTATTACTACGAGGGATACCTTTATCTGAAAAATATAGCACATTATAACTTGGTTATGCCTGATATTGCTACGCTTAAGTATATTGATGAGGATAAAATTTTTACTGTATATTATGATTACAGTTCAAAAAAGTATTCTACCGAAGCAGAAACAGAAACAGCATATCAGTGGTCACAAACAGATCTTGGCAGCAAAATTCCGAAGCCTGATGTAAAAGTAGTAGAAGGTGGCAGAGATGATGAAGATATCTTTATGTTTGATGCATACGGCTTGTCATTGGAACAGTTTAATGCTTATGTTGAGGAATGCAAGGAACTTGGGTATACAGTTAACCCAAGCAGCTATGAAGGTTTTTATTCAGCTGATAACACAGAAAGCTATAATGTCTATTTATATTACGATGAAGAAGACTATTCAATGAGCGGCACTATCAGTGCTCCTGAAACAGAAGACGAATAACCTAAAGGGTTAAGATAATACCAATAGACTATGACAAGCAGAGATTGGGGTCTGCTATGAAACTGCAAAAAATGGGAAAAGGCTGTTCATTCGAACAGCTTCCTTTGTTTTTTATTATCAAATTTTATCTAGTTAAAAGCAATCCGAAATAAAACAGCGCACAACAAGTGCTGCTATAGTTATCAGTACAAAAGATACTTTTTCTAGAGTTTGTTCTAATTAACAATCCCAAACAGATATTATCAATCTGCTTTAGATATAAGCTAATTGTACATGTCCTACTACCCTTTTAATCTGAATCCTATGCCGCATTTCGCCGCAATATAAAAGACCGCCGAAGCGGTCTTTTAGTCCACATTAAAGCTGTTTATCTATCCAAGCTCTACCATTCTGTAGGTTTTCTTGCCTTTCTTGACAAGAAGTTTGCCTGCATCATCAAACATATCTGCAGTAATCATCATCTTAGGATCTGTAACCTTGCTGCCGGCGATTTCAAGACCGCCCTGCTTGATAGTTCTGAAACCCTCTGAATTTGTAGGAACAACTCCGATTTCTCTGATAAGGTTTACAACGCCCATACCTTCTCCTTCGAAATTCGCTTTGTCCATTGTTACCGCCGGAATATTATCAAGAGCAGCTCCTCCTGAGAATGCTGCTTTTGCGCCCTCCTGAGCCTTTGTTGCCGCTTCTTCTCCGTGAACAAGCTTGGTAACCTCAAATGCAAGGATTTCCTTTGCCTTGTTGATTTCCGCACCTTCAAGCGCTGAAAGTCTTTCTACTTCCTCCATAGGTAAGAAAGTAAGCATTCTGAGGCACTTGTTTACATCGGCATCGTCTACATTTCTCCAGTACTGATAAAACTCAAACGGTGAAGTCTTGTCTGCATCAAGCCACAGAGCGCCTTTCTGAGTCTTACCCATTTTCTTGCCCTCACTGTTTGTAAGAAGTGAGAAAGTCATACCGTAGTAGTTGTCCTTGCCTAAAAGTCTTCTTGCCAGATCCGCACCAAACAGGATATTGCTCCACTGGTCATTGCCGCCGAATTCTATTTTGCAGTCCAAGTCTCTTGCAAGCGCATAGAAGTCGTATGACTGCAGCAGCATATAGTTGAATTCAAGAAATGACAGGCCCTTTTCCATTCTCTGCTTGAAGCATTCTGCTCTGAGCATTGCGTTTACTGAAAATCTGCTGCCTATGTCTCTTATGAATTCAAGATAGTTAAATCCAAGAAGCCAGTCTGCATTGTTGACACAGATTGCCTTGCCTGTTTCAGGCTCTTTGTTGTATGAGCCCTTTTCAAGAACGCTTCCCGAAGGAACGTATTTCCATTCTTCATCGAATTCGATAAATCTGTCAAACAGCGCCTTGAATTTGAGTCCGTTTTCTCTGATTGTATCCTGAGTCATCATCTGTCTCATATCAGATCTTCCGGAAGGGTCGCCTATCATAGTTGTACCGCCGCCTATAAGGACTACCGGTGTATGTCCGTATTTCTGCATGTACATCATAATTATAACCTGCATGAAGTGTCCTACGTGAAGACAGTCTGCAGTAGGGTCAAATCCGATATAGAATTTAATTTTCTCTTCTCCCAGAAGTTTTCTTATTCCCTCATCATCAGTGGTCTGTTCTATAAAACCTCTTTCTTTGAGAACGTCATAAACGTTATCATATTTACTAACATTATCAGGTATGTGATTCATTTTGTCTGTTTCCTCCGTAATTTTCTCTGTTTAACGCTCCTCAGGCATTATTAACATCTCTGGGTCTGTTAACAAAGAGTGCAGGATCTGTCCGGCGCCGCATTACTTCGTACCGAATATTCTGTCGCCTGCATCTCCGAGACCCGGAACTATATAAGCGTTTTCGTTTAGTTTTTCATCCTTGGCTGCGATGAATATATCAACATCAGGGTGAGCCTTCTGCAGAGCTTCGATTCCCTCAGGTGCAGCGATAAGGCACATAAAGATGATGTCCTTGCCGCCTCTTGCCTTTACAAAATCAATAGCCGCAGCAGCAGATCCGCCTGTTGCAAGCATAGGGTCAACTACAAATATCTGTCTCTTATCTATATCTGCAGGCAGTTTGCAGTAGTATTCTACCGGCTCGTGAGTTTCAGGGTCTCTGTAAAGTCCAACATGACCTACCTTGGCATTAGGTACAAGCTCAAGCATACCGTCTACCATTCCGAGTCCCGCTCTTAAAATAGGAACGATTGCTATGTCCTCGCCCTTGAGCATTTTAACTGTAGTCTTGCAGATTGGAGTTTCGATATCAACCTCTTCCAAAGGAAGCTGTCTTGTTGCCTCATATCCCATAAGCATTGCAATCTCTTTTACCAGCTGTCTGAAATCCTTAGTTGATGTGTCTGTCTTTCTGATTATTGCTGTCTTGTGCTGAATTAACGGATGATCAAAAACATAAACTTTACCCATTTTGCTACCTCCATAGTATTTATAATTAACTACATATTATTAAGCATATCAACTCTTCTCTGATGTCTGCCGCCCTCAAACTCTGTATCAAGCCATGCCGCTGTGATTTCAAGAGCTGTTTTTTCATCAGTTGTCCTGCCTCCCATTGCAAGCATATTTGCATCGTTGTGTCTGCGCGTCATCTCTGCCATATGCACGTCTGTACATAATGCACATCTGATTCCCTTAACTTTGTTTGCGGCAATTGATATTCCTATCCCTGTGCCGCAGCACACAATGCCTCTGTCTGCTCTGCCGTCTGCAACGGCCTCTGCCGCCGCTTTGCCGAATACCGGATAATCAACCGACTCCTCTGAGTCTGTACCCAGGTCCAGAACCTCTATATTTCTCTCTGTCAGATATTTTTTAACTGTTTCCTTGAGGGCGTATCCGCCGTGATCTGAAGCTAAAGCTATTTTCATTTTGTTCTCCTATACTTTTACTATATTATATCCTGCCGATTTGAGCATTCTGTTCATTACCGCAAAGCCGACTCCGTCTATATCCGAAAGCGCCCCCGCAAGTATCAGGTCCACATTCTCCTTGTCAAGCTCTCTGAGTCTTGCAAAGAAGTCGTGAGCCGCCTCTATGAAAGCCTTTTCTTCAAAGAGGATTACTCCCACCTTGTTGCCAAGCTGCTCGTTTAGCCCCTTTAATCTTTCGATTTCTTTTTTGACCTTGTCCCTCTGGCCCTCGATTACAACCATATCTGCCTTAGGCGCATAGTGCTTGTATTTCATTCCGGGCGCTTTAGGTTTAAGGCTGCCGTCTGTGCTTTGTTTTAAAACAGCAGGATCTATCTCGACTTTTTTATCTAAAACCGCCTCTATCTGCTCCGCCGTTATAATGCCGGGGCGCAGTATTACAGGTGTATCTCCTGTAACGTCAAGGACTGTGGACTCTATGCCGACTCTGCAGTCGTCGCCTTTGACTATGGCATCTATCTTGCCCGAAAGGTCGTCGATTACATGCTGCGCCTTTGTCGGTGAAGGTCTGCCTGAAATATTGGCGCTTGGCGCCGCTATGGGACAGCCTGCCGCCTCTATAAGCTCTCTTGCAATCTGCGTATCGGGAAGTCTGATACCTACTGTATCAAGTCCGCCTGTTGTGGCATCCGGTATCCCTGGTTTTTTCTTTACTACCATAGTAAGCGGTCCCGGCCAGAAGTTCTCTATAAGCGCCACTATATCCCCGCTTAATCTCGGAGTAAGCTGTCCTATGTCGCTTGCTCTTGCAATATGAACAATCATAGGGTTGTCGCTGGGTCTGCCCTTTGCTGCGTATACAGCTTTGACAGCCTCTTCATTGAACGCATCGGCTCCGAGTCCGTATACGGTTTCTGTCGGAAATGCCACAATGCCGCCCTCTGCCAGCAGTCTGCCTGCATAGGCGATGTTCTCTTTTGTGGGTTCGAGAATTTTAGTTTTCATAATTAGAATTCCTTCATCTTCTCTGCCTGATCCTCTGTAATCAGCGCATCTATTACTTCATCAAGATCTCCGTCTATAAAGGAGTCAAGCTTGTAAAGTGTAAGACCTATCCTGTGGTCTGATATTCTTCCCTGCGGGAAGTTGTATGTCCTTATTCTCTCACTTCTGTCGCCTGAGCCGACCTGACTCTTTCTGGCGTCTGAGATTTCCTTGTGCTGTTCCTGCACCTTCATATCATAAAGCCTTGATTTTAAGACCTTGAAAGCTTTTTCTTTGTTTTTGAGCTGTGATTTTTCGTCCTGGCAGGTTACTACAAGTCCTGTAGGCTCGTGAGTAAGTCTTACGGCAGAGTCTGTAGTGTTTACGCACTGTCCGCCGTTGCCCGATGCACGATATACATCGACTCTTACATCGTTAGGGTTTAAATCAACTTCAACATCATCAACCTCAGGAAGCACCGCAACTGTAGCCGCTGAGGTATGAACTCTGCCGCTGGATTCGGTTTCGGGCACACGCTGAACTCTGTGAGCTCCGCTCTCGAATTTAAGTCTTGAGTATGCGCCTTTGCCCTTGATGAGCATTACGGCCTCCTTGACTCCGCCTATGCCTGTCTCGTTGATTTCCATAAGCTCTGTTTTCCAGCCCTTGCGCTCTGCATATCTCATATACATTCTGAGCAGGTCTGCACCAAACAGCGCCGCTTCATCTCCGCCTGTGCCTGCGCGGACTTCAAGGATTACGTTTTTGTCATCGTTAGGGTCCTTAGGCAGCATGAGGATTTTGAGCTCCTCTTCTATCTGCTCCAGTTTTTCCTGTCCCTCTGAAAGCTCCAGCTTGGCCATCTCACGCATCTCCTCGTCGGGATCATCAAGCATCTCCTTTGCGGCCGCTATATTATCCTTAGTTGTCTTGTATTCTTTGTATTTGTTAACGAGGGGCTCCATCTCTCCCATTTCTTTGACATGTTTCTGCCATACAGGCTGATTGTTTATGATATCGGGGTCTGATACCTTTAAAGCAAGCTCCTCGTATTTTTCTAGTATAAAGTCTAATTTATCGAACATTATGCACCTCTGTTTTGTTTTTTCTCAACTATATAGTATATCATACTTTGTCTGTATATTTAAGCCGAATTTATCTAAAAAAAACCGGAACTTAAAATTCCGGTAATTTTTATTAATCCATATTGTATTTCTGCTTGAATTTCTCAACACGGCCGCCTCTGTTAACGAATTTCTGCTGGCCTGTGAAGAATGGATGACATGCTGAGCAAACGTCTAATCTAAGTTCTTCTTTAGTTGACTTAGTAACAAATGTGTTGCCGCATGCGCAAGTTACTTTACATTCCTTGTAATCTGGATGGATTCCTTCCTTCATGCTTTCACCTCTTTCCTGCTCAGGTCTATCACCCTTGCATAATGTTTATAATACTCTTGCGAGTTCTCTGCTTTACACGCATTGACTATTTTATCACAGACAAACCGTCAATGCAAGCCATTTTTGATTGAAGTTCATTTTTTTGATTGAAGTTCCTTTTTTACAGAACTTTTTTTCTTTCATCCAACTGTATCACTGCTTCAGCCACCGGTTAATATCAATTTTTGGCATTTTTCTCATATACTACTTCACCATTAAAGATTGTTACTGTTTCTTTTGTCTCCGCTATCTTAGCAGCAGGTATTTCAAACAGATTTTTATCCAGCACTACCAGGCCCGCTTTTTTTCCAATCTCTATAGAGCCTGTTTCATTTTCACGTCCATTTGCAATAGCGCCATTCAAAGTATAACTGAGTATCATATCCTGCCCAAAACGCCTGAATTACAGCTGAAACACCAAGCTCTTTAAACCTTTTTATGTCTTTTTCATTTACAAACTGCAGATGTGTAATCCCCGGTCTTGTCACGCTGTCCTTAGCATCGGCTTTAGCATATTCAATGGCATCTAAAGCTATCGCAACAGCTTTATCCCCGATAGCGTGAAAATGGTAATTGAGACCTTCCTTTTCAAGCAGTCTGCATAATTCATTAAGCCTGTCTGTTGCTCCCTTCCATCTATACTGGCCATAATTTTCAGGGTTATTAGCATATGCCTCTTCCATATATGCGGTTTCTCCTTCAAGAACTCCGTCAATAAATATTTTGGCACCATCAACACGGAAAAGACCGTCATTATTATTTTCGCTGTAGTTCTTTAATTCCGCAACTGATTTTTCGAAATGATACCTCTTTTGAGAAGCTGGCGTGCATCTCCCACAGAACGCATTGCGCGCATAACATTAGGCTCGGAAATTATATCACCGTCAAGATAAGTGCCCTCACCTCTGCCGCCTGACAGATGAAGGTGGGCGTCAATCAGACCCGGCATTACATAATGATCTGTGAAGTCCAGCTCCGCAGCTCTCTCAGGCGCTTTATAGTCATCCATAGATCCTACTGCTGAAATGGTTTTGCCCTTTACTTCTATATACATATTTTTCTGCACATCTCCGCCGTAGCCGTCAATAAGATTTACATTTTTAAGCACGTAATTCTCATAATTTTTCATAACACTCCCCTCATATTTCAGCTTCCAGCTTCTCTATCTTTTTAATTGCCTTTCTTATTACTCCGAATTCCTTTTTCAGTTCAATAATAAACGGGATCATTTCCTTAATGCGGATATCTGCCGTATGTTTATGGACTCAGGCAGATACAGGGATAAGTTTTCGGGATTTTTTGAGGAAAGGTACACCGCTATTGTAAAATATGAGATGAAAACCGATTACATAAAAGAGGCATGGCGCTATATGATACGGTATCAGAGCGAGGGATTTATCGCGCTTCTCAAGCTCTGGCTGGACTCGGATTTTGCTTTTTCCAAAGACAAGCTGCTCAAGGTGGTCTTAGATCTTGACGATGCTATAGACCCGCTGTTTTAACAAAGAAATTTAAAAAAATCTTGAAAACGTGCAAATTTCCCTCATTAAAATTCTCGTTTTCGTGCATATATGAGATTATAAAATTCCTGTTTTCGTGATATGCTATAGTTAAAGCCGGTTTCAAAAACATACTTCAGTTGGAGATGCATAATGAAAAGAAAAACATATGATTCCTCTGCCGCAACTTGCTTTTTCGTGCAAATCCTGCATCGTCTAACTTGCTTTTTCGTGCAAATTTCGTCTTTTGCAACTTGCTTTTTCGTGCACGACATATTATAATTAACTTGCATTTTGGGATGTGAGTTAATCGCGAGGAGAAAATATATGCTAAAAAGAAAAATATACAACGAACTTCTTGACTGGAAAAACAAAAGCAACGGCGCAACTGCAATAATGATTGATGGTGCAAGACGTGTCGGCAAAAGCTTTATTGCAGAGGAATTCGCCAGAAACGAATATAAAAGCTATATTATGATTGACTTTGGAAAAGCTCCGAAGGACGTATTAGAGCTCTTTGAAAACGACAGTTATGACCTTGACCTGTTCTTTGCAAAACTGTCTGCATTTTATTCAACAGTTCTTCATAACCGTAATTCCCTAATCATCTTTGACGAGGTTCAGCAATATCCAAAAGCGCGGCAACTCATTAAATACCTTGTCGCAGACGGAAGATTTGATTATCTTGAAACAGGTTCTCTGATCCGGTTGAAAAAAAATGTCCAGAATATTATCATTCCATCAGAAGAAGATCACATAGAAATGTTCCCTTTAGACTTTGAGGAATTCCTCTGGGCTATGGGAGATGAAGCAACATATCCGTTAATCCGGCAGTGTTTTGAGTTGAAAATGCCTTTAGGGGCATCTTTGCACCGAAAAATAATGAACGATTTCCGCCAGTACATACTGGTTGGCGGTATGCCGCAGTCAGTTCTCGCCTACAGAGACGGCAAGAACTTCGAAGCATCTGACACTGCCAAGCACCGCATATTAAAACTGTATCGCAACGATGTGGCAAAATTTGCCGAAGGGTATGAAGACAAAGTCTTCGCTGTGTTTGACAATATACCAGAACAGCTTTCCAGAAAAGAAAAAAAATACAAGCTTTCTTCTCTCAGCAAACAAGCCAGATTCAGAACTTATGAGGATTCTTTTATCTGGCTCAATGAAGCAATGATAGTGAACGCCTGTTTCAATGCTACAGATCCTCATATCGGTCTTGCTCTGAGCGCTGACAGCACCACGCAAAAATGCTATATGGCAGATACCGGGCTGCTTGTTACTCACACCTTCAAAGATAACAAATTCACTGCCAACGAACTGTATCGTGCAATTCTTTTGGATAAGCTTAATATCAACGAGGGTATGCTGATTGAAAATGTTGTTTCACAAATGCTTCGTCTTAAAAGAGAACGGCTCTATTTTTATTCACGCTCTGACAGCAAGCATCGTGAAAATCACATGGAAATTGATTTTTTGATAACAGAAGAAGGAAAGGTCTGCCCGGTAGAGGTTAAATCCGGCAATTACCGTTCCCATTCTTCCCTTGACAAATTCAGAACCCGTTTTGCTTCTGTCATCGGCAATTCATATATTCTATACACCAAGGATTTAATGATAAAGGACGGCATTATACATCTGCCTCTATACATGGCAGAATTATTGTAATCGTTATAAAACCCGGAAAGTCAAAACTCTCCGGGTTAAATATATGCTGTATTTACTGTCTGCTATTTAAGCTGTCCTGCCTGGTCAACAACTCTCTGAATTGCATCGAGCGCGTCCTGAGGAAGCTTGTTGTATCCGCCCTCTGCTGTATCCAGGTTCTTAACATAGTTAAGTCTGTCCTGCATACGAGCCTGAAGCTGTGATACATAGTCCTTATCATTAAGGTCAGGAACAAAGCCGTCCCATTCAAAGATTTCGATATCCTCGAAAGGTCCCCATTTCTTGAAGTCTGCCTTGCCTTCAACTACAGCCTCAAGAACTCCTAAAGTATCTTCTTTCTGAACTTTCTTGCCCATAAATTCGCCTGTGTTGATGATGAAGCAGTCAACGTTCTTGTCTGCAACCAGCTTCTTGAACTTTTCATAGTCGTTTACAAGCGGATAAGTTCTGAACGGATTTGCATAAGGCTCTACTACAAGTGCGTTAGGGTCAACGCCCTCTTTTAATCTCTCTGCTGAAGATCTCTTGGTTGCAAGTGTAGCTCCCATTACTGATGCCAGTGAAGCTCCCTTTAATCTTACTACCGGTGGGATTGTAGGGTCTTTCATTATCCAGAATATAGCGTTTACAGGGCTGTCAATCTTGTCAACTCTGTTAGGTGACCATAATTTTGACTTGATGGCACGACCGTTGCCGTTTCTGATGTCTTCTGTTACTATTACAACCTTGCCGTCCTCGTCAACTGTTGCCGAGCAGTTCTGTACTGTAAGCAGATATTTGTTGTCTTCGCTGTCGCAAGGGTAGTCTGCAGTCTTGTCAAAATAAGTCGGCTCAAGTGCAACTGATGCGCAGGTATCTGTATTGATAATAAATGCGTCATCGTGAAGAACTTTGATTGCAGGGTATTTGCCGTCATGTTTAGCGTGAGTAAGTGTTGATTTGCCTGATCCTGAAAGTCCGAATACTGCCGCTACATACTTGGAACCGTCGTCTAATGTGTATTCTTTCTGTCCGCCGTGGCATGAAGCATAACCGTTTCTGTTGGCTATTGCCCACGCAAGAGTAAGAGTTCCTTTTTTGTGTTCGCCAAAGTATCTCATACCGAGTATTGCAGCGCAGTTTGTTTCTGTGTTGAAATAGCACAGGCACTTAGGGTCGCATACGTCCGGCTGATCCGGGCAGCCCTTCCACTGAGGATCTGAGAAAATATACACATCGGCTTCATTGCCGCCGCCTACAGGAACTGAATCCTTGAACATCTTGGTATAGTACTCGGACATATACTGGAAGTTCAGCATCCATGAGTAAAGCAGGTTCTCTTCGCCCTCAGGAATAAGCAGATGTGCTTTAACCATAAACTCAGGGTCAAGACCTATAACAACCTCTGCATGATACAGCTTCTTCCATCTTGTATCATATACGGCGTCCATAATAATCTTGTCCAGTTTTTCGGTGTCGGTGCCTTCCTTACCTGTAATTCTTCTTGCAGGAGCATATCTTCCTGTAATTGAACCGTCGTTGAATAAAAGAACCTTTGCATCTGGGTCAAGACCGAATTCTTCACCTCTGTATACAGGCATATCAGTAACTATAGTGCCGGGTGAGTTTTTTGCAAGCTTGTATGCTTCTTTTAAAGTTGTTACCTTAGTAACGTTGTTTCCATAAAACGGCGCTTCGATTATGGAACGTGTCTTTGAAAATCCAGGCTTTCCAGGGCCTATTTCACTTCTCTTATAATGTGACTTTGTTGACATCAGTCTGCCTCCTTATAACTAAATGAAGTTATTATGCTTCAAGAATAAATTGAAACCAATAAAATAATAGCCTGACCGGTTACCCAATCAAGGCTATTATATCACTATTCATTTCACATTTAAACACATAAATTTAATGTATTCAAAAAAGTGCTTGCGCATTGCCCCGCTATTTGAGCAGTGCGCACACGACTCTGTTGTTGCCGCCGTAGTCCCTTACAATCTCCGTCTTGGCAAAGGCATCTGTTTCCTCAAGCATTGCGCTTATCTCTTCTGCCTGATTGTATCCGATTTCAAGCACCAGTATGCCTTTTTTGTCAAGAAATTTAGGCGCTTGCTCTATGATTGTCCTGTAAAAATCAAGGCCGTCCTCTCCGCCGTCAAGGGCAAGCATAGGTTCATACTCTCTGACCTCTCTCTGCAAAGTAGGTATAATACTGCTTTCAATATACGGCGGATTTGAAATTATCATATCAAATTTCGCTCTTTTGCCCAGAGCCTCAAACATATCGCCCGAAGCAAAATCCACCTTTTTCTCAACTCCTGCCGCTTTGGCGTTTTCCTTTGCAACGGCAAGCGCCTCCCCGCTTATATCTGTGCAAAGCACTTTCTTTACATTAGGGCAGAGCTTTGCCATTGAGATGCCTATGGCGCCGCTTCCGCAGCACAGGTCTAATATCTTCCAGTTCTTTCTTGCGGCCACTGTCTCATATATGTAAGGACTTTCGGGGTCCGCTGTTTTTTTAGTTGTTTTGCTTTCGACTATAAGGCGGGCGTTTTCGACAACTCTCTCTGTGTCCTGCCTTGGTATCAGCACGTTTTCATTTACCTTGAAATCAATGCCCATAAAGTTCTGCACACCTGTTATGTACTGAAGCGGTTCGCCTAAAGCTCTCCTGTGTACTATGTCAAGATAGTTGTCGCACCACACGTCATCTATATCATCCGCCCATTTCATAAACATCTGTGAACGGTCAAGATTAAAGGCAAATTCCATAAGCGCTCTGGCATCATGCGCATAGTCGGGAACCTTTGCCTGCTCAAGCTGGTTTTCTCCCATAGCCAGCAAATCTTTCAG